>Ga0126384_10001803_pt1 | contig 12821 bp, 10 predicted proteins | sample PanSoiMetPlot_36_FD_92543 | JGI IMG/M metagenome (GOLD analysis project Ga0126384, IMG submission 92543) | Tropical forest soil microbial communities from Panama - MetaG Plot_36 | ecosystem: Environmental > Terrestrial > Soil > Tropical forest > Bulk soil | place: Panama | collected 2016-02-17 | reverse complement strand
TAGCGACCCCCTGAAACACGCAGGTTTGCGCCATTGATGTAGGAGGCGCCGTCCGAGAGCAGAAAAAGTACGGCTTCCGCCACTTCGTCGGCCTGCCCTGCCCTGCCCATTGGCAGCATGGGCATGACGAGTTCGATGCGCCCAGGCGGCTGAATATCGGTGTCGATCACACCCGGCGTTACCGCGTTGACGCGAATGCCCTCCTTGGCAACCTCGCGGGAAACACCGATCACCATGGAATCGACACCGGCTTTCGCTGCGGCATACCAGACACACTCATTCGCGCCACCGAGTGGGGCCGCCATCGACGATAACATCACAACGGCACCCCCCTTGCCGCCGTGTTTGGTCGACATCCGACGCACGCAGGCACGCAGACAAAGCAGCGCGCCGAATGTATCAACGTCGAGCACCTCACGTATAGTTTTTGCGCTTACGTTGTCCAGCCGCGAGCTATCTCCGATGATTCCCGAACTGTGCACGAAATGGGTGAGAGACCCGAAGGTATCGCTGGCAGTATCGAACACCCGTTCAATATCATTCTCCAGGGCCATGTCCCCCTGGATTGCGATCGCCTCCGCGCCAGCCTTCTTTACAGCCTCGACTACCCCGGCGGCGGCGTTCGAATTTGTCTTATAGTTCACCGCCACGTTATAGCCCCTCGCCCCTGCAAGCTTTGCAGTGGCGGCTCCGATACCACGGCTACCGCCGGCGACAAGCAAGACTGGTCGAGACATCGGCTTACCCCTAAATTTTAGATTGGCCAGGGAACACGATCAGGCAGGAGTTCGCAATAAACCAACGATGAAAAAGTACACTGCGATCAAAGACAAAGGCACCGTTACGTAGAAGCCTGGTGACAGATCCTGAATCACCGCGATCAAAGCAAATACGGCCCACACAGCGAGAAGCGCAATATTCGTCTTCCGCCAGTGCTGCACGCGCAGAGGATGGAGAAACTTGATAGGCGCGAAACTCAGGCAAGCAAGTACGGAAATTGCCAAAGCGGCTGCCCATTCCGGCGGCTCCAGCAGGTACAAATAAAAGGCTGCAAGATTCCAGACTGCCGGAAAACCTCGAAAATAATTGTCCTTGGTCTTCATGTCGCGGTCGGCGAAATAAAGAGCGCCGCTGATTACAACGATAATGCCGGCGGGAATCGCAAGAACTTGCGGCAGCAGTCCGCTCGCGGCGATGGCATAGGCCGGAACGAATACGTAAGTCGTGAAGTCCACCACCAGATCGAGCGTGTCGCCCGACCAGCGCGGGAGCAGATTCTGTACGTCGAAAGCGCGGGCCATCGGCCCATCAAGGCCATCGATCACCAGCGCCAGACCGAGACACAGGAACATTCCCGCCCAGTGCCCGCCTGTCCCGAGTATCAGCGCGAGCAGCGCAAGTGCGGCGCCGGTCGCGGTAAAGACATGAACCGTGAAAGCGCGGATGCGCTCGAATCCAATCACTTAAATATTGCCCCAATCGAGCTTGATGATTTCCGCCGACCGCCCCGCCAAATTCCAGTTGCGGCCGAAGCCGCGAAATCGCGATTTCTCGGCGCGAGCAATAATAATATCAGAGCCGATCCAATATTCACTGTTTCGGATCGTTACATTCTTTCCAGCTTCCTTGCCGCGGACGGGCGTGATCGCGCCATCCGCGTATTTTTCGATCCTCACAATACGGGTCTGCCCCTGGGTCTCATAGATGATCGGCACCTGACGTACACCAAGGAATTGACCAACTAGAATAGAGAGCAAATGTGTGGTCCCGCCGACCCGGCCAGTGAAGATCCGGGTGAGTCCTTTCACCGCCAGAGCCGAGGCCTTCTCGTCCACGAATAGCGCCGCCGTCCAGTTCCCGCGCGACATGATGCCGGGCAGATCCATCATAAGGCCCACCTTGATGCCAGAAAGATCGACAGCATCGAAATGCCCTTCGTCGATACGAATGCCAGCCCAGGTCTGGCATCGGCCTTCGGTAGGTGGATGCTCGCCTAGCGACAACACGCAAGGACAAAACACGGTGCAACTGCAAGACAACGCGAGCTCGCCCTTTAAACTCCAACTCTCCGACAACGCAGGTACTCCCTTCCTGGCTCAGTCAGTTCCTCGGCCAATGGGCGGCTGACGCCGTTAGAACGGTACCGATGCCGAGAACGATGAGAGCCGCCCCGACAGCATAAGTAAAGCGCCGTCCGGTGAGCATCTTCTCGATCGTTATGACGATGCCGCATGCCGCCATCCAGATAATATTCATCGACCCAACCGCGAACACCAGCAGCATCATCGCCCAGCAGCAGCCGAGACAATAAGCGCCCTGCTTGAGCCCAAGCCGGAAAACACCTGCCCGCGTCGTAGCCCAGTTCGTGAAGAAAAATGGAAACGGCCGCTGGCACTGCGCGAGGCATGCATGCTTTAGCGTGGAGAATTGGTAGGCGCCGGCGCCGATAAACATTGCGCCGGAGAACAACCCGCTTGCAGACGCTATTCCTGCATCGAGCAATGCGGATCGCGTGAAAGCAATTTGCGCCAGCGCCGCCACGACCGAGAAGCCGATCCAGATCACCGCGTAGCCCGCTGTGAGCACTAACGGTGAAATAATGGATTCCGCTTTGCGCGCCGCGGTATCCGCAATTTCCGCATAAGTCAGAATCATCGGCGCGGTGCTTGGCAGCATCATCGCAAGGCTCATCGCACACCACATCGACGCGACAACCGCGACACCGAGGAGACTCCACCCTGACACCTGCAGCGGACCGCAGAGTGACTGTGAAAGGTCGGCCGTCCCCGCAAGCAGCAGGCCAAGGTAGAACCAGCCCAAGCCCATAAGAACAACCACGCAAAGTCCTGCTATCACCTTCGGCCGGGCAAAAACGTGTGCGAGCCCGGAAGCGCTAGGCGTCAAGTGTCGAAAATCATGACGGGCGGTTTGGCTCATTTAGCCACGTGCATAACCCAAATGGTGGCGCGGGGGTATCGCAACCGTTGGCCGTGGTTCCGATCCTACCCGGCGCGTGCTAGTGCGTGTTAACGCAGAACCGGAGCGACCTGTTTGATGCCGGAACTATACAGCGGTAGCCATGTAGCCGTCGTGGTGGGCCGCGGGCCCGTAGGACTGACAGCTGCACTCGCGCTCGCAGGAGGCGGCATTTCGACGGTTCTCGCGGGAAAGCCGCTGGCCAGACCGGACAATCGCACGACCGCCCTTCTTGGCGGTTCCGTCACAGCACTCGAAATGCTCGGCGTCTGGACGCTTTGTGCCACACGGGCGGCACCGATCAAGGTCATGCGCATCGTCGACGACACAGGCCGGCTGTGGCGCGCACCGGAAGTCAAGTTTCAGGCGGGTGAAATCGCGTTGAATGCCTTCGGCTACAACATCGAGAACCGTTATTTGATCGATGCGCTCGAGCAGCGCGCTCGCAACCTTTCCGGCTTGCAAATAATCAACGAGGACGTCCTTTCCATCATACCCCATAGGCAAACGGCTTCGGTCAATTTTAAGGACGGAACAATTCTGCGCGGGTCGCTCGTAATAGGCGCGGACGGCCGCAACTCTGTTTGTCGCTCCGCTGCCGAGATAAACACGGACCAACGCGCCTACCCGCAGGTGGCGTTAACCGTATGTCTTCGACATTCTCGGCCGCATCACGATACCTCAACTGAATTTCACACGCCGACGGGTCCGTTCACCCTGGTCCCGTTGCCAATGAACAGATCAAGTCTCGTTTGGGTACTCGACCCCGCCACTGCCGATGAATTCGCGGCCTTCGCTGATGCCAAACTTGCCGACGAAATTGAACGGGCGTCGTATTCGATACTCGGAAAGATCGAGGTCGAGTCAGGGCGCGGCCTGTTTCCCCTTCGCGTTGCGACCGCGCGGCGGTTCGCGGACAAGCGCATCGCGTTGGCAGGTGAAGCCGCCCACATGGTTCCGCCCATCGGCGCGCAGGGCCTCAATCTGGGTCTACGTGACGCCGCCACCATTAGCGAGCTGGCAATCGCAGCCTGCCGCAAACGCCAGGACTTCGGCGGCGTCGATGTGCTCGCGCGTTACGAAAAGATGCGCCGGGCCGATGTCGGTAGCCGGACACTCGCAGTCGATTGGCTCAATCGAACGCTGCTAAGCGATTTACTACCTGCGCAGGGCATACGCGGACTGGGTCTTTACCTGATCGATCGCATCGGACCGCTGCGACGGGCAGTCATGCGCGAAGGCGTCGGGCCAGCATCGGCACAGCCGCGCCTCATGCGCGGAGAGGCGCTTTAGCCTAGCTTCGGTGCTTTTTTTCGCCTGGCGCTTCACGAAAATACGGGCTGATCGGCAGCGGCAGCGCCGGCAAGCTTTTATCCGAGGCAATCGCAACTTTGTGTGCAAATAATCCGCGCTCAACGAAGTGCGGATCGGCCATGGCCTCTTCAAGCGGGGTTACGATTGTGGCGCAACAATCGGCAGCGGCAAAGATCGGACGCCATTCCTCGGAATCCCTCGCCGCAATAAGTTGCGCGACAGCATCACGAGTCGCTTTCGGATCGCGCGTATCATCGCTGAACTGCGTTGGCAATGAAATCGCATTAACGAAAGAAATCCAGAATTTCTGCTCGAGGGCCCCGCACGCGACCAACTTGCCGTCCTTGGTCGGATAGATCTGATAGCGAGGCGAGCCCCCGACGAGCCACATCTCTCCCGACTTTGGAAACCGACCCGTCGCGGCACCAATCGCCAGTGCCGCCCAGGTGAAGGTGAACATCGCATCGGTCATTGCTATATCGATACGGCAGCCCTGCCCGCTTTGGTCGCGCGCACGCAAGGCAAGCAAAATGTTGATCACCGCGGGAAAACTGCCTCCGGCAATATCGGCCGCGAGCATGGGTGGTACCACGGGGCGGTCCGGCGGACCAGGCTGCAAATCCAATAGGCCGGTGTTGCCTATATAGTTGATGTCGTGACCGGCCTCGTTCACGCGCGGGCCGCTCTGGCCATAACCGGAAATCGAACAATAGATGAGCCGAGGGTTGAGCGCGCGCGCCTCTTCATACCCGAGGCCAAGCCGCGGCATTACGCCAGGCCGAAATTGCTCGAGGAGAATATCGGCACGCTTGATGAGTGGAATGAGTTTCGCGCGGTCCGTCTCGTTCTTGAGGTCAAGCTCCATGCTGGTTTTGCCGCGGTTGAGCATGACAAACGCCGCACTGTCACCGTCGACTATAGGGGGAAAGTACCGAGCATTCTCGCCGCCCGGTTGCTCGACTTTGATCACTTCTGCGCCAGCTTCTGCGAGCATCAATGTCGCCAGCGGCCCCGGCAGAAGCGTGGTGAAATCCAGAACAAGAATACCGGATAGCGGCTGCATGATCGATCGGGGAATGCCCGCGTGAGCTTGCCTAGTTTTTTGTGCTACACCAGCAACGAGATCAGGTCGTCGGCTACCACATATTCTCGAGTTAAGCACGTATTGCCACCGGAAGAGACTACGCGATGAGACGGCTACCCCACCTCGGGATCGTGCTCGGCATGAATGCACGCATTTTTCCTAACAAGATCGCGGCTCGCGATCTTGAAAGGTCAATGACCTTCCGCGAGTGGAACAACCGGTCATGTCGCCTGGCCAATGCCTTTCTGGGATTGGGCTTGTCTAAAGGTGATCGGATCTGCGTCCTTGCCTATAACTGTGTGGAATGGATGGAAATCTATGCTGCGACGGCAATGGCCGGTTTGGTCGCAGTCCCGATTAACTTCCGGCTGGTTGGACCTGAAATCCGGTACGTTGTCGAGAACTGCGAGGCAAGCGCCCTAATTGTCCAAGATGAATTGCTGAGTGCGTTCGAAGCGATCCGTGATGATCTTCCGGTCCCCGCCAACAACTACATCGTGTTCGGCAGCAGACGCCGTCATGCCGGATACCGGAATTACGAGGATTTAATCGCGGCTGCAAGCGACCAGACCCCCGCTGCAAGCGTGACAGTTCAGGAAGCTTGGACGCTGATGTACACATCCGGCACGACCGGTCAGCCGAAAGGTGCGATCCGCTCGCATGGTGGCGGCGCCATGCTATCGCTTGTGACAGAGATGGAACTCGGCCTCAGTCAAAATGATAGCGCGCTGCTGGTTATGCCGATGTGTCACGCCAACTCCCTGTTTTTTTTTGGTGCGTTCGCATATTGCGGTGCTGCGTGCACCATCTACAGCCGAAAGAGTTTCGATCCAGAGCATCTTGTGCGGACACTGGCTGAAGGTGGCGCGACTTTCACCTCCCTTGTTCCAACACACTTCGTCATGATGCTCGACCTCCCACCCGACGTAAGAGGCCGCTACAACGTGGACGCGGTCACCAAGCTTATGATTTCGTCGGCGCCTGCCCGCCGCGACACAAAGCTGGCGATCATGGATTATTTCAAGAATTCCGGGCTATACGAGCTTTACGGCTCAACTGAAGCTGGGTGGGTCACCATGCTTCATCCGGATGAACAGTTCTCCAAGTTAGGATCGGTTGGCCGCGAGTGCGTCGGCTCGCGGCCCATCCGATTGCTCGATTCGAAGGGCGACGACGTGCCCGATGGCGAGCCCGGTGAGCTCTTTTCCTGCAACTCCTATACGTTCGACGGCTACTGGAAACTTCCGGACAAGACAAAAGAGGCATTTCGGGGAGACTATTGCACAGTGGGCGATCTCGCTCGCCGCGATGAGGACGGCTATATCTTTCTGGTTGATCGTAAGAACAACATGATCATTTCTGGTGGCGAGAACGTGTATCCGTCAGAAGTCGAATCCTTGGTCAGCGCCCACCCTAAGGTAAAGGATGTCGCTGTCATCGGTATAGCCGACGCGAAATGGGGCGAACGTGTCCACGCCGTGATCGTGCCCAGGGACGGCGAAACCGCAACGCCGGAGGAAATCCTCGACTGGTGCAAGGATCGGATCGCCGGCTACAAGCGGCCGAGATCGGTATCCTTCATCCGCGAAGAAGATATGCCGAGAACGGCGACCGGGAAGGTCCTGCATCGCATCTTACGCACGCGGCACAGTTCTGCATCCCGCTGAGTGGACAAAGGAGTTTGTTCATGAGCCACGCCGCGCACAAATCGCAGGACCTCAACGCCGATCCGCATTCCTGCGCGGCCTGGATCGCCCGTTTTCTAAAGGCCCGTGGCATTGATCGCATTTTTGGTCTTCAGGGAGGTCATATTCAACCAATCTGGGATCACGTCGCTCGGAAAGGCATTCGCATAATAGATGTTCGCGATGAAGGCGCGGCCGTCCATATGGCGCATGCCCACGCTGAATTGACTGGTCAGTTTGGTGTCGCGATGGTGACGGCCGGACCAGGCGTCACCAATACGGTGACTGCCATTGCGAATGCCTCGCTCGCGCGCGCACCGGTCTTGCTGATCGGCGGATGTACGTCACGTCCGCAAGCCAACATGGGGCCACTGCAGGACATACCTCACGTAGACATCCTGCGGCCGGTGACCCGTGCGTCGCGCACCGCACGCGTACCTGAGCAGGTCGTGCGTGAGCTCGATGAGATGGTCGCACGTGCGATGGGTGACGCCGGCGAGCCTGGCCCCGTCTACATCGAAATTCCAACTGACGTTCTCCGCACTCGGGTGCCGCCGCAACTTGTCCTGGACGAATGGATTGAGCCAAAGCCAGCCCGAACTTTGCCGCCCGATCCCATGGCGGTCGCAGAAGCTGTCGATGTTTTCTGGTCGGCCAAGCGCCCTTTGGTGATCACAGGACGGGGCGCCAAGCAGGCCGGTGCTGCTCTCGTGCGTTTGCTCGATGTCACCGGCGCCCTGTATCTGGACACTCAGGAAAGCCGCGGCCTCGTGCCCGCAGACCATCCCTCGACTGCCGCCGCTGTCCGCGCAGCAGCCATGACCGAGACGGATGCCGTACTGCTAGTCGGCAGGAAGCTGGACTACCAGATTGGCTACGGATCGCCTGCGGTCTTTCCGAACGCGCGTTTCATCCGCATTGCGGACAATGCCGGAGAACTCGTCGACAATCGTCGGGGTCAGCCGGAATTGCTCGCTTCACCGCATCTTGCCCTGAATGCGATGGTTGAGGCCGCCGGCAATCGTGAGGCGGGGATCGATAAGGCTTGGGCCGACGAATTACGTCGCCGGCACCGCGACCGAATGAACTCCGCTGAAACCGCCAAGGATCGACCCGCGACCGGTGCCGACGGAAAGATTCATCCGCGAGCTATTTTCGATGCCGTCGCAGCGATTGCTCCTGCCGATTTCATTGCAATTGCGGATGGCGGCGATCTTCTGAGTTTCGCTCGGACCGGCTTACGGGCGAATATTTACATGGACGCGGGCGCCTTTGGCTGTCTCGGGGTAGGCGTGCCGTTTGCAATCGCCGCGGCACTTGCACTGCCCGCGCGGCAGGTTATTTCCGTCAACGGCGACGGTGCGTTCGGCATCAATGCAATGGAAATCGACACCGCCGTCAGGCATGGTGCAAAGGTTGTCTTCATCGTATCCAACAATGCGGCGTGGAACATCGAGCGCCTCGATCAGGAAATGAACTACGGAGGACGCGTTGTCGGCACAACCTTGCGTCATTCCGATTATGCCGGGCTTGCGCGGGCGCTGGGGGCGTATGGCGAGCGGGTCGAGAACGCGTCGGACCTTCAGGAGGCGCTTAAGCGTGCATTGGAAAACGCTCCGGCACTCGTCGACGTTGTAACCTCGCAGACGGTCATGTCATCCGATGCCCAGAAAGGGCTCGGCTTTGTTCCGGATTTCCAGGCGTTAACTACCTGGGATGACGCAGAGAAGAGGCGACGCGCAATTCCTTGAGTTTGAGAGGATCTTCCAAATCTATTACCAACGATCGCCCACTTGGCGCGGCCTTCGCATTGCTCTAAACGGCAGAGCCCTCTTTTGGAAGGTCTCATGAAGCTGCCACGCCAGTTCTTTGCACCGCTCGCCACCGGCGCACCAGCGCCCTTGCGTGAGCCGCCCGTGCGCCTGGAACGCATGATCCATTTCATACCGCCGCACAACGAGAAGGTGCGCGCAAAGGTCCGGGAACTTGTGCGGCAGGTGGATGTGGTCCTCGGCAACCTGGAAGACGCTATACCGGTCGACGCAAAGGAGGCTGCGCGCAAGGGATTCATCGAGATGGCGACGACGATCGATTTCGGATTGACCGGACTATGGACTCGCGTCAATGCGCTCAATTCGCCCTGGGCGCTCGACGATATCACCGAAATTGTTGGTTCGGTCGGCAGCAAGCTCGACGTGATCATGCTGCCCAAAGTCGATGGCCCCTGGGATATCCATTATCTTGATCAGTTGCTGGCGCAGCTTGAGGCCCGGCACAAATTGAAAAAGCCAATTCTGATCCACGCAATTCTTGAGACCGCGCTAGGTGTCAACAACGTGGAGGAGATCGCGACGGCCTCCCCTCGCATGCACGGCATGAGCCTCGGTCCCGCTGACCTTGCTGCCTCTCGCGCAATGAAGACCACACGGGTCGGCGGCGGCCATCCGGAATATAAAGTGCTTGCGGACGCGCAAGGCAACGGGCCCCGCGCAGTATCCCAGCAGGACCTTTGGCACTATACGATCGGAAAAATGGTCGACGCCTGCGCCGCTGCCGGCATTAAGCCGTTCTATGGGCCATTCGCGGATTTTGCGGATGCCGCCGCGTGCGAAGTTCAATTCCGCAATGCATTCCTTATGGGCTGCCTTGGCGCCTGGTCGTTGCACCCTTCACAGATCGAGATCGCCAAAAAAGTGTATTCGCCGGATCCGGCAGAAGTAGCATTCGCCAAAAAGATCGTTGCCGCCATGCCCGACGGCGCCGGCGCCGTGATGATCGACGGAAAAATGCAGGATGACGCGACCTGGAAGCAGGCTAAGGTGCTTCTTGATCTCGCCAAACTGGTCGCTGCTAAGGATCCCGCGATGGCCGCGCGTTACGCCTTGTGACTTGCCCAAAGAGAATTTCTATTATGGAAAAAATGCGCAACGCAAAATTCAAGATCGGTCAGGTGGTCAAACAGCGTATAAGTAGGCATTTCATCCGGCAACATACAACCTCTTAGTCCGCGATTTATCTTGATTTCATAATTGCGCCTGCTACCTGTTGGCAACATTTGGCAACACGGAACACACCGTTTTTGTTGCCAAGCCGTTGCCAAAGGGCGTGGCATGAGCAGGCAGAGCCTCACCGATCGCAAGCTGAAAAGCCTCAAGCCGGATCGCAAGCGCGAAGACAAGCTCGGTCATTTCGACACCTGGGATACGGATGTTCACGGTCTCGGTGTCCGCACTTCCAAGACGGGACGCCGCACGTTCATCCTGATGGCTCGGTATCCGGGCAGCAATAACCCGACCCGGCGCGCATTAGGCAGTTATCCCGAATTGACGCTCGCGGAAGCCCGAGAAAAAGCCCGCGGCTGGAAAAGACTGATCGAGAAAGGATTAGATCCCGAGATTGCCGAAGAAAAAGAGCGGCAGGCTGCGCTACGTCTCAAGGCCAACACCTTCGCGGCTGTCGCTGAAGATTATCTCCGGCTCCAAGTTATCGGTCCAGATCCCGAGCGTCCCCGCCAGAGGAAAGCGGAACGGGTCGCCCGAGAGTTTCGTCAAATCTTTATAGTGCTGTGGGGTGAGTGTCCGATTACGGAAATATCGCGCCATGACGTGCTGACGCTTATAGAGGGCGTACGCGACAACGGGACCAACGCAACCCTAGCGGCCCTCGGGAAGCACGGCCAAGCCGAGAGGAAGCCGGCACCCGGGCAGGCACGCAATCTGCTCGGCTACCTTAAGACGTTTTTCGGTTGGGCAATCGAGCGCGGCACTTACGGCCTCGAAAGCTCACCGTGCGAGTTCATCAGGGGCGCCCGCATTATCGGTGAACGCCATGCGGATGATCGAACGCTAAACGATGTAGAGCTGTTCGCGTTCTGGCGTGCGGTCAATCGCGTGCCCTACCCTCACGGCCCGATTTACCGCTTTCTGCTTTTGAGCGGGCTTCGCTTAAACGAAGTCGCTGACGCGGTGTGGAGTGAGTTCGATCTCGCCAAGGGGATCTGGACTATCCCTGCTTCGCGCATGAAGGGAAAGAACGGCAAGGCGCGTCCGCACAGCGTTCCGTTGACTGCCGATATTATGGCGGGCTTATCCGCTCTGCCCCGCTTCAATGGTGGCGATTATCTGTTTTCAACCACCGGCGGCAGAAGTGCGGCATGGATTAGCTCCCGGATAAAGCATGCCCTGGATGCCCGCATGCTGCTCACGCTACGGGCGCTTGCAGTAAAGCGCGGTGAAGATCCGGCCAAGGTGAAATTGCCGGCATGGGTTAATCACGATCTGCGCCGCACGTTGCGCTCCCGGCTGTCGGAATTGCGCGTTAACGCGGACGTTGCCGAGGCAATCCTGGCGCACGTCAAGCCGGGTATTCGGGGCGTCTATGACCGCTATGAACACTTCGATGAAAAGCGCCACGCGTTGGAGCTATGGGCCAATCACCTTAAGGCAATCACATCGTTGAGGTCGAAGGCCGTCTCGGTTAGAGCGGCGCCGCTTGAGGGACCCGAAAGCCCTCGCGCCAGCTTTGCTGAGCGGTTGGCGCGGGCGCGACGATGAAAGCAAACGCGCAATTGCCTGCCGACCGTGAAAAAGAGGCCCTTCAATGGGCGGTCGATTATTTCCGCGAGCAACGCAATGAACTGAGGCCAGACAGCAGTGTGCACCGCGTGCGACATGAATCTAACGTTGAAACCCTTGTCTACCTGCACGACAAATGGCGGCGCGACGAGCCGGAATGGCTTGACAGCAATATGGCCGATCTAGTCACGCTATCCGAGAAGGAGGATTGGGCCTTCGAGTTTTTGGGTGAGGTTATTGCCAAACTGATCGAGCGCGGCGAGCCGTTGTCCAGACCATTGCGAGACTTCACCGCGAAATTTTTGTAAAACGCCGCCCAGGCCCCAATCGTTATAATTTGGGATATCTCGATTTACAAATAGCCGACGCCGTGCGGCACATTGTGGGTACGTGGAAATTTTTTGCGACTCGCAACCCGTCCGCCAAGCTCCTGGCTGTCGTCACCGACAAGCCGATGGAGATCCTCGATCCGGCGCAGAAGAAAGCCGTTCCGGTGGGGGGGAGGTACGAAATCAAAATGAGCATCAACCCCATGCACAAGGCTCACGCCGTTCCCCGATGTACTGCTAAATCGAAACGGACCGGCCGCCGTTGTCGTGCGCCCGCGGTGCGAGGGTGGAAGGTCTGCCGGATGCTCGGCGCTCGCGGTGGTGCGCCGGAGGGCAAACGCAACGGGAATTACCGCCACGGAGCTCGTTCGAAGGAAACGATCGAGCTTTGGAAGCTCATCAAATCACTACGCTGATATCCGCTTTCGGGGGTAAAGCGGACATGACTTTTTGCGGCGCGAATGACCCAAAGCGGACAGGCAATTGGAACTTTGCTGGGACCTACGGCGTTTAATTCGTATGTCCCAACATGAAAACGCAGATCGTGCCCGCGCCGAGCGGATCTTCAAAGCACGCGAGCAGCAAAAAGCTGACGCGTCAAAGGCAGTTGCAGATTATTACGCGGCGCAGCAGAGGGTTCGCGAACGCACTCAAGAGCTGAGACGATTACGGCTCGAACGCGAGGCGAAAAAAAGTGCGATCTGGTTAGCCGCGTAAGCGTGCATCTGTGGAGGAAACGCTTATAAGCAAAACAAAACTGACTTTTGCGGCTGCTGCGCTTTGCGGCGGTCTTCTTGCTTTAGCTCCAGGGTCTGGTGCCTTAGCCGTTCCGGTGGCGCCAATCGGCAAAGCCGCTACC
>Ga0126384_10001802_pt1 | contig 12826 bp, 14 predicted proteins | sample PanSoiMetPlot_36_FD_92543 | JGI IMG/M metagenome (GOLD analysis project Ga0126384, IMG submission 92543) | Tropical forest soil microbial communities from Panama - MetaG Plot_36 | ecosystem: Environmental > Terrestrial > Soil > Tropical forest > Bulk soil | place: Panama | collected 2016-02-17 | reverse complement strand
GGCCGTGGTGGGATGGGCAAGGACCGTCACGGCGCAAGCGGCGCCGACATCGTGATGAAGGTTCCGGCCGGCACCCAGATCTACGAGGAAGACAGGGAGACGCTGCTCGCCGATCTCACCGAGGTCGGTCAGCGGGTCGTGCTCGCGCGCGGTGGCAACGGCGGCTTTGGCAACGCGCACTTCAAGACTTCGACCAATCGCGCGCCGCGCCACGCCAATCCGGGGCAACCCGGAGAGGAGCGCACGATCCGGCTGCGACTCAAGCTGATCGCCGACGCCGGCATCGTCGGACTGCCGAACGCCGGCAAGTCGACGTTCCTCGCGGCGGTGAGCGCGGCGCGGCCGAAGATCGCCGACTATCCGTTCACGACGCTGCACCCGCAGCTCGGCGTGGTCGAAATCGACGGCCGAGAATTCGTGCTGGCAGACATCCCGGGGCTGATCGAGGGCGCGCACGAAGGCGCCGGGCTCGGCGACCGCTTCCTCGGCCACATCGAGCGCTGCCGCGTCCTGCTGCAACTCGTCGACGGCACCGGCGAGCACGCCGGCGAAGCCTACAAGACGGTGCGGGCGGAGCTCGAATTCTATGGCGCCGGGCTCACCGAGAAGCCCGAGGTTGTCGCGCTCAACAAGGTCGATGCAATGACGCCGGAGGTGTTGAAGCAGCAGATCGCCCGGCTCAAGCGCGCGGCCAAGCGTGCGCCACTCGTGGTCTCGGCGGCCACCGGCGAAGGCGTGCCGGAGGTGCTGCGGGCACTCGCCAAAATGGTCGACCAGGCTCGCTCGGACAGCCACGAGCCGGCGCCCGCGCGGACGCCAGCTTGGCAGCCCTGACGCCTAAAGCTCGCCGATCAGCCCAAGCAGCCGCTGCGCATCGCTGGGGGCCGCACTCTTCTGGTCGTTATCGAAATAGGCGAACACGGTCCGCCGCTGCCGGCGCCATTGTCGGATGTGATGCGCCCAGCCGCGCAGCGTCTGATCCGGATAATGGTCGCGGTAGCGGCCGCCCGGCCCGTGCCCGCGCAGGTAGACATGGCGGGCCGTCACCTCCCAGGGCGACGGTGCGTCGTGGTGATCGGACAAGCACAGCGCCACGTCGTGATCGCGCAGCAAGCGAAGGATGTCGTCGTCGTACCAGCTGGCGTGGCGGAACTCGAAGGCATAGCGATGGCGGCGCGGCAGCATCGTAAGGAAGGACGCGAGCCGCTCGCGGTTCTTGGTGAACTGCGGCGGCAGCTGGAACAGCACCGCGCCGACCTTGGGCGACAGCGCCTTGAGCCGCGTCTCCAGGAGATCGATCGAGTTCTTGCTTTTCTCGCTGAGCCGTTTCCAATGCGTGATGAATTTCGACGCCTTCCAGGCGAAGCAGAAATCGCGTGGCGTCTGGGCGCGCCAGGCGCGCACCGCGTCGAGCGACGGCGTACGGTAGAACGAGCCGTTGATCTCGGCGGTCGGAAACTGCGTGGCGTACCAGGCGAGCCAATCCTTCTTCGGCACGGCCTTTGGGTAGAACGGGCCGCGCCAGCCGTCATAGGTCCAGCCCGACGTGCCGATCAGAACGCCGCGCATATCCTCAACACCTTGGCGCTAAGCTAAAAGCTCATGCTAAACAACGCCATGCCGTCACAATGGTTGTCGCGGCCCGCCGGAAAGCCGATGTCTCCGAAGGTCCCCGCCCTCGCCGATTTCCGCCGCATCGTGGTGAAGGTCGGCTCCGCGCTCATGGTCGATGCCGGGGCATCGCGCGTGAAGGAGGACTGGCTCGCCTCGCTGTCGGACGATATCGCGGGGCTGCATCGCGACCGACGCGACGTGCTGGTCGTATCCTCGGGCGCGATCGCGCTCGGTCGCGCCGTGCTCAAGTTGCCCAAGGGCCCGCTGCGGCTCGAGGACAGCCAGGCCGCAGCGGCAGTCGGTCAGATCGCGCTCGCCCGCACCTGGACCGAGGCGCTGTCCCGCTACGGCATCACGGCGGGGCAGGTCCTGGTCACGCTGCAGGACACCGAGGAGCGCCGCCGCTACCTCAACGCGCGCTCGACCATCGAGCGGCTGCTCGAATGGCGGTCGGTGCCGGTGATCAACGAGAACGACACGGTCGCGACCAACGAGATCCGCTATGGCGACAACGACCGGCTCGCCGCCCGCGTCGCCACTATGGCGAGCGCCGACCTCCTGGTGCTGCTCTCCGATGTCGACGGCCTTTACGACGCGCCGCCCGGCGCCCACAAGGACGCCAAGCTCGTGCCGCTGGTGACGCGTATCACCGGCGAGATCGAGGCCATGGCGGGGGCGGCCGGCTCCGAACTTTCGCGCGGGGGAATGCAGACCAAGATCGAGGCCGGCAAGATCGCGACCCAGGCCGGTACTCACATGGTGATCGCATCCGGGCGCATTGCGCATCCGCTCAAGGCGATCGCCGAGGGCGCGCGCTGCACCTGGTTTCTCACCTCCGCAAACCCGGTCACCGCGCGCAAGAAATGGATCGCCGGGTCGCTCGAGCCCAAGGGCATTCTCACCATCGACGCCGGCGCGGTGGCGGCGCTCAAGAGCGGCCGCAGCCTCTTGCCAGCGGGTGTCATCCGCGTTGACGGCGCGTTCGCGCGCGGGGATGCGGTCGTCATCCGCGGGCCCGACGGGGCCGAGGTCGCCCGCGGCCTGGTGGCCTACGACGCCGCCGACGCTGAGAAGATCAAAGGCCGCTCCTCGGCCGATATCCTCTCGATCCTTGGCTTCGGGGGCCGCGCCGAGATGGTCCATCGAGACCACCTGGTAGTTGGTCGAACCTGAGCCCCATTCGCCGGATTTAGCCGCGACTTTGAATCAACTCGCCGGCCTCGCGTTCGTAGCGTGTCACCCATAAATCGCAGCGCCGCGCCCGAGGCGTGCTTTCCGCGCCCTTGCATGAAACCTGTGCACGCGCCGCCGCGACCAAACGTTTGCTTCGCCAGACCCCGAACGCGGAGTGGGAGATGCGTAAGATCCAGTGGGTTTGGGCCGTGGCCCTGTTGGCAGCCGTCGTCGTCGGCAGCTGGGCCATCGCCACGAAGGCCAAGGCCCCCAAAGCCCCTGAGGCCACGGCAGCCACGATGAGCCCGTTCGACATGATGCACAAGGCCATCAATCTGCCGGTTCACATCATCGACGACCCGATCTAAGCGAGTTGGTCGTCATTCGCGGACCCGACGGGCCGAGGTCGCCCGCGGCCTCGCGGCCTGCAACATTGCCGGCGCCGAAAAGATCAAGGCCGCTCTCGTCCGACATCCTGCTTATCCTTGGCTTCGGCGGCGGCGCCGAGGTGGTACATATGGTACATAGAGACCGCCTGATGGACGGGCAGACCTGAATTCGTCCCACTGGCACCGCGCGCAATCGTCGCAATGCCGCCACACCGCGGCCACGCCGCTGCTGGAGGCGGCATTCGATTTTTTTATCCAGACCTGAACCCGATGCTAGGGGGCGACGACGAAGAAGGCACACGCGCCGTTGAACTGGCCCCGTCACAACCGCCGCCATGGGAGTCGCAAGATGCGTAAAATTACGTCGATCTGCATCGCAGTCCTGCTCGCAGCCGTCATTGCCGGCACCTGGGCGATGACCAACACAACCGCGAAAACCAACGGCCTCATCGATGCTCCTGCCGCGATGACCCCCTTCGAAATGATGATGAATGCGAAGGATTTGCCCGTCCACAACATTGTCGACGCGGTCTAGGCAACACCAACACAATAAAAAAGCGCCGGGTGTTCGTCCGCATAGGACGGGTCCGCCAAGCCCGGCGCCGACGCCAGCCCACTTGGGAACCCGCGCCGTTTGATCGAACGGCGCGGAACCGATTCGGTTCCCAATCCCGCCCCAAAATCACAAAAGAAGACCCCGGCACTCCCGAAGGGGCCAGGGTCTATTCGCCGGATGGGTGAGGGGTTGGGGGGCTGGGGGGCACACCACCCGGCGTCTGACAATCAAACGGCCGGATGGCGCACTGGTTCCTGCCACCTTCAAAATTTTCTTATGGCCGCCTTCTGGCGGGTACGCCGACGCGCATGCGAGCCCACGCGCCCGGCTACGTCGGCCGGCAGCTGAATCCGCCGGCCGTCTGGAAATTCGAGATATTGCATGTGAACGAGGCCGCTTTGGCCTTCGATGACAAAGCGGGTGCCGACCGGAAAGCGGCTCGGGAGGCGACTGACTTTGGAACTCATGGGATCCTTCGCTTCAATGGAGTGACCCCCCAACGCGGGGATGACTACCGACACAAGGAGACGGTTCCGAGACGCCGGCCCGAAAAGCACACGAATTCTGTGGGTTGCCTGTGGACAATTCTGCCGCTGCGCGGACCAGCGCGACGTCAGACCGCGAGACCGTTCTGCTCGGCCAGCGCCTTGAGCGACCTCTGCGGCCGCGCGCCGATGTGCTGGATCACCTCGGCCGCGGCGAGTCCCCCAAGCCGCGCCGCCGCGCGGTGATCGGCTCCGCGCGAGAGCCCGACCAGGAAGCCGGCGGCAAACAGATCGCCCGCTCCGGTCACATCGACGACGCGTTCGACCGGCGCCGCCCGCACCGAGTCGGTTTGCTCGCGGGTAACGATCAGGCAGCCCTTCTCGCTCCGGGTCACCACCGCAAGCCGCGCGTCGGCACGCAGCGCCTTCACCGCGGTGTCGAAATCGGCGGTTTCGTAGAGGCTGTGCAGTTCGCTTTCATTGGCGAAGACGATGTCGACAGTCTGATCGCGGATGAGAGCGAGGAACTCGGCACGGTAGCGGTCAACGCAGAACGCGTCCGACAGCGTAAGGGCGACCAGCCGTCCGGCGCCATGCGCGATCTTTGCCGCTTTGAGGAACGCCTCCTTGGCATGCGGCGGGTCCCACAGATAGCCCTCGAGGTAAGTGATCTCGGTCGCTGCGATGACGTCGGGATCGATGTCGTTGGGATGCAGGTCCTGCGCAGCGCCGAGGTAGGTGTTCATGGTGCGCTCGCCGTCGGGCGTAACCAGGATATAGCAGCGCGCGGTCGAGGGACCGTCGGAAGCGGGCGGCGTCTCGAACGCGACGCCGGCGGCGCGGATGTCGTGGGCGAAGACGCGGCCGAGTTGGTCGTCCTTGACCTTGCCGACGAAGGCCGCGCGGGCGCCGAGGCTGGCCACCCCGACGGTCGTGTTGGCGGCCGAACCGCCCGAGATCTCCACCGCCGGACCCATCGCGTCGTAGATCACGTCCGCGCGCTTCTCGTCGATAAGCTGCATGCCTCCCTTGCGCATGCCCTGGCTGACCAGGAAATCATCTTCCGCCTGCGCCAGCACGTCGACGATTGCATTGCCGATGCCGAGAACATCGAAACGGGTTGCGGGCATGGAAACTCCGTCTGGCGGGAAAGGCGCGCGCACTATACCCGCCGCGCTTGGCGGCGCAATTGCAGCACCACAACCACGCTGTCCCGTGCGTCAATTTGCTATAACGCCCGCGGAGGCCGCACATGTCGCTGGCGCGCGATGTCACCACGGTCGGCGGCGCAACCCTGCTGTCGCGAGTGCTTGGCTTCCTCCGTGACATGCTGATCGCCGCCGTGCTGGGCGCCGGCACCCTGTCGGACGCCTACTTCGCGGCGCTGCAGATCCCAAACCTGTTTCGCCGATTGTTGGCAGAAGGAGCGCTCAACTCGGCGTTCGTGCCGATGTGGCTGCGCATCCTTGCCCAACGTGGCGCCGACGGCGCGCGGCTGTTCGGCGAGACCGTGCTCGGTACGATGATGCTCGGCCTCGGCGCCATCGCGGTCATCTGCATTGGGTTCGCACCGGAGCTCGTTCGCGTCCTCGCCCCCGGCTTCGCGCCAGGCAGCGAGCGCTTTCTCCTGGCCGTCGACTACGCGCGTCTCTCGTTCCCCTACATCGCGATTGCGGGCATGGTCGCGGTCGCGGCCTCGAACCTCAACGCGAAGGGCCGCGTTGGCGCCGCTGCCGCCGGCGTCGTTATCTTCAATGGCGTGGTCATCAGCGCGATCCTGGTGGCAATCGGCGCAGGCACCGCTGCCACACCGGCGACTGGCCGCCTGCTGTCCGCCTCTGTCGTGCTCGCCGGCATTGCGCAATTACTGGTCGTCGCAGCGGCGCTCCTTCGTTTGCCGATGACGCCCCGTCGGCCGCGCCTTACCGGGGCACCCGATACAGGCCTGTTCTACGCCCTCGCCGTCCCCGGACTGCTCGCGGCCGGCATTCCACAGCTCAAGTTCATGGCGGGCGCCATGGCGGCGTCCGCGTCGGAGGCGGGGGTTTCGTGGCTCTACTATGCCTACCGCCTCTACGAGCTGCCGCTCGGGGTGGTGTCGGTCGCCATCGCCACGGCAATCGTGCCGGCGGTCGCGGCGAGCATGCGCGCAGATCTCGCGGCGATCGCTGGCGCACAGTCCCGCGCATTCGAAATCGCGCTCGGCCTCTCGCTGCCTGCGGCGGTCGCGCTGGCACTGCTCGCCGGGGACATCGCCGTTGTATTGTTCGAGCGCGGGGCGTTCGGACCGCGCGATAGCGTCGCTGTGGCGGCGGCGCTGGCGGCGATCTGCGCGGGTCTGCCCGGACACGCGCTCGAAAAAGTGCTCGGCGCGGTGTCGTTTGCGCACGAGGACACGCGCACGCCGATGATCGCCGCCCTCGCCGGCTTTGCGACCGCGCTCGGCGGCGCCCTGACGTTGTTCCCGAACTACGGTCATGTCGGCGTGGCGGCAGCGATCGCGATTTCAGGCTGGGTCGGCACCATGCTCCTCGGCGCGGTGCTGGCGCGGCGTCGCTGGCTGGCCGGCGAGCGCGAGCTCGGGCGCCGGCTCGCCGGCATCGTCATGGCGGCTGCGGTGATGGGCGGCGCGCTGTTCTGCTTGAAGTGGGTCTTACCGGGTCAGGATACGACGATTGCCCGCATCGCGGCGCTGGGCATCCTGATCGCGACCGGGCTCACGGTCTATGTCGCGACGCTACAGCTGCTCGGAATAGCGCGGCTTACCACGCTCGTTGCCGCCATTCGCAGTCGCCGCTGACCGCACGCCCTTGCCGAGCGCGGGACGCCATGGCATGCACGCCGCCAACCAAGGACAGCAACAAATGGCGTTGAAGCAACTGGTATTCTCGGGCGTGCAGCCGACCGGGAATCTCCACCTCGGCAACTACCTCGGCGCGATCGTGAAATTCGTCGAGCTGCAGAAGAGCCACGACTGCATCTATTGCGTGGTCGATCTGCATGCCATCACGGTGTGGCAGGATCCTGTCGAGTTGCCGCACGCGATCCGCGAAGTCACCGCAGCCTTCATCGCCGCCGGCATCGACCCGAAGCGGCACATCGTATTCAATCAGAGCCAGGTCGCCGAGCACGCCGAGTTGGCGTGGGTGTTCAACTGCGTCGCCCGCATGGGCTGGCTCAACCGCATGACTCAGTTCAAGGAGAAGGCCGGCAAGGATCGCGAGAACGCGTCGGTCGGGCTGTTTGCCTACCCGACCCTGATGGCAGCCGATATCCTGGTTTATCGCGCCACCCACGTTCCGGTCGGCGAAGACCAGAAGCAGCATCTGGAGCTGTCGCGCGACATTGCCCAGAAGTTCAACAACGATTTCGGTGACTCGATCCGCACGCACGGCTTTGGCGACGCGTTCTTTCCGCAGCCCGAGCCGCTGATCCAAGGGCCGGCGCCGCGCGTGATGTCGCTGCGCGACGGCACCAAGAAAATGTCGAAGTCGGACCCCTCCGACCAGTCGCGGATCAACCTGACCGACGATGCCGACACGATCGCGCACAAGATTCGCCGGGCGAAGACCGATCCACACCCGCTGCCGCATGAGGAGAAGGAGCTCGCGCAGCGCCCCGAGGCCGACAACCTCGCCGGCATCTACGCGGCGCTCGCAAGGATCGGCAAAGCAGACGTGCTCAAACAGTTCGGCGGCGCGCAATTCTCGACCTTCAAGGACGCGCTGGTCGAGCTTCTTGTCGCCAGGCTTGCGCCGCTCAACGCCGAGATGCGGCGCCTTAAGGACGATCCGGCCCATATCGACTCGGTACTGGCCGACGGGGCCGCGCGAGCGCAGAAGATTGCGGGCGAAACCATGAAAGCGGTCAAGGACATCGTTGGCTTCGTGCGGCGCTGACGAATTGGGTTCGCGCCACGGTCGGGATCGCCGGACTTGTCCAGTTGCGGAGCGCCGTGGCATGATTCCGCAGTCCTTACGACCCGGACGCGGCTGGGAGGCGGCCGGAGGAGGCTATGAGCACAAAACGGCGCAGCTACGAGTCAGGCCACTCGCCGAAATTCATGGTCGTCATCGACGACACGCCGGAATGTGATCGGGCGCTTTACTTCGCAAGCCGGCGGGCGCTGCGCATCGGCGCGACGGTGGTCATGCTGCGTGTGATCGAAACCCACGACCGCAATCAGCAGTGGCTTGGCGTCGCCGACATCATGCGCGCGGAAGCGCAAGAGGAGGCCAATTCCGTCCTCGACCGCCACGCGGCACGCTCGAGCAGCATTACCGGTACCCAGCCGGAACGAGTGATCCGCGAAGGCGACCAGACCGACGAGGTGCTCAAGCTCATCGACGAGGACGAAGATATCGCGGCGCTGATCCTGGCCGCCGGAACCGGCAAGGAAGGCCCAGGCCCGCTGGTGTCGAGCCTGATCAAGACTGCCGGGACCTTTCCGGTCCCGGTCGCGATTGTCCCCGGCCACCTGAGCGACGAGGATCTTGATTCGATGACGTGACGAGGACCTGCCGCTCGCTCGCGGCGGTGACAGGCGACCGAAGGCCGACCGATGCAACGCCAGCTCGAACTTCCTTGGCTCGAACTTCCTTGGCTCGAACTTCCTTGGCTCGAACTTCCTTTAGGCCCCATGAGCCATTACATTAAAGCGCAGGCCTGATTTTGCAGCGCGCGCCTTGAACCCTCGCTAAGGAGCCGACCATGTTCATCCAGACCGAGCCGACGCCGAACCCGGCGGCGCTGAAGTTCCTACCCGGACGGACCGTCCTGTCGCACGGCACGCTCGATATCCGCGACCGGGAAGCTGCCGCGCAATCCCCCCTCGCCGAACGGCTGTTCGACATCACCGGCGTGAGCGGCGTCTTCTTTGGCTCCGATTTCATCGCAGTCACCAAGACGAGTGGAGAATGGCAGCAGCTCAAGCCCGCAATCCTCGGCGCCATCATGGAGCACTTCATGTCCGGGGCGCCGCTCATCCGCAGCGAAACCGGCGCGGTGCCGGCCGGCGGGGACGAGTTCTTCGATGCCAAGGATGCCGAGACCGTCGCGACCATCAAAGAGCTGATCGAGACCCGCGTGCGCCCCGCGGTCGAGAATGACGGCGGCGACATCACCTTCCGCGGCTTCAAGGACGGAATCGTGTTCCTCGACATGAAGGGCGCCTGCGCCGGCTGCCCGTCATCGACCGCAACGCTCCGTCACGGCATCCAGAACTTGCTGCGTCACTATGTGCCCGACGTGATCGAGGTGCGGCCGATGTAGGATGCCGGCAAACGGAGCCCCGACGGACGACAGGTGCCGATCGCCGGCAAGGTCGCTCATCCGTGCGGGGTCGCCCGCGTGCCGTCCCTTGCCTGAACCATGCGCGTCCTAGCCATCGATACGGCGCTCGACGCCTGCTCGGCTGCCGTGCTGGATACCGGGGCGATCATCGCATCCGAAACCAAGATCATGACGCGCGGGCATGCCGAAGCACTGATGCCGCTGATCGCGCGGGTCATGGATCGGGCCGGCGTCGATTTCAGGGAACTCGATCGTGTCGCAGTCACCGTCGGCCCCGGCAGCTTCACGGGACTACGGGTTGGCATCGCCGCGGCGCGCGGCATCGCGCTCGCGACCGGCAAGCCGGCGGTCGGGCTCACCACGCTTGCGGCCTTCGCCGCCCCGCATATCGCGGCGGACGACGCACGGCCGGTCGTATCGGCGGTCGATGCCCGCCATGATCATGTCTATCTGCAGCTGTTTGGCGGCGGCGGGCGCACGCTGATAGCGCCCAAGATTGCGCCGCTGCGGGAGGCCGTGCGCACCGCAATCGCCGGGCCTGCGCGCGTGGTCGGTTCCGCCGCCGAGTTAATCGCGGCGGCCTGGCCAAAAGGCGAGCCGCCGCCCGCCCTCATCGATCAGCGCGGCGCGCCCGACGTCGTCTGGATCGCGCGGCTCGGCGCCGCCGCCTCCGATGGTCACGACCCGCCCAAGCCCCTCTACCTGCGCGCGCCCGATGCGCAGCCGCAGGACGCCGCTCGCCTGCCCCGCCGATGATCGGCTTTATCACCCGCCTGTTCGCGCGCGGCGAACCCGTGTTGTCGGAGGCACGGCTGCCCGATGCGGCTGCGATCGCGACGCTGCACGGCGCATCGTTCCATCGCGGATGGAGCGACGGCGAAATCGAGAGCCTGCTTATCGACCGCAACGTTGTCGCCCACCGCGCTATGATCGGCCGCAGGCTTGCCGGTTTCATTCTGTCGCGGCAGGCCGCCGGGGAAGCCGAAATCCTCTCCGTCGCGGTCGCCGCCGCCCGCCGCGGAAAGGGCCTCTCGCGCCGTCTGCTCGATCTGCACTTGCGCCGTCTCTCGGCGCTTGGAACCCGCTCGGTGTTCCTCGAGGTCGACGAGGACAACGTGCCGGCGCGACGACTCTACGCTCGCGCCGGCTTTCGCGAGGTTGGCCGGCGTGAAGCCTACTATCGGGACCGGCCGAGGCGAAGTGCGGCTGCGCTCGTGCTGCGGCGCGACTTGTGAGCGCGATTGTGCTATGCAGACTCCGATGGAGAACGCCCGTGCCAGTTGCCAAGGCCAAGGACATCGAAGCTTTGTGCGTCGCCAAGGGCATGCGCATGACCGAGCAGCGCCGCGTGATCGCGCGCGTGCTGGCGGCGGCCGACGATCATCCCGACGTCGAGGAACTTTACCGGCGCTGTTCGGCGGTCGATGATCGAATTTCGATTTCAACTGTCTATCGCACGGTCAAGCTTTTCGAGGACGCCGGCATTATCGAACGTCACGACTTTCGCCACGGGCGCGCGCGATACGAGCAGATGCCCGACACCCATCATGACCACCTCATCAATCTGCGCACCGGAGAGGTGATCGAGTTCCGTTCAGAAGAGATTGAGCGCCTGCAGGCGGAAATCGCGCGAAAGCTCGGCTACCGGCTGGTTGACCACCGTCTCGAGCTCTACGCACTGCCGCTCGACGACAAGACGCGTCGGTAACCGGCCACAACCTGACCCGCAGCGGCACGCTTTACGATTTCCACGGCGTCACGCTGGGCCGGCGCGGATTGCGCTTTGTGCGAGGCGGGCTACATGTGGGTTACCCTGCCATTTCAATTCGGGTCGAAAACGGCTAAGAGGTGCGGGCCGCGCGGCCGATCCCGCGCATGCGCTGATTCGGATTGGATGACAAAGGCTTAACGGTCCTACCCCGAGCATGAGCGGAGCGCGCAAGGTCCATATCAAGTCGTTCGGCTGCCAGATGAACGTCTACGATTCGCATCGTATGGCGGACACGCTTGCGCCCGAAGGCTTCGCCGAGACCGAGACGCCCGCCGACGCCGATCTGGTCATCCTCAACACCTGCCATATCCGCGAAAAAGCGGCCGAGAAGGTCTATTCCGAGCTCGGGCGCATCCGCCTGATCAAGGAGGCGGCCGCGCGCGACGGACGCCGCGTGATCATTGTGGTGGCAGGCTGCGTGGCCCAGGCCGAAGGCGAGGAGATCATCCGCCGCGCGCCGGCGGTCGATCTCGTGGTCGGGCCGCAGAGCTATCACGGGCTACCTGGCCTCATTGCGCGGGCCGAGCGCGGCGAGCGCGCGATCGACACCGAGTTTCCCATCGAGGACAAGTTCGACGTGCTCGCGGCGCCGAGCCACGAGGCGACGCGCAAGCGCGGCGTGTCGGCGTTCGTGACTGTGCAGGAGGGCTGCGATAAGTTCTGCACCTTCTGCGTGGTGCCCTATACGCGCGGTGCCGAGGCCTCGCGGCCGGTCGAGAAGATTGTCGCGGAAGCCGAGCGGCTCGCTGAGGCCGGCGTGCGCGAGCTCACGCTGATCGGGCAAAACGTCAACGCCTATCACGGCGAAGGACCCGACGGACGGAGCTGGACGCTCGGCCGGCTGCTGCACCGAATCGCTGAGGTGCCGGGCATCGCGCGGCTTCGTTATACGACGAGCCATCCACGCGATATGGAGGCGAGCCTGATCGCAGCGCACCGCGACCTGCCGGCGCTGATGCCCTATCTGCACCTGCCGGTGCAGTCGGGTTCGGACCGCGTTCTCGCCGTCATGAACCGCCGCCACACACGCGCCAACTACCTCGACGCGATTGCGCGCGTGCGCGCCGTGCAGCCCGCGATCGCATTCTCCTCCGACTTCATTGTCGGCTTCCCGGGCGAGACCGAGGAGGATTTTGACGCGACACTTTCGCTGGTCGACGAGGTTGGATTTGCTGGCGCATTCTCGTTCAAATATTCGGCGCGTCCGGGAACGCCGGCGGCCGAGATGACGGACCAAGTGTCGGACGACGTGAAGTCCAAGCGGCTCCAGCGGCTGCAGCGCTCGATCGACCGGCAGCAGGATGAGTTCAACGCGCGCACGTTCGGCACAACCTTCGATGTGCTGTTCGAGAAGCGAGGCCGCTACGCCGGCCAGATCGTCGGCCGCTCGCCCTATCTGCAGCCGGTGCAGGTCCTGGCCGACGCCGCCATGATTGGCACGATCGCGCCGGTGACGATCACGCAAGTCAGCGCCAACAGCCTGTTCGGCACGCTGGCAGCGCCGGCACGTGCAACCGAACCGCAGCTTATGCAGGTGGGAGGCTAG
>Ga0126384_10001801_pt1 | contig 12828 bp, 12 predicted proteins | sample PanSoiMetPlot_36_FD_92543 | JGI IMG/M metagenome (GOLD analysis project Ga0126384, IMG submission 92543) | Tropical forest soil microbial communities from Panama - MetaG Plot_36 | ecosystem: Environmental > Terrestrial > Soil > Tropical forest > Bulk soil | place: Panama | collected 2016-02-17 | reverse complement strand
CGGCGTCGTCCTTGGCATCGAGATAAACAACGTCAGCGTTCGGAATATTTGCGCTGGGTGACCAGGCCTTCGGATATGCGATTAACGGTATACCCTGAGGAGCGATGACTTCAGCGAAGAAACTCTTCAAGGCCCAACCACGCCCGAAAGGTCCCCACGCCTCGAGGTGCGCATTCTGCAATCCCCATTTTGTTAACTGATCACGTGTCCATTCATTCGCGCGCTTCATGTTTGGGGAGCCAGTCAATCTTGGTCCAATCACATCCGAGAGATAACTCAGCGTCTGCATCACTTGGGAACGATTCAGTCCTTCATCTTTGATTTTCACGATCGGATCATTCGGATCCGGCGTCGGTGACGGCTGCTGGGTAGCTTGAGGGCCCGGTTGAGTAGTCAGCGCCCTGGTCTGACCTGGCGCTGGTGTTGCAGTAGGCTGTTGAGCAAGGACTGCACAGGGAGCAAGCAAACAAACAACTATAACTACCATCGTTGCATATCTAAAATGCATGTTTATGATTTCTCCTTAATGTTGTCTCGAGAGAGTTGGGTATATCCAAAGTATTAGATTCACGGACCGGCAATCTTACCAAATTGGCATGGGTTAGCGAGCGGAGCTAGCCGCTACAACAAGGAACATTGGTGGCTCTTTGGAGCTTTGCGACTTTGCGGGAGAGGTTAGGGTTCCCGCAAAGGAGCAATTGCGCTTTGCTCTTTGCTCTTTGCGCTCTGCCAAATCACCAAAGAAAAGAGCGAGAGCGGAATGATGCCGCCCTCGCTCGAAGGACCTCTTTCATGCCTCGGAAAAGTCTTACAACCTTATGCGGAGGCGCTTTAAAACTGGCCGTGTTTAGGGACAGTTGCCCACAACTGTGTGTTGCGGGCCATCATCCACGGCGGGTAACTTTGAATAAGGCACGGTGACTCTACCCGTGGCGGTGGCTACATTGCCGGCTCGATCAGTGACCCTGAACGTTATCGTGTAAACGCGTCCGTTGCCACCGTCCAGTCGCTCACGCCGCAATTTCACAGACCTGCAATCGGGGTCAATCACGATATCGTTTGTCTTGAGGCCTGCAGTCAAGCTGTTATCTGACTCGTCACTGGTGACCTGTGAAATTACCACACTCTGCAGGGTAACACCTGGATCACAAGCATCGCTGGCGCTCGCAACGAGATCCGTTACCCTCACGGTCACGTACTTGTGATCAGGAGGCCGCAGGCTGATCGTCTGATCATTGGTCACGATAACGGGTCCTCCACCACTACCGTCCTCTACGGTCACGGTGAAGCTACAACTCGATGAGTTGCCAACCGCGTCCGTTGCAGTTGCAACTACGGTCGTGGCGCCCACCGGAAAGACTGAACCTGATGCCTTGCTGGTAACTACTGTGGCGACTCCGCAGTTGTCGCTAGCCGCGACTGTAAACTCGACTGCGGCACCGGAACACGAACGCGCGCTAACATCAATGTTAGCCGGGCAGGCAATGGCGGGAGGTGTGTTATCGACGACGGTGATCGTCTGCGTTGCACTCGCAGTTTGACCAGCACTATCTCTTGCCGTGTAGGTGCGAGTAATCACCAACGGACTGGCAGGAGAACCCGCGCCGCCGTTGGTCGACTCTGACACCATGACAGCTGTCCTGCCACAATTATCTGAGACGGTTGCCTGCGACGGAGAAGCCCCCGGTACGTCACTGGCGCACTGATAGCTCGCATTGGGAGGAGCGGTGATCGTCGGAGGGTGCGTGTCGGCAACGGTAATCGTCTGTGTTGCGCTCGCAGTTCGATTAGCTCCATCGGTTGCTGTATAAGTGCGAGTAATCACAAACGGACTGGCAGCAGTGCCAGCGCCACCGTTGTTTGACTCTGACACGGTCACAGTCAGCGTTCCACAATTGTCCGAGGCGACTGCCTGCGACGGATTGGCCGCCGGGAAATCAAACGGACATTGGTAGCTCGCATCGGGCGGAGCGCTGATCGTCGGGTCCTCCGTGTCATTGACCGTCACGTTGAAGCTGCAAGCCGGACCAGCGGAGCTGGTGCAGGTGACGTTCGTCGTTCCTACCGGGAAGAATGATCCCGAAGGATGATCACACGTAATTTCGCCGCAGCCTGAGTCGGAGGGAGCGGTGTAGTTGACCACCGCGCCGCACTGTCCGGGGTCATTCGACATGCTTATGTCGGCTGGACACGTGATGCTGCTGCAACTAACGGGAATTTCGTAGGCTCCGATGTCGGTGCCATCGCTGGTCGCAGCATTGGCAGTGCCGGGATCGTCGGCAGTACGCGGCATGCCGCGCTGATCAAATGCAGCGCCGGCCGCAACGCCGGCATCGACGGCTGGGCTTCCTGGCGAAAGCGCCATCGTCTGCGTTGGGCCACCGTTGTCCGCCAGCGGCACGAGCATCGGGTTCGCGCCAGTCAGATCTCCTGTTCCTGTGAAACCAGTAGCATCTGTCGCGTCGCCGAGAAGATTGTGGCCATTGCTCGTGACGGCGCCATCAACATTTGGTCCGGGAGTCGGAGCTCCGGTGTTGTCGCCGACGCCATTCGCAGCCGTATTGTCCGAAACGATCGTGTTTGCGAAAGTCACACCAGCCGCGCCCACGCGAACGCCACCACCGGCGCCTTCAGCTACGAGGCGTGCGGGTTGATTGGCTCCAAATTGATTAACTCCGGTATTGCCGCCTTGTGTGTTATTAAGACTGATCGTCGAGTGCTGTATATTGACGGTTCCAGCGTTGTTGGATACGGCGCCACCATAAGCTGGACCACCAGCGCCATGACTTCCACAGCCGCCGTCTGTTTGCCCACCATTGCCGCCGTTACCACCAACCGCAAAGTTGCCGGCGAACGTTGCTGTATCGATCGTCATCGTTCCGCCGTCAGCGAACACAGCACCTCCCCGCGCGGCGCCGCCATCGCCTGCGTTATGAGCTCCAAAGCAACCGTCTCCGAACGCATTACCGGCATTGCCACCAGTAGCTCCAGCAAGGTGGAATGTAGAGTTGCTCACGGTAACGTTACCTAAACTGTATAGACCGCCTCCATCGGCGCCACCGGCAGGTCCAGACGAGTTACCACCATTTCCTGAGTTACCGCCGTGAGCAACGGTATTCTCAAAAGTAGTGTTGTTGATGTTGACTGTGCCGCCACCGACCCAAACTCCGCCACCCTGGGCCAAGCCACCAACGCCGCCATTGTCTCCGCCGTTTTGATCGTTGTTGCCGCCAGTTCCGCCGTTGGCCGCGCTCGATTCAATTCGCGAGCCGTTGATGTTGAGCGTGCCACCTTCAAAATAGATCGAGCCGCCTTTAGCGTTCGATGCGACGTTGTTGTTGGTGTTCCGGGCGCCGTTGCCCCCAATGGCAGTATTTCCTGAAAGGACGCTGTTCATGACGACTACATTTCCTGTCATGCCCAGGCTCCCTAATCCGCCGCCTCGTGCTTCGAGTATGCCGTCGGGGTTGGCTGTACTGTCGGCCCTGCCGAGCGCCTGGCAGGACTGTATCACCACGTTATTGAGCGTAACGCTGCCGCCGTTGTTAAGGATTCCTCCACCGACGCGGTGTGTGGTTTGATTTCTCGGATTGAGACTCACGCCAGCCGTGCCATCATCAACGGCCTGACCATTCTGAATTACAAGGTCCTGGAAAACGACGGTAACGCCTGAGTTCGTGACATGAAACACGCGATCGTGAAAGTTAGTATTCAGTCCAGCCCCATCGATAATGGTCGCATTTGGGCCGGATGATCCTCCGCCCACAATTGTCACGGTGTGCAGGCTCGTCTTTATGTCCAGGTCACCGCTCAAAGCGTTGTTCTCTTGAGTTCCATCGTTCAGACCAATTTCGTAGGTGGTTCCGGGCTGGAGATTAATGATCACCGGGTCGGCACTAAGGTCCGCATTCGCTGCAATGATCGCACCGCGTAAACTGCAATCGTCTGGGTCATCCGTACAAGCCGTAGCGCCAGTGGTGTCGTCCGTTCGATCGACATTGAGGATGGTCGCGAACACAGGCATCGAAATGGGGGAGCCTGTCACAACACCTGATACGAGCTGTGTTGATGAACTCGAAGCAGCAACTTGAGGAGACTTCAAGGCTGCACCAAACAAAGCGGCAACCGCTAACAGCGATAAGGGGACACTTCTTTTCATTGTAGGCCTCCAGCCTTAAACGTTTGTGGCAAGGTCGTATTTGCGAAAACCAGGAACCGGTGGTTATTGCCGGTGAATGGTGCTTAAAGTGCGGTTGGCCTGGGCTCTATTTTTCGCGGTGAGAACCGTCCTTGTTATTGATCAAAGAATCGTGTGTTCTTGACCTCGCGGTTGAGGCGCGGAATCAGGTAGGGCAACTGGCTATCTGGTATACACCTTTCGCAGCGGGTCGGCAAGCAATTTTATTTTGGAAGTTCTGGCCAGATCTTCCAGAAAATATTGGGGTTTTGGCTTGTGTGAAATCCAATACAGCGGACTGAGGATTTACTAGGTTTGCCAGGATTCTTGCGCCATGCGGAGAAAGATTTTGGCGACTGCTTGTCCTTCGTCGATCCGCTGATGTGCCTTGGCGGCGATGCTCAAGATCGAAGGGTCACTAATGCCACGGGCTTGTCCCGTGGTAATAATGATGGCGGCTAAGAAGCGAGAAATGAAACCCCTTTGCTGCCAGGGGCTCGTCCCGTGGAGCTTCACGTTCGGGCCTCAGATAATTGACGCCATATTGACAATTAACGTGAGGCACCACGGTTACAAGCCCGTGGCATCCTTCGAACTTTCAACGCCGTCTTTCTGTAGCTTGCGTTTTGAATCTCCACCGGACAAGCCGGTGGTATCAATCAACCCAGGACTTCTTTTGAGCGCGACTGCTTCCTAGAGGTGCACTCATGAAATACACGATAGGTTCCCAATACCTTGCTGTGCGGGCTGTGATAATACTGCTTATTGCAGGTCTGGCGACGGTAACCGTTTTTAAGATTTCGTCGGCCGCTCGAACCGATCCAGCACCGCAGGACGTTATCCGTTTAGAAGGCCGTATGAACCAAATGGAACAGCGTCTATTTGCAATCGAGACGAGCATACGCACTCTCGAACAGCAGTCGCGCCTCGGAGACATCTCATCGCGAGGTGTCAGTCCTGAGAGCGTGACTCAACTGCGTTTGGAAATCCAAAGGCTGCAACAACGACTGGAAGGTGATGAGTGCGGATTGGCCAAATTGGATGAAAGGACCTTGAATCATGAGATGCGCGACGCTCGTAAAAGATCAGGCGCGGGTATTGACGATCCATGTCGACAGAGTGTCGACACCCCGCTGCAGCTACGCAGCGGCCGCTAACATCACGGTTTGCTTCCGTGGCAGGAGTCAAAAGCTGTTAAGGAATTTCGAATTTGGAATTTCGGATTTCGAATGCTAAATCCGCATGCTGAGTAGAGAATCCTCGAGCACCTTCTGAGAGTCTGTCTGAACCGAATGAGAGGAGCTAAGTTACTTGACCTTGTTTGAGTCGTCGACCTTTGATGCGTGCCGTGCCTCAATCTTCTTTTCGATTCCCCCGAGCGACAAAACGATCACGGCAATTGCGGTAATCATCATTCCAATCCCTAGACTACCAAGCCCGACAGTCACGCCGATCGCGGCGGTCATGAAGAGGCTGGCGGCTGTTGTGAGTCCCTTGATTTCGTGTTCCTGACTGAGCTTTAAAATTGTGCCCGCTCCAATAAAACCAACGCCGGTGACGATGCCTTGAATAACGCGCGAGAATCCCTCCAGTGATAATCCAGCACTTGAACAAGCGATTATGAAAGATGCGGTCGACAGGCTCACCAGCATATGCGTGCGCAGACCTGCCGGCTTATGCGTCGTCTCTCGTTGGATTCCAAGCAATCCTCCAAACACAGTTGCCGCCAGTAGCCGGATAACTACGTGGCCCAACCGGGTCGAATCATGCAACCCGAACGTGAGTTCCTGCCATAAGGCATCAAGCATGTTCAAATCCTGCCCTTCAGATACCGCTGTCTCTTTTGTTGCGGAAACTTCTCAATTGCATAGCGCAGCATCACACGCGGCATTCGCTCATAATGATTTCTTAGGAATTCTTCTTCGGCTCTCAAGTCCCGATTTCCTATCTCGCGCAACATCCAACCCACCGCCTTATGGATTAAATCATGATCGTCACTGAGCAGCTGCTGAGCGATCTTGAATGTATCAGTGAATTCCCCCTGCTTGATGAAATGGAAAGTAGCCAGAATTGAAATCCGCCGCTCCCACAAGTCGTTCGACTTAGCCAGATCATACAGCGCTGTACGATCTTTGTCCGAAACGAAGGCCCCAACAATCTGGGCGGCAGAGCTGTCAACCAGATCCCAATTGTTTATGAACCTCGTATTTTTCAGATACAAGTCGAACACCGCTGCTTTGATCGCCTGGTCGCCTTTCGCATAGGTGCGCACAAGAATTAGCAGGGCCAGTAGTCTATCTTCATGGTAGCTTGATCGGAGCAGTTTCTTGCTCTCACCGATCGAGATAGCCTGATATGTCTTCGCGAGCCTCCTCAAGACAGGGACGCGAATCCCGCGAAACAGATCTCCATCACCGTATTCTCCCGGAGAGGCCTTGAAATATCTTCGCGCAAACGCAGCATTGCGGTCGTCATTGAGACGCTCTAACTCTTTCTTAATCACTGTGACATTGAGCGCTTCGTACATTTGCAGTTAGGAAGTTTGTCAGGCCTCGCCTCGCGTTAGGAGTGATTAAACTGAGAACATTCTTTGCCGTCCCCGCCATTCTAGCCGTCCAACCAAAACCGAGTAACTCAGTTGGGCCGCCGATAACCAAAAGATTCGTCAGCCGCTGGGCTGAAAACAAAGGAGTCTGCGATTAACGGCCCTTCACCTGGTTCCCGATCCACAAATCGCCAACCACAGCTTTCCACCAGCTCCATAAGATAAACCGGATTGTAGAAACATCGGCCGCCATTACGTTCAGGGCTGCGATCTTCAAAACTCTGTATCGAATCATCAAGAAAGCATGTGAAGAATAGATGGCCATCGACAGCGACATGCCTGCGCAGGATCGACAGAATGCTCCTGCTGTCATTCGGATATTGATGTGTTAGTACTGAAAACAGGCAAACAACGCTGAAAGCTTTGGTTCCGATTGGCAAGCGCAGGTCCTGCGAAAGCGAAATTCCATCCGGATTGTACAGAGGATGGTGAGCATTGAGGAACACAAAGTGGAAACGTGCATCCCGTACTGCGCGTTGCAAGAACTCGATCATTTCACGATAAACATCCACACCAACATAGCGGCCAAATGGCAGATCAGTGTTGATGATTGCCTGACTGAATCGCACGCCACAGCCAAAATCGAGCACCCTCTTGTCGGAATAAGTTTCGAACCCAAGCCGCCGGCGCATTCGCTCAAGCAGCCAGCAGCCGCTTTGCTCGGGACTCATGAGAGATGTAACAGTAGACGAATTACGATTGAATGCCGGGGGGATCACCAGTTTTGGCTGACGTTCTCCATACCTAAGCTGCCGCAGGAATCGCATCGTCTGATAAACGCCGAAGGTGTTTACTACTTCCAGCCTGGGGTTGCTGCAACCCCAGGAACAAGAAAGTTGACAAGCAGGACTTCTGAAAGAGGTCGCGAATGGCCAACGTTTCGCCAATGCCTTCGGTGTTTGCGCGCTTCATTAGTTAACACCTCGGGTCGAAGCAACCCGAGGCTTGAAGGAGGCGGTAATTCGAAGATAACGGTTCGTTTCACTTCCTGGATGGTGGTTCGCGAAACAATGACTCGAGCTCTTTGGTTGCCTGGTCGACAGCGCGTTTGGCATCTTCGACGGCCCTGGCTGCCTCGGCTACTTCGGTCGACACGCTTTGCGAGCGTTCGGCTGCATCTTGCGACGCACTCTTTGCTTTCTTGAAGCGCGCCTCTGCTTCACGAAACTGCTTTTCGGCCTGCTTCGCTTCTGCATCGGCGTTCTTCGTCTCTGCGTTTGCCTTCTTCTGCGCTGCCTCTAATTTTTGTGTCTTCGCCCGCATTTCCGCTAGCGACTTTTTGGCATCCTGCAATGAAGCTTTCGCGGCAGCTATTCTTGCCTGACGTGTCTCCTCAAGCTGTTTGGCACGTAATGCGTTTTCAACAGTTGAAGACTTCGGTTGCGCTTTTGTAGCAGCACTTCCTTGCTTTTGTATTGGAGTGGCGCGCACCGGTTGCTGATTTCTTTTCGCAGCGGCGGCGCCCGTCATTAATGACGCGAGCGACTCGAAACCGGGCGGGTCCACATCGTGGGTCAGACGACCGGGAGTTGGACCATCGGCAAGCGATGCGTGCGCGGACAATGCCTCGAGCGTGGCGGTGATACTTCGCACCGTATCCAGCGTCGGACTGTGACCTGCATCATGCAGCAACGCCGTCGCCAGATCCGTAAGTTGAGTGAGCGACTCTCGCCGTGCCTCGAGCGAGCCGCGCATGTCGGCGATCTTTCCAGCCTGCGCCTGGCGAACGCGCTGCCCTGCTGCGATCAGCTGATCGAATGCCTGGCGATGCTTCCAGTAGAGTTGGTTTACAGCCCATGCTGAGATCGACGGCTTGGTGAGTGCTTTTACGAGAGTCCCCTCATTAGCACGACCGCTCTTCTTGAGCCGGGCGGCAAGTGCATTACGAGCATCAGTGAACTCCGCCAACGGGAGCTTGAACAAGGCATCAATATCGTTCTCGAGGCTCTCGTTATTCTTACTGGCCATATCTTATGAGTTACTAGCTGGGACAGGATCGAACGCCAGACCTTTCGTCGTGATCCGATTCTCACTCGACTCGACGACGTCGAACGGAAGACTGGACGCGCGGCAGTATAGCGCATAAGAGTGCGCGAAATTGCGAATTCTGTCCGCGTTTCGAGGGCTCTTGAGCTAGCTACCTTAAGGGACGAGGGTTTTAGTATCTTTGTAGCTAATCAGTCTGTTAGTATTGCTGGGCCAGTATTGCAGGGCCCGTTCTATTACCCTAGTGGTAACCTCGTTAGGCGGAAGAGCTCTACCAGGCTCCTCTCGTGGCGCTCCGCCAAAGCCCCAAGAGGCTGCAACATGAAATCCTCCAACCAGACGAGATCTCCTCGACGCACTTCAGTCACAAAGTGGTCTCTGGCTGCTCTTATAGCCGGCATCGGCTTCGGACTGTTCGGTCACTTCTCAGGCGCTGCAGTGTTTTCGACGGTCGGGGCTATAGCCAAGCCGATTGGAGATGTGTGGATCTCCGCGCTGCGCATGCTTTCCCTGCCTCTTGCCCTGGTGCTGACGCTTTCTGCGATTGTCGGATCAAAGGCCAAAGTGGTAGGCGCACTTGGAACTCGGGCCGTCGTGCTGTTCGTCGTACTGCTGATCACGGCTGGTCTGTTTACATTAACGGTCACGCCTGTGTTGCTGAGTCGGTACTCAGTCGACCCGGCCACGATTGCGGCCATGAACGCCGGAACGGCAATCCCACAATCAATCAGCACAGCTAGCCCAACTTCAACCGGAGGCTGGGTAGGCATGTTGGTGCCGCGGAACATTTTTGAAGCGGCCGCTCGTGGTGACGTCTTTCCATTGCTGGTCTTTGTTGTTTTTTTTGGACTGGCTGTCACGCAGCTTTCGGATGAACATCGCGCCCCCATTGCTCGAGCAGTGCAGTCCCTGACACAGACAATGCTGGTGATGACGCATTGGCTGGTTATTGCAACTCCAGTGGGCGTCTTTGCGCTTAGTTATTTGCTCGCCTTGCACGCTGGCGGCTCGTTAGCGGGAATGCTTGGTGTGTATCTGCTGTTGCAGCCTGCCGTCGTCCTGCTCGTTCTAATACTGCTTTATTTGCTCAGTGTGACCATCGGCCACACCAGCCTCACCAGATTCGCCCGCGGGGTCGCCCCGGCTCAGTTAGTAGCCATCAGTACGCGTTCATCTATCGCCGCTCTGCCGGCGCTCATTGAAGGTGGTCGCCGGCATCTGCGGCTGCCGGAAACTGCGACCAGTTTTGTCATGCCGCTGAGCGTGTCATTATTTCGCATCAGCCACATGATTTCACCCTTCGTTAAGCTGACGTTCCTGGCCCATGTATATGGCATCAGCTTGCGCCCGGGAGCGGTCGTGGCATTTTTCGTCGCAGAGATTGCCTTCAGTTTAAGCTCGACAGGAATTCCGAACAGTGGCGGAGGTCAAGGGTACAGATCGGTTCCGATTTATCTTGCCGCCGGAATACCAATTGAAGGGATCATTATTCTCGAGGCGGTCGAGACTATTCCCGACATCTTTGACACACTCGTCAATGTCACCGGGCAAATGAGTACAACAACCATTCTATCGCGCGCGAGTCGTTTGCGTGCGGAATCAGCCAGCACGGAAGCGGCTGAGCCGGTGACGGAAGTCGTCTGATGACATTGAGACTAAGCCAATGATCTATTTCCTCGTGCCGGCAGCAGGCGCGTTTTCGATATGCGAATTTGTAAACGAGGTGCGACCGGCGCTTGCGGATCGCTTTCGCATAATCCACTACGAGAATCTTTTCGCCCAGAATCAATTTCATATCGGAACCTACGTGCTGGCAGGTCTTGACCAGCTAGGCCCCACAATGCGGCAGCTTGTTTGCAGTCTGCATGAGCAGTTAACAGCTGTTGCCGGCGTGCGCGTTCTCAATCACCCGCAAAGATCGTTGCAGCGGTTTGATTTGCTAAACAAGCTATATGAGCTGCGGCGCAATGATTTTCGCGCAGTGCGCGCAGGTGACGATTTTACCAAGCTTCGCTATCCGGTTTTTGTGCGCGGTGAACGGTCGCATGAAGGTGCGCTCAGCCCATTGCTCGATTCACCGCGCCAGGTGGAAGAGGCAATTGGACGGGCGGTGGTTCAGGGGCGTCCATTTAGCGACCTACTCGTCGTCGAGTTCTGCCCGACGGCTAACGACGAGGGGCTTTATCGCAAATATGGGGCATTTATTGTGGGCAAAAAAATCGTAGCCCGACACATTAACCAGGGAATGCATTGGATGACTAAGTGGGCCGATGCCAAGTTTACTAAAGAGCTAATGCTCGCGGAACGCGACTACGTTTTTAATAATCCTCACGAAGCGCAACTTGCCGAAATCTTCCGCATCGCAAACATAGATTATGGCCGCATCGATTACGCATTGAAGAATGGGCGGGTTCAGACCTGGGAAATAAATCTCAATGCAACTATAAATCGCGGACCCGGACCTCCCACGAGCGCCGGCTTTCCAGCCGAGATTCAAGCGATTCGAAACGAGACTAAGGGATATTTCTTCGATCGGTTCCAGGAAGCATGGCAGGCGATCGATACACCTGCTTCTTTAGAATCGGTTGTGACGCTGAACTTCGATCAAGTGGCAATCAAGGCGGCGACTGCTGAGAGTATGGTAAACGGCAGATTTCTGGCGGGCATGAAAGCGATTGTTCGACCAATCAAACCCGTCGTCGAGCCTCTGGCGAATCCGTTGCTCCGCGGCATAACCTCGTTGATGAAGAGTCGAGCAAAGAGCTGAGAGCTGAGAGCTGAGGGCAAAGAGCTGAGGGCCGAGAGCTGAGCGCAGAGAGCTGAGGGCCGAGAGCTGAGCGCAGAGAGCTGACCGCAAAGTCGCACGTACCTCTTTGCCCTTACCTCTTTGCCCTTTGCTCTTACCCCTTTGCCCTTCTAGTCTGGAATCTCCGCTTCCACAAGTTTCGCTAGTAGCATTAGCGATTCCTGCCAGCCCAGGTAACAAGCCTCAGGTGGAATAACAGCCGGGACTCCTTCCTGCACAATCTCCAGCTCGGTTCCGACAGAAACCTTCTTAAGCTTGATCGTCGTCAGCATTTCTCCCGGCATGTTCGGATCGTCGAATTTGTCTGTATGTCGAATTAGTTCGTTTGCCGTCAGCTCAAGATATTCTCCACCGAACGAGTGACTATTGCCGGTAGAGAAATTGGTGAACGACATTTTGTACGTGCCACCAACCTTAACGTCAAGATGATGAACCACGCCTGTAAATCCATTTGGTGGAAGCCACTTGACCATTGCTGCTGCATCGAGAAATGCTCGATAAACTCTCTCCGGAGTTGCCCGCAGTACGCGGTGAAGACGAATCGTGTTTGTGTTGCCTGCTGTCATTTATCCCCCCTCACGACGAAGAGGTGAGCAACGAGGTAAGGGCAAACCAAGAACTTCTAGCGATGCTCCTTGCCCTTTGCTCTTCGCCCTTCGCCCTTACCTCTTTGCCCTTACCTCTTTGCTCCCACCGGCTCTAGTTCGTAGTAGCCGCCGGCGGCCATACCCGATAAGAACAGGTGTCCATCCTTGATCGCAAAGCTGCTCACAGCCGCTCCCTCAGTGACGATCTGGTCGTGAAGCGAACCAGCACCACACTTCGCGGTTGTTCTCGACCAAGATCCAAACTGCAGTCCGCCCTTTGCAGTCGCTTTCCACGTGCTACTGGCACGATTGCAATCGACTCGTGCTATCACTCGACCGTCGCTGCCAAACCTGATCGTGTACTTCGATTTATCATCCGGCGTGAAGGTTCTCTCGTCAGGTCCCTGGAACTTAACTAATTGCCACGATGTACCGCTGAGCAGGTTTCCTCCACTCGACTTCTGTCCACGCGCAAACGTGAGTGGACCCATTGAAGCGAAGGTGATCGCGACACTCACCAACGCCAACATCGCTTGAACTGAATTCGTTTTCATTGGTACCCACAGATTACGCGGACAAACGGCAAAGGGCAAAGAGGTAAGGGCAAAGGGCTAAGAGCTGAGGGCTGAGCGCTGAGGGCGAAGGGATGGATAACAGTGTTCGAGCG
>Ga0126384_10001800_pt1 | contig 12829 bp, 13 predicted proteins | sample PanSoiMetPlot_36_FD_92543 | JGI IMG/M metagenome (GOLD analysis project Ga0126384, IMG submission 92543) | Tropical forest soil microbial communities from Panama - MetaG Plot_36 | ecosystem: Environmental > Terrestrial > Soil > Tropical forest > Bulk soil | place: Panama | collected 2016-02-17 | reverse complement strand
CGCCAAAGTGCGCTTATCGAACAGACAATGCGGCGTGGGCTAATCGCTGAGAATAACGCCCAGTATATTCTCGCGAATCAGTTGTACATGAAGGCACATCTGATGGATCCAGCGGATCCCACGCCACTGCGTTATCTTGGCGAGAACTACCGGCACAACATCGGCGCCTGGGATAAAGCCCGCGATGTTTTCAATCAAATCCTGAACATGCCCGCCGATCCTCTATCGCGCTCAGTGGCGCTGCACGGCCTGGGCAAGATGACGATTCACGATGGCGAGTTCAAGAAGGGACTCGCTTTGATGGAGCAGGCAGTTGCGGAATATCCCCTGGCATTGGCCTATCGTAACCTCGCGGTGTATTGGAATTCCGAAGGCGATGCGGTGAAAGGCAACGAGTACACCCAGAAGGCGCTCGCGCTCGATCCCAGGGATCCTTATAACCTGGTATTCGCAGCCGTGTTTATGGCAGCGAATGGAAAGAAGGCAGAGGCGCTGCGAATTGCGCGGACAAACATCAACTTGATGCCGGCCTCTTACAATCTGGCGGCGATCTTCGCGCAAAACGGACAACGCGATAAGGCGCTGCAAATGCTGCGGCGGCATTTCTTCCGGTACGAGCGTTACCAGTCCGTCCGCGCGAAAGAAATGATGGAAGCACGGGTCGATGCGGTGTTCGAGTCGATTCGCACTGACGGCGAGTTCGTCGCCCTGACCAAAGGCTCCGACGGCCGTTTGCCGATTCCGATGAAGGGAATGCCGGCGAGTCAGGCCGCTCCGAATCGATAATGTTTTGAATCTGGAATCTTGATATTTTTGAATTTTAAGATTTGAATTTGGAATCTTGAATTTGGAATCCTGATTCAGAGGCGGGCTTCGGCCCGCCTTTTTCTGTCGCCGCTAAACCTTCGGCAGCTTTCCCGTTTTCAGAATTGACGACGGGCACAATTCTTCGATCGGGCATTCTTCACATAGCGGCCGCCGTGCTTTACAAATCCTTCGGCCATGAAAGATCAGCAGGTGAGCAAAGATAATCCAGTCCTTTTGCGGTACCAGGTCCATTAAATCCCGCTCGATCTTGACCGGGTCCTTTTGTTTGGTGAGCGCCAGGCGGTGCGATACACGATTAACGTGCGTATCGACCACAATGCCTTCAGCGATTCCGTAGCCGACACCCAACACCACATTCGCCGTTTTGCGCGCGACGCCCGGCAGTTGCAGAAGCTCATCCATCGTTTGCGGTACTTCACTAGCGAATTTTTCGACCAGCATTTTGCTCGCCCCTTGAATTGATTTTGTCTTGTTGCGGAAGAAGCCGGTCGTGCGGATATCGCTTTGTAGTTCAGTCGCAGGGACCTTCAGATAGTCAGCCGGCCTGCGATACTTGCGAAACAAATCTGCCGTGACGATGTTGACACGCTCATCGGTGCATTGTGCTGACAGAATCGTGGCGATCAGCAGCTCGAAAGGATTCGCATGATTCAGAGCGCAGCGGGCATCGGGATGCGCGCGTTTGAGGAGTTTGATTATTTTGTCCGTGCGTTCCTGTTTTTGAGCTTTTGTTTCGCGCATCGAAATCCGAGGCGTTGTGCTTTGCTTTCCTTGAACTACTCCTTCAATCTCCCGGTCAGCATCAGCGTCAGCATCTTCCAATCGCCCATGAATGACCAAAGCGGATAGGTGAAGGTAGCCGGGCGGTTCTTCTCAATAAAAAAATGCCCGATCCACGCAAACGCATAACCGGGAACCAGGGCGAGCGGAAACAGCCACCACTTTCCCACAACAATTAGTGCGATGACCGCAGCAACCGCGGTGAGCGTTCCCACGCAATGCAGCAGCCTGGTCCCCGGCTTACTGTGTTCGCCGAGATAGAACGGCCAAAACTCCTGAAACGATTTGTATTGCCGGTCAGCCATTTAGTGCGCGCATTCTAGCAGAAGCGTTGCGGCGGTTTCGAACTTGACCATCGCTTACAGCGCAGGCAAGATCACAGGTTATGTTTTTGAGTTCAAATCTTTCTGCTAAGTTCCACCATGCTTCGCGAACCGCGGTCACTGTACTGATCGGTTTTTGGTTGTGCTTGTCTTCATCCACTAATTTCAAGGCGCAAAGTTATGGGCGCGAGTTGGATAGTCCCGGCAAAGGCGTAATCACAATTAAGAACCGGAACGGGCGGATCTCCGTCATCGCCTCTGACAGTGAGAAATCAAAACTCAGCTTTACGGCAACCTCGTTAGGCGCCCCGGTTGACCGTAAGGACGTCACGTTCTCGGGCGGCGAGATTTCCGTGCGGGAACGGCCGCCGCGCGATCGCATCGATCTGGTAGTGCATGTTCCGGCACGCGCCCGCATCAAAGTCGAAAGTGAAAGCGGCATGGTCGAGGTAATCGGCAATGTCGAAATGGCCGACGTCATTACTAATACCGGAACTATTCACGCAGATGTGCCGCTCGACGCGCTGAAGTTCAAGTTTCTTTGGCAGTCTAGCCGTCCGCGTTATTTGAGCGATGTGGAACTCCCGCGGGTAAAGGAAGGCCGGGCGGGAACGTTCTCAATCGCCGGAACGCTCGGACCAAAAGCAAAGAAAAGTAAGCGCAAAAAAGTTGACGAGGAAGAGAAGCCAGACGCTGACAGTGCCGCCGATCAACCGGTCGCGACGCAGCCTGAGCCAAAGCCAGACGATTCTTCGGCCGCCAATAAACCCGCAGAAACGGCAAAGGAATCGGAAAAACTTGCACGCGTACAATTGAACTTCACCACGCAACGCGGTGTGATTCTGTTGAACGTAGATCCGAGCATGGCGCCGAACGATCTGCGCGAACGGCCATTGACCGTTGCGGCCAAAGCGATTGTTCGTAGTGGTGATGGACCGCTGACTGATGCGATTCGGAAAGTAAGTCCGCGCATGTTCGGCGATTATGCCAAGACGTTGCCCGCGCCGCGCACCGAGCCGGCGCTCGTCAGTTCCCGGCCGCCGGGAGAAATCGCCACTGAGGTGGCCCCAAAGCTCATGCGGGTCAACGCCAGCGTCACCGATCGTTTTGGCCGCGCCATTTCCGGCATGCGCGCCTCGGACTTTGCGGTCTTTGAAAACGGCGCTGAGCGAAACATTGTCAACGTTACTCCGACAACTGAGCCTTTTAATCTGGTGCTGTTGCTGGATGTTTCGGGGAGCGTCGAAGAGCGCATCGACTTTATTCGCAAGGCTGCCCGTGATTTTCTGAGCACGGCCAGTCCACAGGATCGGATCTCGATCATTAGTTTCCGCGATGACGTTCAGGTGATTTCCGGTTTCACAACCGATCGAAATCTACTCTCCCGGAAGCTCGATGAAATTGACGCCGGGGGAGCCACGGCGCTTTACGACGCGCTCGCCTACACGCTCGTCGAAACGCTGAGGCCGTTGCGTGGCGAGCGGACTGCCGTCGTCATTCTTTCGGACGGCGACGACAACAAATCGTTTGTTCCCTTTCCGGCAATTTTGGAGGCGACCATTGAATCCGGCGCGCTCGTTTACCCTCTTTATGTGCCCTCCGGACTGATTCCTGAGGCGAGTGTGCCCAAACCGGCGATCACGGTCGATCCCATGCGCACGCGGTATTTAACGATTACCTCGCGCGCCGCTGAGGAAGGCGATAAACTCGCGAGCGTTTCGGGTGGGGTCTTCTATTCAATTAAGCGTCTGGAAGATTTGCAGAAAGCCTATGCCGATGTGGTGGCTCAACTCAGAACGGCCTATACCATTACGTATTCTTCCAATGTTGATGGCACGGGCCATCATCGAATTCGCGTGCGCACAAATCGTGAAGGCGCGTCAGTCAGGTTAAGCCCTGTAGTTAATGCCCCGCATTGAGGTCAGCAAACGCAAGTTAACAACTGGCGCGGGCTTGTCCTAAAAGTCCTGTACACCATTAGTAGGTTCGGATCGTCAGCTCAACGTCTTAGTACCCCGAGCGTAGCGAGGGGATCTTAAAATCACTTTATCTGACTATGAGAATTGAGCTTAGGATCCCCTCGCTGCGCTCGGGTTACTGAGACGTTGAGCCCTTTTCAGGTTTTTGACTGCGCTGAGTTCAAGTTGATCGTGACTAGGGCAAAGCCAACTTGCGCCACTCAGAATCTTCCGCTACTACCAATCGAGTAGGCTCCGGTCAGAAACGGATTAGTGCGCCGTTCGTAGCCGATGGTCGTGACGGGGCCGTGCCCCGAATAGACTTCCACATCATCACCCAGCGGCAGAATTTTATTCATGAGCGAGTCCATTAACTGTTCGGTCGAACCACCGGGCAAGTCTGTCCTGCCGATGGATCCCGCGAAGAGGCAATCACCCACGAAGACTTTTCTTTCATTAGGCTCAAAAAGTACGACATGACCGGGCGTGTGACCCGGACAGTGGATTATTTTGAAGATGAGATCGCCGACTTCGTAGCTTTGTCCATCGCTCCAGTGCTCGTCCGCTTTCGGTGGTTGCTCGTAATCAAATCCAAAAGCTTCCCATTGTGATTGGGGAATTCCGATCCAGGCGGGTTGCCTCGGCAACTGATCGTAAATCGGTTCGTCTGCCGGGTGGATGATTATCTTTGCGGCGGGCTTTCGTTTCTTGAGGGCCGCGACACCGCCAATGTGATCAAGGTGAGCATGGGTGCAAGCGATGGCCTGCAAGTCTAATCGGTGCTGATCGATGGCTTTGACGATTGTGTCCGACGCATCGCCGGGGTCGATGCAAATCGCTCGTTTCGTATTCTCGCAGCCGACGATCCGCGTGTGCTGTTGAAAAGCGGTGACGGTAATTTGCTCGATGATCATTATAGGATTTGTTCATTTATTCATTGGTTCATTGAATCAATGAAACAATGTCTGCAACTGACTGGCCTTATCGGACATCTAAGGGAGTATAATTCCTCATAGGAATTTCCACTAAACGCGCAGCAAAAACCGATGCCACTGACTGCCACAGCAGCTTCGCTCGCCGAAGTTTTGGACGAGATGACCGTCGAAGGCGCGCCGGAACTTACCGAGCATCTGTCCAACAACGCGCTGAAATGTTACGCGTGTGGCCACCGCTGTTTGATTAAGGAAGGCAAGCGAGGCATCTGCAAAGTGCGCTTTAACGAGGGTGGCAAGCTGCGGGTGCCGGTTCATTACGTCGCGGCATTGGCCAGCGATCCAACTGAGAAGAAGCCATTCTTCCACGTCCTGCCAGGTTCTGACACCTTGACTTTCGGCATGCTAGGTTGCGATCTGCATTGCGCTTACTGTCAGAACTGGCTGACTTCGCAAGCGCTGCGCGACGATGCCGCAGTTTCCATGCCGAACCTGGTTACGGCAGATCGATTGGTCGCCATGGCGAAAGCCTACGGCGCGTCGATGGTTGGCTCGAGCTATAACGAGCCGCTCATTACCGCTGAATGGGCTGTTGAGGTTTTCCAGAAAGCAAGGCCGGAAGGTTTTCGCACCGCCTTCATCTCGAATGGCAACGCGACCCCGCAAGTGCTCGACTATCTGCGGCCGTGGACTGATTGTTACAAAATCGATTTAAAGTCGATGAGCGATCGTAATTACCGATCGCTGGGCGGGGTGGTTGATAACATCCTCGAGACAGTGAAGATGGTCCGCGCGCGGGATTTCTGGGAGGAGATCGTCACCCTGGTCGTTCCCGGCTTCAATGATTCTGAAGACGAACTGAGGCGCGCGGCAGATTTCATCGCATCCGTTTCTCCAGACATTCCCTGGCATGTTACGGCCTTTCATCAGGACTATCACATGCAGGAGAACGCAAACACGACCGCCGCGCAGCTAATCCGGGCCTGTGAGATCGGCAGCGCATCGGGACTGCGCTACGTGTACGCCGGAAATCTTCCCGGCAGAGTGGGTAGATGGGAGAATACCCACTGCCCTTCGTGTAACGAGCTTCTGGTGGAAAGATACGGCTATTTGATTCGGCAGATGAAGGTCACGCCCGAAGGACGATGTCCATCGTGCGCGACCAGCATTCCGGGTATCTGGTCTTAGAGCGTAAAAGCCGATGGCGGCGCGTGCCGCCATCGGCTGGGAAATTTATTTCGCCTTGCTCGCAGACGGCTTGGCCGCCGGCACGCTCGCGGTTGGCTTAGCTGCAGGCGTCGCGGTCGCGACCGGAGTTCCGATGTGTAACAGCGCCAGCCATCTCCCATCGCGATTAACCCAGATTGTTGAATGTCTCTCGCGGTCTGGTTTCATTCCCGGAATTTTTACCATGTAGGTAACCAGCGACGAGTCCTTATCAAATTTAACAGTCTTCCATTCGCTTTGTTCCGTCTTCGATGCGTCAAAGGTGCTTACGCCCTTAACTGATCCGGCCTTGTCATTAATGGCGTCAGGTTCGATCTCGACTGAGTCAGGGGCGAGGTACGATGCGAAGGCATCGTAATTCCTGCTCTTCAACGCTGCCCAAACTAACTTTTCATTTGCTTCTGCATCAGGTCCGGTCGTACCAGTGCTGGCCGCCGGACTGGCGCCGGCTTTCGCTGATGCCGTTGCTTTAGCTGGCGGAGGCGGCGGCGGTGCAGTGCGTGTCAGCGTCTGCTGATAATAGATTCCCAGCCATTGACCGTCGCGGCGCACATAAGCAGCCGCGCCATGGTAAGGCGCAGTCGGCAGTGCCTGACCTTTGTAAGTTCCCCTGGCAGTTACGTCATAGGTCAGGATCACGGCATCATTATCAATCCGCATCAATTTGCGGTTTGTAAAGGTCCTGTCCGATATTTCGAGATCCTTCACATAAGCGAGAATTCCCGGCTTGTCATAGACCCCATCGTCTTCAACCTCAAGGTAATCGTTGGCCAAAAGTCTTCCGAACGCGTCGTAATCCTTCTTCTTGAGCGAATCCCAAATCGCAGTGTCTTTGGCCGTAATCTCAGCTTCGGAAACCATCGCGGTGGACTTCGTCTCCGTCGGCCGATTGGCATTTGATATCACGTCTTTATTGCCTGCCGGCTCTGTCGCGCACGCGGCGGCCGCGAACACAAAACACACGAGCACTAGAATCTTCTTCATGACGAACTCCTTAAAATCGTTGCTTGAAAAGCGTGCGATGCTTCTATAACAAGCCGGGAGCCGAGTCAAGTTTTCCTACTTGCATGTTCCCAGCGAACGGCTTGCAAGATTATTGGCTGTCCAAAGCAATTCAGGGCGTTGTCGCCGGCGTTGCTGCTCTCCGGGGCGATGCAGACGGCCTCGCCGTCGCCGAGGGCCGAGCAGTTGGAGAAGGCCTCGCACTCGGTGACGCTTTCGCGGACGGTGATGCTTTCGTTGTCGGTGATGCAGCTGGTGAAGGTTTCGCAGCAGGTGCCTCCGGATTGGCGATCGGAACTCCCGCTGAAGCTACCAATTGCCATTGGCCATTTCTGCGCGCAAAGGTGTCGACAAAACGAAACTGGCCGCTGACGTTCTGTGTTTTACCGTCGGGCGTTTTGTATTTGCCGTTTACCACCTTTGCCCGAAGGTTTACTACGGCCGAATCGTTATCAATAACGTTGACCTGGAGTTCTGAAATTTCCCACGAATCAGCGGAAAGCGCGCCCGATCCAATGTCCTGAATGTCCCGCTGTTTAGATCCATGAGAACCGTCTGGATAAATCAGCACAATGTCATCTGCCTCGACCCGCTGCACCGCCGCACTGTCATGCTCTTTAACGACCCGAGGCCAGTCATTCTCGATTCGCGTTAGTTCCGCTTCAATAGCGGCCTTGTCCGGCGTGGGAGCCGGGGTAGCGACAGTCACAGTTGAAGGTGCGTTCGCGTTCGGCTGGGCGGCACAGCCGAACAATCCGAGCACCCAGAACCCACTGGCAACGACCATTACGAAGGTTGAAATCTTTTTCATAACCCGCACTCCTTTAAATAATCCCAAGCCCTGTCAAACCATCGTTTCTTCTAGTGCAAATCGGAAATGGAGTCAACAGTCGTTGGCCTGCTCGGGCCTTTTGATTACCCCTATTGACTGTAATCGCGGCCTGGCATATTGTGATCTTCTGACATAACCCGCCGTTACTACCTAACGCCGGGGCAGCAATAAACCTACCGCCGCGTATCCTTTACGCGACATTCTTTGGAGGAGGACACATGTTTTACGTTTTCCCGAACCCTTCTGCTGTTCGATTGATTAGGTTCGTAGGTTTCGTATTTGGCGCATCTGTGGTCCTGTCGTCTTTTACCTTGCGTGCACAGCGACGAACCGTCAGTGCCATCAATGAGAGCCAACCAACATTCACTGAGTTTAAAGGCGTGCGGATTGGCATGCCGGCCGAAGAGGCACGAAAAAAACTAGGATCACCACGTGACAAAGGCGACGACCAGGACTTCTACGTGTTCAATGACACGCAGGCGGTCCAGGTGTATTACGATGCCGGCAAAGCGGTCACCGCGATCTCCATCGATTACATGGAAGGCGCCAGTGGTGTTCCGACGTGCAAGGACGTGCTGGGAACCGAGGCTGACTCGAAACCTGATGGCTCGCTGTACAAGATGATGCGATATCCGAAAGCCGGCTACTGGGTTTCTTATAGTCGCACAGCAGGCAACTCGCCGACTGTGACGATTACGATGCAGAAGATCGTCCGCTAGAAATGTCGCCAGCTGAAGCTCGCGGCGTCGCCGGAAGATACTCATTCTTCCGGCTTTTTCTTTGCTCGTTGGTAACGCATACTGGCAAGTGAAATGCTTCGCGCAGGAATCGTCGGTCTTCCGAATGTTGGCAAATCAACTCTCTTCAACGCCCTGACAGCCCAGCAGTCCGCGCTGGCTGCCAACTATCCATTCGCCACAATCGAACCAAATGTCGGCGTCGTCGCCGTTCCCGACGACCGACTGGAACCGCTGGCGAAAATCGTGAAGACGCAAACAATTGTTCCGGCGACAATCGAGTTTGTTGACGTTGCCGGTCTGGTGCGCGGAGCTTCCCAGGGCGAGGGCCTTGGCAACAAGTTCCTCGCGCATATCCGCGAAACCGACATGGTCATTCAAGTCGTCCGTTGCTTTGAAGACGAATCAGTCGTCCATGTCGAAGGATCCATCGATCCTCGCCGCGATGTCGAGACGATTCAAATCGAATTGGCACTTTCTGACCTGACTACGGTAGAGCGGCGCAAAGATCGCGTGGAGAAGACAGCCAAGTCAGGCGATAAGGCGGCCCGCGCAGAAGTCGAGGTGCTCGACAAGCTGCAAGGCGCATTGGCAGAAGGAAAGTCCGCGCGCACCGTAAAGCTTACCGCCGAGGAGCGAGAGATCGCGCGAAGTTTGTTTTTGTTAACGATTGAACCGACGGTTTATGCCGCGAATGTTAATGAAGCCGTGCTCGCGAACCGCGATAACGATCCGCATGTACAAACTCTTCGTAAGATCGCGCGCGACGAGTCTGCTGAGTCGGTTGTCATCTGTGCGCAACTCGAAGCGGAATTGGTCGCGCTGGCCCCAGAAGAACGACGCCAATATCTTCACTCATTAGGTGACGCAGGCAGCGGCGTCGATCGCTTGATTAAGAAGGCTTATCACCTGCTTGGTTTGATTTCATTCTTAACGGGCGGCGAGAAGGAGGTCCGCGCCTGGACCATCCCGCGCGGCACTCGCGCGCAACAGGCCGCGGGTTCGATTCACTCTGATATCGAGCGGGGTTTTATCCGCGCGGAAGTCGTCACCTACGAAGACTTGCAACGCTCCGCCTCGTACGCGGCCGCGCGTGAGAAAGGGCTCGTAAGATTAGAAGGCAAAGACTATGAGATTCAGGAAGGTGATGTAGTCTATTTTCGCTTCAACGTTTAGAGATCAACGCAGCACGGCGCGGATACCAACGATAATAAGGTAAATGATTGCCACAACGATTGCTATTTTGATGACCGCCACCGCCAGCCCAATCAAGAATCCGAGCACGCTCAGCGCGACACCGGCCGCCGCCAACACCAGGGGCACGCCTACTGCTAAAACAAAAAGCACCAGCAAAATCATTCCCACTATTCGCAAAATATCCTTAGCTTCCTTCATCTCTTGACCCGTCGCAGCCTTTCATTTTTGTCCACTCCGGCTCAATATACGACCAATCGCGGTTTATCGTTCCGCAAAACTGCGGCTGGCAGTATTCGACGCAAAGACTGTCCAATGACGAACGGCGAATTATCCCGAAATAGGCGCCTCACGCTTAGAGTGCGGTGTAAGGAAGTAAAAAAAGAGCCGCCAACCGGCGGCCCCAAATAAAGGTCAATTGCTAGGTTCTTGGCTAAGGAACGAGTTGGATAACTCCGACGCGCGTTCCTGCTGGACGAATGATCGTGCCCGTTGTCGCGGTCACGTTCTCAGTCGTGAGCAGCAAGCCGAAATCGTCGAAAGCCGTCTCGGATTTGATTTCTGCTTCGTTGCGGCCCTTGACGTTTACGATCTGGCCCAGCTTCTGATACTCGCCGGTAGGCGACACTGCCCACAGAATGTAAGAGGTGCCTTTCGGCGCTTCCTTCAGCTCGTGAAATCGCATCCGCACTTCCGTCATCTTGCCGTTCTTGTGCGGCTCGATAAACACATTCGCGCGCGCGCCTTCCATCGCGCCAGTGAAGTTAATCTTCAGTTTCGTGTCGTCGCCCTTCTTGAAGGTCGGGATGCCCAGCATGGGCGCCGCGTAGTCACCAGTCACGGTCGCCGCCGCCACCTGTTCCCCCACAGCAGCGGCAATTGGAATGACAGTCATACCGGTCGGCACTGCGGAACGGAAGAACACTTTCGTGCTCGCATCATAAGCCGTCAGCGCCGCTTCGGGCGAAGCGAATAACATGAACTTCGTCATGGGCGTGGTAGTCGTAAACGTCGCTACGCCGTTCGAGATCTCGAGGGGCCCGAGCAAATTCACCGCGCCCGTCGGATCCACGGCATAAAGATTCAACGCCGTCAGATCAGTAGGCAAACTTGTGAGATTTACCTTGATGGTTGTACCGTCAGCGGCGCGCAAAATAGTTGCGCGGCCGGTCGCCGTAATGCCCACGGGATTGAGGGTCACGATAGTTTCTTTTCCAACGGGGTACTCGACGATCGTGTAGGTGCCATCAGGGTTCTGCACCACCTCGGTTTTAGTTACTGTTGTTTTTTGAACTTGACCCATTGCTGCAACAGCAAGGGCTATTAAGAGGAGCGTTGCTCCTAAAACTGCAGTCAAACTTTTACTCATGGAATTCCTCCTTCTAACCATGGTTGTTGTGCCGGGGTTTTGAGTGTGTCAAATGACTGACATTTAGAAGAGCAAGATTCGTGCCTGTTAGGTTCAGTGACTATGTAGTGTATTGCTACCAGTCGCAACTCATCGCGCGGTCACAAACCAATACATTGGCCGTTCGGAAGGAATTCAGTGCACGACACAGTAGGTAAGGACAATGCTACCGTTATTTAACCGCTGAGAATGCACAAGTGTTACGTTAATTTGATCTTTCATTGGATGAAACAGCGGAATCCCCGACCCGAGCAATACCGGTTGGATATTGAGCACAATCTCATCGATCAGATCAGCTGCAAAGAGACTGCGCGCCAGTTCTCCGCCACCAAAAACCACAATACCTTTGCCGTTTCTATCTTTTAGTTTCCGGACAAACGCGGCAGCGTCTTCAGAGATGAATTCAATCTTCGGCCGCTTCGCGCCGGCTTTACCGGGCCTAATTCGTTTGTTGAATTCACTAAGTCGCTTTTTCGATCGGGAGAAAACATAGTTCATAGCGCCGGGATAGGAATTCTGGCCGGAGGCGCGCATCACTTCATAGGTTTTGCGCCCGATCAGGATCGTATCAACCGTCTTCATGAACTCTTTGCTTATTTCTGCGACCTCGTTGTCCCAGGTCAGCCAATCCGAACCGCCGTCCTTCCGGGCGATGTAGTTGTCGAGGCTGCTGGCAAGACCGAGAGTTACTTTGCGCATTCGCTTCTCCACTACCGTATCCGTTCACCTGCGGCCGAGGCGTCAATGATCTTTCGCAATCGACTGAGGCGCGTCGGTTCTGTCCTGGCACTCAGAACGTACCAGTACATCATCTTGCGATACGCCGGCGATTGCGCCTGAAAAAATTTCCACGCGGATTTGTTCCGCTTGAGCTTGCCCGCATAAGGCTCGGGAAGGTCGACACTTCGTTGTTCATAGGAATAAATGCCGGACCGATATTCTTTTCGGGCTTCATAAGCTTTCAAGCCAGCCGGCCGCATCCGCTTTTCGCGTATGAGACGCTCAACATTGCGCGTGTTGATAGCACTCCAAATACTACCAGCCTTGCGCGGAGAAAACCGGATCACATAGCTCTCCGCGTCGAGACTCTTGCGGACGCCGTCAATCCAGCCGAAGCAGAGAGCTTCATCCACTGACTCAGGCCAGGTAATGCTCGGCTTGCCGGAATTCTTTTTGTAGAACCCCACCCAGAGTTCTTTTGATTTAGCGTGATTGGCAGAGAGCCATTTGCGGAAATCGGAAGGTGTTTTGAAAAAACGAGGATTCAATTCTGGGATAGATAACTCTTTGCTCCGTTGAGACGAAACGGTTATAGATCATCAGCCAGGAAATCCCAAGTTCCTTCCTGAGGCGAGCGACTTCTTCCCTTTGATTACTTTGCCTCAAACAGTATTTATTACTTGTCTTATTCACACTTGGCTTCAGCCAGGTGACTAAAGGCACTTTGGTGATAATTCCGGCGGTTCCCCGGTACCTGGCTTCAGCCAGGTGTGAAGCAAATAGAGCGCCCATCCCGGCTTTGCCCCAAAAGTCACCTGACGATCCGAACCTACTAATGATCTACAGGACTCTTAGGGCAAGCCCGCCCATCCCGGTACGGTTAGGTCT
>Ga0126384_10001799_pt1 | contig 12835 bp, 10 predicted proteins | sample PanSoiMetPlot_36_FD_92543 | JGI IMG/M metagenome (GOLD analysis project Ga0126384, IMG submission 92543) | Tropical forest soil microbial communities from Panama - MetaG Plot_36 | ecosystem: Environmental > Terrestrial > Soil > Tropical forest > Bulk soil | place: Panama | collected 2016-02-17 | reverse complement strand
GTTCGGGGGCTGATCGTGTGTCGGCGGCGGCTCAATCGCGACTTGATATCGAGGATGGACATTGATGCAGCAGGATAACGTTTTGACCGGCGTGCGGCGCATCAGCCGGCGCGGTGTGATGATTGGCGGCGGCGCGGCGGCCGCCGTGGCGGGACTGGGGGTGTCGCCGGCGCGCGCGGTTGTGCGCCTCGACGTCACCCAGGGCCAGGTGCAGCCGATGCCGATCGCGCTCCCTGATTTCATCGCCGGGACCTCGGCCGACGCCGAGTTCGCGCGCACCGTCACCCAGGTCATCACCAACAATCTCGGCCGGAGCGGCCTGTTCGCGCCGATCGACCCGGCCGCCTATATCGAGCGCATCGCGAATTTCGATGCGGTGCCGCGCTATCCCGACTGGCGCGCGATCAAGGCGCAGGCGCTGGTGGTCGGACGCATCAACCGCCAGCCGGCCGGCGGGCTGCGCGCGGAGTTTCGCCTGTGGGACGTGTTCGCGGGCAGCCAGCTCGAGGGCAAGCAGTATTCCGCGACGCCCGACAATGTGCGGCGCATCGGCCACATCATCTCAGACGCGATCTACGAGCGGCTGACCGGTGAGAAGGGCTATTTCGACAGCCGCGTCGTATTCGTCGACGAGACCGGTCCGCGCGAGCGGCGGGTCAAGCGCCTCGCCCTGATGGACCAGGACGGGGCCAATGTGCGCTATCTCACGCGCGGCAGCGATCTCGTCATCACGCCGCGCTTTTCGCCGACCACGCAGGTGATCACCTACATGTCGTACGGACAAGGTGACCCGCGCGTCTACGTGCTCAATCTCACGAACGACGATCGCGAGGTGGTGGGCAACTTTCCCGGCATGACGTTCGCGCCGCGCTTCTCACCCAACGGTGAGAATGTGATCATGAGCCTGCAGCGCGGCGGCAACTCCAACATCTTCGCGATGAATCTCGGCTCCAAGACGATTACGCGCCTGACCGACTCGGCTGCAATCGACACCGCACCCTCCTATGCGCCGGACGGGTCGCGTATCTGCTTCGAATCGGATCGCGGCGGCCGGCCGCAGATCTACGTGATGGCAGCGGGCGGCGGGGGGGCGCAGCGCATCAGCTTCGGCGAAGGATCGTACTCGACGCCGGTATGGTCGCCCCGCGGCGATGTCATCGCCTTCACCAAGCAGGTGGGCGGGCAGTTCGCGATCGGCGTGATCAACCCGGACGGCTCGGGCGAGCGGATCCTGACGTCCGGGTTCCACAACGAGGGTCCGACCTTCGCGCCGAACGGCCGCGTGATCATGTTCTTTCGCGATCCGGGCGGTAACGGCGGGCCGTCGCTCTACACGATCGACCTTACGGGTCGCAACGAGCAGAAGGTTCCCACCCCGAGCTACGCGTCGGATCCGGCGTGGTCGCCGCTCCTGTCGTCCTGAGCGCCCCCAGGCGGGGTGGAACTCACAGCGGGAACTCCGACATGTCGGTCGTTGCCCCGTTTGCGCCCCGTTGACGCCTCATTAACCATTAGAAAATCTTTGCGGAGATTCCTCCAACTTGCGGGAGCGTGGAAAGGCCCCATCAAGGTTGACGGAACGTTCGTTTAACGAACGGACTGCTAGACCGGAGGGCAAGCTGACGACCGGCTGGGGCTGTCAGTGGGTCATTTGAGTGGAAGCAAGAAGGAGCACGGGGATGCAAACTGTCATGCGTCTCGTCCGCGGGGCGAAATTCGCCGCGGCCGTTGCGGCAGCGCTCACCATCGCGGCCTGCGCCAGCAAGAACAACGACCTTGCTGGTGCTGGAATGTCTGCGGCGCCCGGCAGCCAGCAGGATTTCGTCGTTAACGTCGGTGATCGGGTATTCTTCGAGACGGACTCCAGCGATCTCACGACACAGGCCCGCGCGACGCTCGACAAGCAGGCGCAGTGGCTCGGCCAGTACAATCGCTACACCTTCACGATCGAAGGTCACGCGGACGAGCGCGGCACGCGCGAATACAACATCGCGCTCGGCGCCCGCCGCGCCCAGACGGTACGTGAGTATCTGGTCTCGCGCGGGATCGATGCCCAGCGGATGCGCACGATCTCATACGGCAAGGAGCGGCCGGTCGCGGTGTGCAACGACATCTCATGCTGGTCGCAGAACCGCCGCGCCGTGACGGTGCTCAACGCGAGCTCGTGAGCGCGGCAGGAGGGTTACTGGCGGGAAGGGGAGTGGCCGGCGCCGATCGCGGCGCCGGTCGCGTTTCTGATACCGCTGACGATCACGGGGCGAACACCACGGTCCGTGCCGCCGATTGACACCACTGCGCCACGCATGGGGCAGCCAGTCACAATTTGGACGCAGGACCTCGTATGTTACCTGCTGCAGCGTCGGATCATCTCACGCGAGCGACCCACATGATGCGTTCTGTCCATCTGGCCCTGGTGGGGGCCTTCGTTGTGCTTTTCGCCCAGCCCGCACCGGTACGTGCACAGATGTCGCAGTCGGACATGCTGGTGCGGCTCGACCAGCTCGAAAACGACGTGCGCCGGCTCACCGGCGCGGTCGAGGAGCTGCAATTTCGCAATCAGCAGCTTGAGCAGATGCTTCGCCAGACCCAGGCCGGTGGGCCGTCGCGTCCGACCGGCGCGCCGGCCGCACCCATGACGGCGCCACCGGTCCCGGCGGCCGGCGGCCCCGTAATGGCGCCGACCGCGCCGCCCGGCGTGCCGGGCCGCCGTTCCGACGTGTTCGATCCGGCCCAGAGCCCGAATGCGCCCGGCGCGCCGCGCGTGCTCGGCTCGCTCCCTGGCGGCGGCGCGCCGGTCGCCGATGCAGGCGGCTATCCGGCCAATGGCGATGCGACTGGGGCGGCGGGAAACCCCCCGGGTGGCCCGGTCGGCGCCCCGCTTGATCTCGGCACCATGTCGGCCGGTCCCCGCAACGACGCCCCGCCCGGGCAAGCCGCCCAGCCGCGCTATCCGGCCGGCCAGCAGGTCGCAACGCTGCCGCCTGCGCAGACGCCCCGCGACGAGTTCGATCTCGCCTATGGCTATGTGCTGCGCAAGGACTATGCGGCCGCCGCGCAGTCCTTCCAGGAATTCGTCAGGAAATATCCCGGCGACCGCATGGCCGCAGAAGCCCAGTTCTGGCTCGGCGAAAGCCTGTATCAGAGCAAGAACTACCAGTCGGCCGCCGAAGCCTTCGTCGCGATGACGAAAAAATTTGCAACCAGCCCCAAGCAACCCGACACGCTGCTGCGGCTCGGCCAGTCGCTCGCCGCGCTCCAGCAGAAGGACCTCGCCTGCGCGACCTATGCCGAGGTCGGAAAGAAATTCCCCCACGCCGCGCAGAACGTCAGGGCGGCGGTCGAGCGGGAACAGAAGCGTGTCCACTGCTGAAGGCGTCTCCGACGCCGAGGCAGACACACTCTTCGCCGATCTGATCGATCAGCCGGCGCTCGTGCTGGCGGTCTCCGGGGGCGCCGACTCGACGGCGCTGATGCTGCTCGCCGCGCGTTGGCGCAAGCGCAGCCGGAGCGGCCCGAAGCTGATCGCCGTCACGGTCGACCACGGATTGCGACCGGAGGCGCGGCGCGAGGCGGCCGCCGTCAAGCGGCTCGCCGCCCGCCTCGGGATCCGCCATCGTGTGCTGCACTGGAACGGCCCCAAGCCGGCGACCGGGCTGCAGGAGAAGGCGCGCGCGGCGCGCTATCGGCTGCTTGCGGAGGCGGCGGGCCGTGCAGGTGCGACCTGTGTGCTCACCGCCCATACGCTCGACGATCAGGCCGAGACCATCCTGATCCGCATGATGCGCGGCAGCGGCCTCACCGGGCTCGCCGGCATGGCGCGGGTACGCCCGCTGATCCTCGAGGAGCCGCCGGCACGCCAAAGGTCGCGTCGTGGCGCCGGGCAAGCGGGAACTGGCGCGAACGTGTTTCTGGTCCGCCCGTTCCTCGACATCGCCAAGGTGCGCCTCGTCGCGACGCTCGAGGCGGCAAAGATTCCCTGCGTCGAGGACCCTTCTAACCGCGATCCCCGTTTCACCCGGTCGCGACTGCGCACCCTGATGCCGACGCTCGCGGCTGAGGGTCTCGATGCGCCCCGCGTCGCGCTGCTCGGGCGGCGGCTGCGCCGGGCCGATGCGGCGATCGAGTTCGCGGTCGCGGCCGCGGCCGCGGCCCTGTCGGACGGCGCCTGGTCGGAACGCGGACCGATCGCCTTTGACGGCGAAGGCTTTGCGCGGCTGCCCGGCGAGGTTGCACTGCGCCTGCTCGGGCGGGCGGTCGCGCAGGTCGGTCACGAGGGGCCAGTCGAGCTTGGCAAGCTCGAAGCCCTCGCCGACGCCCTGGTGGCAGCCGGTGCCGTGCGGTTTCGTCGCACGCTGGCGGGGGCCGTGGTGACGTACTGGAAGGGGCGTCTGACGATCGAGCGGGCGCCCGCCCGCCGGTCGCCTGGTGTGGCACGTTCGGGCCGATCCGGCGGTCGTCCGGTCAAAAAAGCCAATGCCGACAAGGGGCGGTAAAATTAACGGAATACAGCCCTTTCGCTTGGCAGACTGCCACACCACACCTACATTACTTGACCGTGCGCCGTTTTTCTGGGGATTTCCACCAGGATGCCGGCGCGCAACGAGGGCCTCCGGATGAACCCGAATGTGCGCAATTTCGCCCTCTGGGTGATAATTGTCCTCTTGCTACTGGCGCTGTTCACATTGTTCCAGAACCCGAGCACGCGCTCGGCGTCGACCGATATCTCGTTTTCCGAGTTCCTCTCCGAGGTCGACAAGGGCAACGTGCGTGACGTCGTGATCCAGGGGCCGGAGATTCATGGCACCTTCACGGAGCAGCGCGGCGGCCGCAGCTTCACGACCTATTCGCCCAACGACCCCAACCTGGTCCAGCGCCTGTACGGCAAGGGCGTCACGATCTCGGCGCGGCCGCAATCGGACAACGTGCCCTGGTTCGTCTCGCTGCTGGTATCCTGGCTGCCCTTCATCGCCCTGATCGGCGTGTGGATCTTCCTGTCCCGCCAGATGCAGGGCGCCGGCGGCAAGGCGCTCGGCTTCGGCAAGAGCCGCGCCAAGCTTTTGACCGAGGCGCACGGCCGCGTGACCTTCGAGGACGTGGCAGGGGTCGACGAGGCCAAGCAGGACCTGCAGGAAATCGTCGAGTTCCTGCGCGATCCCGGCAAATTCCAGCGTCTCGGCGGCCGCATCCCGCGCGGTGTGCTGCTGGTCGGCCCGCCCGGCACCGGCAAGACGCTGATCGCCCGCGCCGTCGCCGGCGAGGCGAACGTGCCGTTCTTCACCATCTCGGGCTCCGACTTCGTCGAGATGTTCGTCGGCGTGGGCGCGAGCCGCGTGCGCGACATGTTCGAGCAGGCCAAGAAGAACGCGCCGTGCATCATCTTCATCGACGAGATCGACGCGGTCGGCCGCCATCGTGGCGCCGGCCTTGGTGGCGGCAACGACGAGCGCGAGCAGACCCTCAACCAGCTGCTGGTCGAGATGGACGGATTCGAGGCCAACGAGGGCATTATCCTCATCGCCGCCACCAACCGTCCCGACGTGCTCGACCCGGCGCTGCTGCGCCCGGGGCGCTTCGATCGCCAGGTCGTGGTGTCGAACCCGGACATCGTCGGCCGCGAGCAGATCCTCAAGGTCCACGTCCGCAAGGTCCCGCTGGCACCCGACGTCAACCTCAAGACCGTGGCGCGTGGCACCCCCGGCTTCTCGGGCGCCGACCTGATGAACCTCGTCAACGAGGCGGCCCTGATGGCGGCACGGCGCAACAAGCGCATGGTCACCCAGGCCGAGTTCGAGGACGCCAAGGACAAGGTGCTGATGGGCGCCGAGCGCAAGTCGCTGGTGCTCACCGAGGAGGAGAAGCTGCTGACCGCCTATCATGAGGCCGGCCACGCCATCGTCGGGCTCAACGTCGCGAGCCACGATCCGATTCACAAGGCCACCATCATCCCGCGCGGCCGCTCGCTCGGCATGGTGCAGTCGCTGCCGGAGACCGACCGCCACTCGTACACGCGCGAATATTGCGTGAGCAAGCTCGCCATGGCGTTCGGCGGACGCGAGGCGGAAATCCTGAAATTCGGCCCCGAGAAGGTGACCAACGGCGCGGTCGGCGACATCCAGGGGGCGACGCGGCTCGCCCGCGCCATGGTCATGGAATGGGGCATGTCCGACAAGCTCGGCCGGGTGCGCTACCAGAGCAACGAGCAGGAGGTCTTTCTCGGCCATTCGGTGGCGCAGAGCACGAACATCTCCGACGAGACCGCGCAGCAGATCGACGCCGAGATCCGCAACCTGATCGAGGCGGGCGAGCAGCAGGCGCGGCGCATCATCACCGAGAAGCGCGACGACTGGGAGAAGATCGCCCAGGCGCTGCTCGAGTTCGAGACCCTCACGGGCGACGAGATCAAGGACCTCCTCAACGGCAAGCGGCCGAACCGCGAATCGGTGATCGAGCCGCCAACGCCGCGCGGCTCGGCCGTGCCGACCGCCGGCAAGCCGCGCCCGCGCCCCGGCGGAACCGGCGGCATGGAGCCGCAGCCGCAGGCATAGGATCGCGGTCAGATCGGTCTGAAGGAAACGCCCGCCTCCGCGCGGGCGTTTCCTGTTTCGTTTGTGTCGCTCAAGTAGAGACCGGCGACGCCAGCGGCTTACCCTTCTCCACCACGTAGGTGATGATGAGCCTCGACTTGGCGGTGCCCGGTGCGCCGCCCGCATGCGGCGTCTCGGGTGGAATCTGGAAGCCGTCACCCGGCTTGATCATGCGCGTCGGCTGGCCCTGGATCGGCAGCTCGAAACCGCCTTCCAACACGTAGGCGGACTCGATGCCAGGATGCGTGTGGCGGCCGACCTTGACGCCGGCATCGATGATCGCTTCCACCAGAACCGTCACATAGCCCGGCGCCGGACCATCGGTCTGCGACAGGATATTGCGCGTGACGCCGCCGCTGCTCGCCGATGACGGCGCGCCCTGGGCCGACGCCTCGGTGGCGATGAACTCGGTAATTCCGCAAAGCGCGCAGGATGCAAAACCCGCGAATCCTCGACGTGTCAGCATGACGCCCTCCCTGCTTGCGTCCGGATCACCAGTGCCCGGACTTGTGCGAGGGAGCGTACGCCCGTGGCGAGAGCGGCCGCAAGGCGAAGTTGTGTTGGCGGATTCCCTATCCGCGTAGTGCCGCCTTGATCGATTCGACCGTCGCGCCGGGCGCCCGCACCGCCTGGATGATGCGCGCCTCCTGGGCGGTGAGCTTGTCGAACACAGGCCGCATGGCGGGAATCGCCTCGAGCGGAACCACCACGGCGCCGTGGCGGTCGGCATGCACGAGATCGTGGCTCGTCACTGCCATGCCGTGCACCGTGACGGGGACGCCGAAGTCCACCACGTGCACATAGGCGTGCGACGGCGCGATCGAGCCCGCCAGCATCTGGAAGCCGGGCGGGATCATCGGGATGTCGCGGATCGCGCCGTTGGTGATGGTGCCGAGGCAGCCGAGCGCCTTGTGCAGGTTCGACTGCACCTCGCCCCAGAACGCGCCGAAGCCGGCGTCCTCACCGTCGAGATCCTCGATCACCACGACGCTCGGGGTCGGCGTGGCCGCGACGTAGTCGAGATAGTCGAGGCGCTTCGCCATGTAGGAGGCCTCGCCGAGCGGCACCTTGTCCCGGGTCTTGATCGTCACGGTCTTGGCAAAGCCCACCATCGGCGGCAGTTCGGGGAAGGGACAGTGCAGATGCTTGACCGTGTAGCCGAGGCCGCGCCGTTCGGGCGCCACGATCTCGAGAATGTTGCACACCGTCGGCGTGTCGATCGATTGCAGGAATTCGAACTGCTCCTTGGTGACCGTCATGAAACTCCTCCCAGCCCGGATGCGAGCCGCGCTCTATAGCAAAATATTGCGGCGCCTGCCGCCTCGCGTCAGCGCCGCACCGGGTCGCGCGTCCAGGCGAATACGACAATGCAGGCCATGATGGTCTGCATGATGATCAGCATCGCGACCGTGGCGGGCCAGCCCGCGCTCGCCCAGGTGAGGCCGGGCAGGAAGGCGCCGACGCTGCCGCCGGCGTAGAAGCAGGTGACGTAGAGCCCGACCGCCGACGAGCGCCCTTCCTTGGCGATGACCGCGATATAGCCGGTCGAGACCGTCTGGCACAGCATCCCGCAGGTCGCACAGACGAGCAGGCCCAGAACGATGAGTGCGAGGTGCGGCGCGAGCAGCAGCGCGGCGCCGCACATCCACAGGGCGATCAGGCCGAGGACGAAATCGCGGCGGCCGAACCGGGCGATCAGCCGGCCCGTCCAGGGCGCGACCGCGGTGCCGCCCAGGTAGGTGAAGAACAAGGCCCCGAGCCACGTGCTGGAGAAGTTGTAGGGCGGCGCCGCGAGATGGAAGCTGATGTAAGTGAAGGTCGCGATGAAGTTGAACAAGGTACCGAAGCCGACCGCGTAGGTCGCGACCAGCTGTCGACTGCGCAGGTGCCGCAGCATCTGCGCGAGCGAGGCGCCGAGGCCTTCCGAGCGCACGAATCTGCGCTCGCGCGGCAGCGTGAACAGGACGGCGACCGCGGCGAGCAGCGTGATGGCGGCGAGGATCAGGAACGCGCTGCGCCAGCCGATCAGGTCGCCGAGCGCGCCCGGCACCATGCGTCCCGCGAACCCGCCGAAGCTCGATCCCGTGACATAGACGCCGGCGACGCCCGCGACTTCGGACGGCGGCCATTCGTCGCCGATATAGGCGATGGTGACGGCGAAGATCGGCGGCAGGAAGAGGCCCTGGACGAAGCGCCAGACCGCGATGCCATGCACGTCGGTGGCGAACACCACCATCACGGTCGGAATCGAGACCGCGAACAGCGCTGCGGCGATCACGCGCTTGCGTCCAAACACGTCCGCGATCACGCCGGTGAGCGGTGCGGTCAGGGCGACCGCAAGCGTGCTCGCCGTCATGATGCTGCTGATCTCGGCGGCGGTCGCGCCGAACTCGCGCGAGAGCTCCGGCAGCAGCGCCTGAGGCGAATAGAGATTGAGGAAGGCGCAGAAGCCGTTGAGCGCGACGGCGAGGCGGCGGACGTCGAAGGTCATCTCGTTCCTGCGCTGGGCGGGGGGCGCCGCATTATGCGCAGGCGAGCGCGCGAAAGCATCCGCCGCCCTCAGCGCGGACCCGTCACGCCCGGCGCATGGCTCGCGAGGGTCGAGCGAGCGGCCCGCACGGTCTGCTCGAGCGTGCCGGAGGCGTCGACCTCAGTCCAATCCATGGTTCCGAGCGTGTAGCTCTCCTGCCGGCGCGCGATCGCCGCGTCGGCATCGGACGCGTCATGGCGGCGCGCGCTGACGCGCGCAACCCGCGCCGCGACGTCGGCCCGCAGGAAAAGCCCCTGAAACGCCACGTTGCTGGCGCGCGCCGCGGCCGCGATGAGCGCGCGCTCGCCGGCGTCGGCAAAGACCGCGTCGACGATCGCGGCGTGGCCCGTGGCGGTGACGCGGCGTGCCTTCTCGGCAACCGCCGCATAGACGCGTTGCGTCACGTCCTCGGTATAGGCCGACGCCGGCAGCCGCTCGGTTTCGGCGACGCCAAACATGGTTTTGCGCTCGATGTCGGAGCGCAGCACCGCGGCGCCGGGCGCCGGCCCGACCGAAGGCGCGAGGGCGCGGGCGAGCGTCGACTTGCCGGTGCCCGAGAGGCCGCCGATCGCGACCAGCACGCGCGGCGCAGGCGCGATCAGGCGGGCGGCGAGATCGAAATAGGTGCGGGCGGCCGTCCCGACGCCGGCGCGATCTGCGCCGCTCGCGCCGCGCCGCGCCGCCGTCACCTTGGCCCGGATCGCGGCGCGCACCGAGAGGAACAGCGGCAGGGCCGCGAGCCCATCGAGATCCGCGGGCCGTCGGGTCTCGAGCAGGTAGCGGTTGAGCACCACGTTGGCGGCCTCGTCGAGCCTGCGCTCGACGAGGTCCATGAGCAGGAAGGCGAGATCGTAGAGCAGATCGCCCGTCGCGATCGCGGGGTCGAACTCGATGGCATCGAAGACGACCGGCGCGCCGTCGATCAGCACGATGTTGCCGAGGTGCAGATCGCCGTGGCCGCGGAGGACGAGGCCGGCCTCGCCGCGGGCGGCGAGCAGGGGCGCGAGGCGTTTCAGGGCGGCGTGGCTCGCCTGGGTGAGCGCATCGACGCGCGCGGCCTCGAACAGGTCAGGGGACTGGCGCAATTCCTCGTGGTTCTGCGCGATGATGCGCGAGAGCCGATCCGGCCAGGCGCCGGCGTCGCCGGGCGGCGCCTTGGCATGGGCCGCCGCGACGACGCGCGCCAGCACGTCGGCGAGCGCGAGATCGATGGCGCCGCGCGAGGCCAGCCGGTCGAGCGTCGCGCTCTCGTCGAACCGCACCATCTCGACCGCCCATTCGACCGGCGTACCGGGGCCGTCGAGCGCGAGATTGCCCGCGCGATCGCGGGCAATCGGCACGACGCGGCGATAGAGCTGCGGTGCGTATGGCTGGTTGACGACGAGCTCGGCCTCGCAGGCAGCCTTGCGCTTCTCCGGCGTCGAGAAGTCGAGGAAGGGGAAGCGCACGGCGCGCTTGACCTTGTAGGCCCGCGGTCCGGCGAGGAAAACCGAGGCGGCGTGGGTGTCGATGCGCTTTACGTCGGACGCCTCCGGGGCGGCCCCGTAGGCCGCCGGGTCGGCGAGCAGCGCGAACACCTCGGCTTGGGTGTCGTCAGCAGCCATGAATCTGCGGGCGCGCCATGCGCAGAAGTCGATCGCACCCGGCTTGACCCCGGCGCGCGCGTTTCCGGAAGATGCCGGCCTCACACGCGCCGCGCCGCGGCGCCGTCAATGGGAGGACTGCGTGCTGGTCGATCATCGCTACTATCACATCAAGCCGGGCATGGTTGGGGCCCATCTCGATCTCTACGAGAAGCACGGCTTCGCCGCGCAAACGCGGCATCTCGGTCAGCCGCTTGCTTACATGTATACCGAATCCGGCGAGGTCAACACGCTGGTGCACATCTGGTGCTACGAGGACGCGGCCGACCGCATGGCGAAGCGCGCCGCCATGTGGAAGGATCCCGAATGGCAGAGTTATGCCAAGCAGATGGCCGATTCCGGCTACCTGGTGAAGCAGCAGAACAACCTGATGATCCCGGCGAAGTTCGCGCCGATCAAACGATAGCCCACGGCGACGGGCCGCGCCGGCCCTCGATCGGGCGGGGCGCAGGCGCTATAGCGTATCGCCTGCAACGAGGAGAACGGCCATGCGCGCCAAGGACAACATGCGGACCGCTGCCGAGGTGCTGGTGGACCAGCTCATCGTCAATGGCGTGCATCACGTCTTCTGCGTTCCGGGTGAGAGCTATCTTGCGGTGCTCGACGCGTTTCACGACCGCGACATCGATGTCACGGTCTGCCGGCACGAGGGCGGCGCGAGCTTCATGGCGGAAGCGGTCGGCAAGGCGACCGGCCGGCCAGGCATCTGCTTCGTGACGCGCGGCCCGGGCTCGACCAACGCGGCGCACGGCGTCCACATCGCGCACCAGGATTCGACGCCGATGATCGTGTTCGTCGGCCAGATCGCGCGCGACATGAAGGGGCGGGACGCGTTCCAGGAGCTCGACTACCGCGCCGCCTTCGGCGGCATGGCCAAATGGGCGACCGAGATCGACGACCCGGCGCGCGTGCCGGAGGTCGTCTCGCGCGCCTTCCATGTCGCGACCGGCGGGCGCCCCGGCCCGGTGGTGATCGGCCTGCCCGAGGACATGCTGACCGAGCGCATCTCGGTGCCGAATGCGCCGGCGTTCGAGCCGGTCGAGACCTGGCCGGGCGCAACCGACATGATGAAGCTGCAGAAGCTGCTGTGGGCGGCCGAGCGTCCCGTGATGCTGCTCGGCGGCAGCCGCTGGTCGGAGACCGCGCATGCGGCGATCGCGCGCTTCGCCGAGCGCTTCGTGCTGCCGACCGCGACCACGTTCCGGCGCGGCCCGCTGTTCGACGCGCTGCACCCCTGTTACGCGGGCGACCTCGGCATCGGGCCGAACCCCAAGCTGATCGCGCGGATCAAGGAAGCGGACCTGGTGCTGCTGGTCGGGGGCCGGCTCGGCGAGATGCCGTCGCAGAGCTATACGCTGCTCGACATCCCGGGTCCGCAAATGACGCTCGTGCACGTGCATCCCGGCGGCGAGGAGCTCGGCCGCGTCTACAAGCCGCACCTCGCGATCCATGCCGCCCCGACCGCGTTTGCGGCGGCCGCGGAAGGCCTGCAGCCGCCGAACGAGATCAAATGGAGCGCCGCCACCAAGGCTGCACATGCCGACTACCTCGCCTGGACCGAGGAGCCGACCGAGCAGCCTGGCAGCGTCAATCTCGGCGCCGTCATGGTGTGGCTGCGCGACAATCTTCCCGCAGACGCCGTGCTCACCAACGGCGCGGGAAATTTCGCCGCTTGGGTGCACCGGTTCTTCCGCTTTCGCCGCTTCGCCCAGCACATCGCGCCGACGTCAGGGTCGATGGGCTACGGCGTGCCGGCCGCGATCGGCATCAAGCGGCTCTATCCGGAACGCACCGTCGTGTGCATCGCTGGCGACGGCGACTTCCTGATGAACGCGCAGGAATACGCGACCGCCGCCCAGTACGATCTGCCGATCATCACGGTGATCGCCGACAACGGGCTCTACGGCACCATCCGCATGCATCAGGAACGCGAATATCCCGGCCGCGTTTCGGCGACGGTGCTCAAGAACCCCGACTTCGTCGCCTATGCGCATGCCTTCGGCGGCTTCGGCGTCGCGGTCGAGAAGACCGAGGATTTCCCGGCGGCGTTCAAGGCCGCCCAGGCATCGGGCAAGCCC
>Ga0126384_10001797_pt1 | contig 12838 bp, 7 predicted proteins | sample PanSoiMetPlot_36_FD_92543 | JGI IMG/M metagenome (GOLD analysis project Ga0126384, IMG submission 92543) | Tropical forest soil microbial communities from Panama - MetaG Plot_36 | ecosystem: Environmental > Terrestrial > Soil > Tropical forest > Bulk soil | place: Panama | collected 2016-02-17 | reverse complement strand
TCCCGAGGGCGTCGCCGCGCAGATCTTCCTCGGCCACGTGCGAGAGGTCGGTGCGGCCGAGGTAGGTGATGGCGAGCTCGCGGAAGACGTAGTCGATCACGGAGGTGGACATCTTGATGGCGTCGTTGCCCTTGACCATGCCGTTGGGCTCGAAGCGCGTGAAGACGAAGGCGTCCACGAACTCCTCCAGCGGCACGCCGTGCTGGAGACCGAGCGAGATGGCGATGGCGAAGCAGTTCATGAGCGAGCGGAAGGCCGCGCCCTCCTTGTGCATGTCGAGGAAGACCTCGCCGAGCGACCCATCTTCGTACTCACCGGTGCGGAGGTAGACCTTGTGGCCGCCCACCACCGCCTTCTGCGTGTAGCCGGAGCGGCGGTTGGGCAGCCGGTGCCGCTCGCGGAGGTACTTGGTCACCACGCGCTCCGTCATGCGCTCGGCCACTGCCTGCACGTCCGCGGCCGCGGCCTCTTCCTCGTCGTCGCTCACCGCGTTGAGCGGCTGGGAGAGCTTGGAGCCGTCGCGGTAGAGTGCGACCGCCTTGAGCATGGAGTGCCAGGAGGTGCGGTAGGCGTCCTTCACCTCCTCCACGGTGGCGTCCTGCGGCATGTTGATGGTCTTGCTGATGGCGCCCGAAAGGAACGGCTGGGCTGCCGCCATCATGCGGATGTGCGCGTCGACGTGGATGAAGCGCTGCCCCTTGCGGCCGCAGCGGCTGGCGCAGTCGAAGACGGACAGATGCTCGGGCTTGAGGAAGGGCGCGCCCTCCACCGTCATGGTGCCGCAGCAGTAGTCGTTGGCCGCCTCGATCTCGGACGGCGTGAAGCCGAGCGCCCGAAGCAGGTTGCCGTTCCACTCTGCGAGCTGGGCGTCGTTGATGCCGAGCTTCTCCGCCACGTAGCCGTCGCCCAGCGTCCAGGAGTTGAAGACGAACTGGATCTCGAAGGCGCCCTCGAGGGCGGCCTCCAGCCGGGCCAACCCGTCGTCGTCGAAGCCGCGCGCCCGCAGCGATTCGTGATTGATGCAGGGGGCGCCCTCGAGCGTCTTGCGGCCGACGCAGTAGCTCACGATCTGATCGATCTGATTCGGCGGGTAGCCCAGGGCGGTGAGGGCCATGGGCAAGCTCTGGTTGATGATCTTGAAGTAGCCGCCGCCCGCCAGCTTCTTGAACTTCACGAGGGCGAAGTCCGGCTCGATGCCCGTGGTGTCACAGTCCATCACGAGGCCGATGGTGCCCGTGGGCGCCAGCACGGTCACTTGCGCGTTGCGGTAGCCGTGGGTCTGGCCGAGCTCGAGGGCGCGATCCCACGTCTCGCGGGCGGCCTGGAGCAGCCGCTGCGGGCAGCGCACGGGATCGATGCCCCGGGGCGTGATGCTGAGCCCCTCGTAGTCATTGTCGGGCGCGTTGTAGGCGGCGCGGCGATGATTGCGGATGACGCGCAACATGTGCGTGCGGTTCTTCGCGTAGCCGGGGAAAGGGCCGAGATCTTTGGCCATCTCCGCCGAGGTCGCGTAGGCCTCGCCGTGCATGATCGCGGTGATGGCGCCGCAGATGGCCACGGCCTCGCCGGAGTCGTAGGGGATACCGCTCTGCATCAGCACGGTGCCCATGTTGGCGTAGCCCAGGCCCAGCGTGCGGAAGTCCCAGCTCTTCTGGGCGATCACCGGGCTTGGATACGCGGCCATGAGCACGCTGATCTCGAGCACCACCGTCCAGAGGCGGCAGGCGTGGCGGAAACCCTCCACGTCGAAGGCGCCGTCCGACCGCAGGAACTTCACGAGATTGATGGAGGCGAGGTTGCACGCCGTGTCGTCGAGGAACATGTACTCGGAGCACGGATTGCTGGCGTTGATACGCCCGTCCTCGGGGCAGGTATGCCACTCGTTGATGGTGGTGTCGTATTGCACGCCGGGGTCGGCACAGGCCCACGCCGCGTAGGCGATCTCGTTCCAGATCTCCGCGGCAGGTACGGTCTTGGAGACCTTGCCGTCGGTGCGCCGCGTGAGCTCCCAGTCGCCGCCCTTGTCCAGCACCTCGAAGAAGCGGCTCGGCACGCGGATGGAGTTGTTGGAGTTCTGGCCGGCGACAGTGAGGTAGGCCTCGCTGTCCCAGTCGGTGTCGTATTCGGGGAAGACGATCTCCGTCACGCCGGCGGCAGCGAGCTGGAGTGTCTTCTGGATGTAGGCCTCAGGCACGAAAGCTGCGCGCGCCTCACGCACCGCTGCCCGCAGCCCAGGGTTCTGCTTCGGATCCGCCTGGGTCTGGTCACCTATGCGCGTGGCCTGCAGCACCGCCTGGAGCCGGCGCTTGCCGAGCCGGGAGCCCGCGACCAGCGCCGCCACCTTCTGCTCCTCCACGACCTTCCAGCGGATGAACTGCATCACGTCGGGGTGGTCGAGGTCGAGGCAGACCATCTTGGCCGCCCGGCGCGTCGTTCCCCCCGACTTGATCGCCCCCGCGGCGCGGTCGCCGATCTTGAGGAAGGACATGAGCCCGGAGGACTTGCCGCCGCCCGAGAGGGGCTCGTTCTCGCCGCGCAGCGAGGAGAAGTTGGACCCGGTGCCCGAGCCGTACTTGAAGATGCGGGCCTCGCGAGTCCAGAGGTCCATGATGCCGCCGTCGTTGACCAGATCGTCGGCCACGGACTGGATGAAGCAAGCGTGAACCTGCGGGCGCTCGTAAGCGCTGGAGGCCCGGGTGAGGGTCCCCGAGTCGGGATCCACATAGTAGTGGCCTTGGGCGGGGCCGGAGAGGCCGTAGGCGTAGTGGAGGCCCGTGTTGAACCACTGCGGCGAGTTCGGGGCGGCGATCTGGGCCGCCAGCATGTGGCAGAGCTCGTCGTAGAAGGCGCGCGCGTCAGTGGGGGAGTCGAAGTAGCCGTAGCGCTCGCCCCAGTGCGTCCAGCAGCCGGCCAGCCGGTGGAAGACCTGCCGGGCGTCCCGCTCGCCCCCGACCACGGGCTGCCCCTCCTTGTCCAGGAGAGGCCTGTGATCGGGGCCGATCTGCGGCACCCCCGACTTGCGGAAGTACTTCTGGGCCAGGATGTCCACCGCCACCGAGGACCACTCGGCCGGCGCGGCGATGCCTTCCTGGCGGAAGACCGTGGTGCCGTCCGGATTGCGGATCTCCGAGGTCCGCTGAGCGAACTCGATGCCGGCGTAGGGACTCTGGCCTTCCGCAGTGAAGCGACGAGAGATTCTCATGCATGCCTCCTGTTCTGGACACTGCCCCGTGCGGTTTCGGGTGTTGCCTGTCCTCTGTCCTCGCGGCCGCAGCCGGTAGAAGCCCCTCCACGCGAAAAAGCTGCTCCGGCTTGCGATTCGCTTCCAGGGGGTCTCCGAGAGACCAGCTGAGCGTGACGCACAACATATTGTGGGTGTCACACTCAAGTCAACCTTTATTTGGTGCTCACAGATCGGAGGGCGTTAGCGCGCTGCGTTGTCGGGCGCGGGGCCCGCGAGACCTACAATGAAAAGGAGATGCGTTGGCTCGTCGACGGCTACAACGTGATTCGGCGCGCGCCGGAGCTAGCGTCGCGCGAGCGTGAGAGTCTCGAAGCCGGACGCCGCGCGCTCTGCGCGCTCCTCGTGGACGTCGCGCGCCACTCGCCCGACACCTTCACGGTGGTCTTCGACGGCATGGACACGGGTGGCCGCACCGCGGGCGGCGCCGGCGTCACCGTCATCTTCTCTAGCGCGCGTGAGTCTGCCGATCGCGTGCTCGCGAAGATGGCGCGCGAGGGCGGAGGGGCGGCGGTCTCCAACGATCGCGAGGTGAGAAGGCTCGCGGAGCGCGCAGGCGCCATCGTCATCACCACCGATCAATTCCTCGCGAGGATCGAGCGCGCTCGATACCAGACGCACGTGGACGAAATGAGCGAGGAGCCGGCCAAGGACGAGGACGACGAGCCCGCGCGCGGCCCGCGCAAGGGAGGCAATCCGCGACGGCTCAGCAAGAAGGAGCGGGCAAGAAGGCGAGCGCTCAGACGCCTCGATCCGGGTCGCTCCTGACGGACGAGGCCTCCTCGGAACGAGGAGGGTGGAGGAAAGGCCTAGCGGCCTTCCTTGATCAGCCGGGCGCGGCGCTGCAGGTAGCCGTTGCGAACGGAGCTGTAGAGGTCGACCGTCGACTCCTCGATGCCCTGGAAGAGATCGAGGTTGAGCGAGCGATCGTTCACCGTGTCCCCGAGCTTCATGGCGAGGGAGTCGGGCCAGAACGGTATGTAGTAGTAGAGCGGATGCATCGCCCCGTCCACGCCGTAGCCGATGCCGTCACGCACGGTCAGCGGCGGCAGGAAGGGTAGCACGAGGTAAGGCCCGGGTCCCACGCCCCAGATCCCGAGCGTCTGTCCGAAGTCGGCGCGCTGCCGCTCCAGCCCCATCTCCTGGCGGGCGACATCGAAGAGCCCGCCGATGCCCAGGGTCGAGTTGATGATGAAGCGCCCCATTTCTTTGGTCGCGTCGAGCAGCTTCAACTGGAGTACCTTGTTCACGAACCGCGAGGGCATCCGCAGGTTGGTGAAGGCGTTGTCGATCATGGTCTGGAACATGTCGGGCACGACGAAGTTGTATCCCTGGGCGACCGGCTTGAGGACGTACTTGTCCAGGTTGTAGTTGAACGTGAACATCTTCTCGTTGAACTTCTCCCAGGGGTCCCACTCCTCGACGTCGGCATCGGGCGGATTTGCATCTGGCGTCCCCCGGAGGGCGGCGTCGGCGGGACCGGACAGCGCCACGACCCACTCGGGAGCGTTCTTGGCCGTGATGGGTTCATAGTCGATGGACACGCTCGGCAGGGGCGTCGTCGGCGTCTCGCTGGCGCTTACCGCGACCTCGACGGGAGCAGACGTCGTCTCACTGGACAGGGCAGAGGCCGTCGTCTCAGCGGGGACTGCGGTTTCGGTGGCCGTCGGGGGCTGGGTAGGCTCGGCAGCGAGTGCCGCCACCGGTGGCCGTGAGGCCAGCAGCGAACTTTCGCTCAGGAGGCTCGACGAGAGCGAGCCGCAGCCGCCGAGAGCGCACGCGAGGACGGCAACGACGACGACCAGCGGCCAAACACCCGACCTGGAGCGCACCGTGTCTCCTCTTTCCCAGGACAGAATCGCGGAACGGGACCTCACCTGCTTGAGCCTATTTGCACACGGGGGCGAGAGTAGCCTGAAAAGGGCTTGAGACGCCAGCCCTTTTTCTCACCGTCAGATCTCTGACTCGACCACTTCTGGGAGCCGCGCTCCACTCTCGCCACCCGACGAGCGGGCGAGACGTCAAGGAACGACCAAGCAAGGGGGGTGCCACGGGCTCGTACCCCAGCGGCCCGCTTCTATCGTCCTGTCAGATAATGCCTTCCCCGGGGAGCCATCCAAGCCTAGGGGACGACGATCCACCGGCGAGCCCGCGCGAATTGTCAGATTCCTCTCGTGGACTGCCCAAGCTCGGAGGGAAGCTCCCGCTTCAGGTCCTGAGACGAGAATGGGGGTGGGTGAGACTGACGCCCACCCGATCCCCCATATATTCGTGCGCAGCTCTCACTGCGCGTCCCGGCAAGAGTCGGGACCGTCTCTGTCCGTCGCCGACGCCGCCGGAGATCGTGTCGATCTCGGCGGCGCCTATGCGTAGCCCGGTGGAGTGTCCATCGTGGTCCCATGAAAGATCCGTTCGTGTCCGCTGTCAAGACCCTGCTGAGCAGCCTCGTCATGACAGCCACGAGGGCGTCGCCCCGCGTATGATCTGGTGACAGATGGTCAGGCGAAACCCTCGCGCACTCGTCGTGGTCGGCCTCACGGCGGCGGCTCTCGCGCTCCTGCTAGGCTCGCTGGCGGCACGCGTGGGACGACCGTATCCGGGTTTCTTCGTGGCCCCGGACTTTCGCGTATTCCCCGCCGACCCCGGCGGCCCGCTCGAATGGGGCGACCGCATCGTCGGTGTCGATGGCCGCTCGCCGGTCACCCTCGAGGCCCGCGTGGCTGCCGCCCAGACGCCGGTGCGCTACGAGATCGAGCGGGCGGGACGGCGCGCGACGTTCGAGATTGCGCCGCGGCCTTTCACGTGGTCGCTCCTCCTGAGCCACTTCGGGATCTTTCTCGCGATCTCCGTGACCATGCTCGCGGTGGGCGTCGCCGTCTTTGCCCAAAACCCGCGCGCCCGCCCCAATCGCTACTTCCTCATCTATATGTGCCTGTGGGCGGTCTCCAACGTGGCCGTGCCGGAGTCCGTGCTCGCCTCGAGTCGCGTCGCCGCCTGTCTCGTGGGCTTCATCTCCATCGTGCTTTCCGTCCACGGCTGGGTCTTCTTCCTCACCTATCCGGTGAATCCCCCGCGCGAGGCGTGGCTCACGCGGCACCGGATCATCCCGCGCCTCTACACGGGCGCGCTGGCCCTGGCCTCGCTGGCTGCGCTGACCTTCGTGGCGCTGACCACCCTGGCGCCCGAGGTGCTCGTCGAGGGTTGGGTGTACCCGGCGTCGGTGGCCACGCTCTTCACCCTCGCGGCCATCTCCTTCCCCATCAAGATCGCCGCGCTGCTCGACACGCGCCGCCGTGCTGACTCGCCGCTCGTGAATCAGCAGATCACCGTGCTCCTCCTCGGCATTGGGTTCGGATTGGGGGGCTGGCTCGCCTTCATGCTCGCCCCGCTTTCCCAGATCTATCGCGGCCCGTTCGATCCGCAATGGGGCTCCGCCCTCGTGCTCCTCTATCCCCTGGCCATCGCATACGCCACCGTGCGCTACCGCCTGTTCGACGCCACCGTGGTGATCCGGCGCTCCGTGGTCTACGCGGCGCTGGCCGGCCTCATCACCGCCGCCTACGCTCTGGCCATCGCGGGGGCCAACCTGCTCCTCGCCCAGGCGAGCCTCGCGCAGTCCACCTGGTTCTCCGCGGCCTTCATGTTCTCGGTGGCGCTCGCCTTCAATCCGCTGCGCGAGTGGCTACGCCGTCTCGTGGACCGGACCTTCTTCCGCGAGCGCTACGACTACGCCCGAACCATCGGCGCGCTCGCCCGCTCGATGTCGAGCCTCCTCGATCTGGGCGAGATCGAGCGACGGCTCACCACCACCATCGAGACGGCCATGCACGTGATCCACGCCCGGCTGGAGGTCGGCCCTCCGCGCGGTGCGCTCGAGCCCGCGCTGCGCCAGGCCTCGGGCGCGCTCTCTCGCTATCAGCTCGCCGCCGATCCGCGCTTCGCCGGGGTCGAGGGCGGCGCCCTCGGCGCCTACGCGGCGATGGGGGCCGAGGTGCTGGTGCCTCTCCGCTTTCAGCAGGAGATCCGCGGCCTCCTCGTCTTGGGGGCCAAGCGCTCCGAGGCGCCGTACACGGCGGAGGACCTCGAGCTCCTCGAGACGCTCGCCGATCAGACGGCGGTGGCGGTGGCCAATGCCGAGGCGCATCAGCAGGTGCTCGACTACGCGCGACAGCTCGAGCGGAGCCTCCTCATCCGCGGCAGCCTCGCCAAGTTCGTGCCGCAGCGGGTGCGGGACCTCATCGAGGAGTCGCCGGAGGCGCCCTCGCTCGACAAGCGGGAGACGGACGTGAGCGTGCTCTTCGCCGACATCAGCGGCTACACGCGGCTGTCCTCGCGCCTCGCCCCCGACGAGCTCGACGCCCTCGTGCAGCGCTACTTCGGGGCCTTCCTCGACGAGATCGTCAAGCACGGGGGCGACGTCAACGAGACGGCGGGCGACGGCCTCATGGTGATCTTCCACGAGGGCGATCACGCCCGGGCCGCCGTCGATGCCGCGCGGGCCATTCACCGGCGCGCTGCGGAAATCGGGGCCGAGCTCGCGCACCGCTTCGATCCGCTGCGGATGCACATCGGCGTGAACACCGGCCCCGCCCTCCTGGGCGCGACCAAGATCGAGGGGCGCGCGGGCACGCGCTGGACCTATACTGCGTCCGGCATGACGACCAATATCGCAGCGCGGCTTGCCGCGCAGGCCCAAGGTGGCGAGATCGTGCTCTCCGCGGATACCCGCGCCCGTCTCTACGGCGACCTCGCGTTCGAGGAGATGGGTCTGCGCGAGCTCAAGGGCGTGGAGCGGCCCCTGCCGCTGTACCGGCTGCGGTGAGCGCATGACGCCCGCCGCGCTCCGCCATCTCGGCAAGCGCGATCCCGTGATGCGCGCGCTCATCCGCCGGGTCGGTCCGTGCACCATGCGCATCCGGCGGACCTGGTCGCCTTTTCAATCGCTCGTGCGCGCGGTGGTGTACCAGCAGCTCCACGGTCGAGCGGCCGCCGCCATCTTCGAGCGCCTCGTCGCCCTCTTCGGCAGCGACGGCTTTCCTACGCCGGAGCAGGTGCTCGCCATGAGCCCGCGCCGGATGCGGAAAGCGGGGCTGTCACGGGCCAAGGTGCGGGCGATCAAGGACATCGCGAGAAAGGCGGCCGAGGGCACCATTCCCACGCGGCGGGCCGTGGTGCGGCTCGCCGACGACGAGATCATCACCCGCCTCACCGAGGCGCGGGGGGTGGGGCGGTGGACGGTGGAGATGATGCTGATGTTCACCCTCGGGAGGCCGGACGTGCTGCCCGTGGACGACTACGGTGTGCGCTACGGCTATCGCATGGCATACGGCCTCAAGGCCTTGCCCACGCCCAAGGCCCTCATGGAGTTCGGCGAGCGCTGGCGCCCCCATCGCACTACCGCCTCCTGGTATCTCTGGCGCGCAGCGGAGCAGGCGAGGGCCGCCGCGCTCAAGCCGCGCGCTGCTGCGAAGTCAGCCGCCGGGAAGCGAGCCGCGAAGCGGGGGACGGAGCTGGTTCGTTAGCGGGAGATCGTGGGCCGCTCGATTCCGTAGTCGGTGGCGTCGATCCACGGCTGCCCCTCGGCGAAGCGCGTGGAGCGGAACGGCGTCAGGTCCGCCGTCTCCGGCTTGCCCTTCACGATCCACTCGGCGAGACAGCGCCCGATGGCGGGCGAGGTCTTGAACGACGTGCCGGAGTCTCCCAGCATCACAAAGAGCCCGGGCACGGAGGGGATCTGATCGATGATGGGCCGCCCGTCCGGGCTCATCATGATCATGCCCGCCCACCCTCCGCGCATGGTGGCGCGCTCGAAGGCGGGCAGGCGCGCGGCGAGCGCCTCACGACAGAGGGCGACGTAGGCTTCGTCCACCCCCTCGTCGTACTTGTCGGGATCGGCGTGTCCCGCCCCGAGTTCGACGCCGATGAGCGTGCTCGCACGCCCCTCCGGACGGATCCAGGCAGCCCGCGTGGCGTCGATGAGGGCGGGATGGCCACGCGTGAAGCCCTCGGGCCAGCGGAAAATGGAGACCTGGATCCGGTACGGGGAAAGTCCGAAGTCGAGGCCGAGGGGTGCTAACAATCGCGCCGCCCACGCGCCCGGCACGGCCACCACCACGGGAGTGGCGATTGGGCTTCGCGAGGTCTCCACGCCGGCCACGCGCCCGCCCTCCACCACGATGCGGAGCGCCTCGCAGTCCGGTTCCACGGTGGCGCCAAGCCGCCGCGCCGCCTCCGCGAAGGCGAAGGTAGTGGCGCTGGGATCGGCGAAGCCCGACCGAGGCTCCCACGCCGCGCCCCCCACGTCGTCCACGCGCACGCCGGGGACGATGTCCCGGAGCTCCTCCCTCGACACGAGGCGCGTGTCGATGCCGAGGCGCTGCTGCATGGCCACGTTGACCGCGAGTGCCTCGGCGTGGGCGGGACCCACGATCTGCACGAAGCCCGGCGCCTCGAAGCCGCAGTCCCCGCCCACCGCGGCGTCGAAGTCGCGGAAGATCTTGAGGCTTTCCCAGGCGAGCCGAGACTCGGCCTCGTTGGCGTAGTGCATGCGGACGAGCGAGCCCGACTTGCCGGTGGCTCCGGCGGCGAGGGCGCGGCGCTCGAGGAGGGTGACGCGCTTCACACCGAGACGCGCCAGGTTGAAGGCCGTGCTCGTGCCGTTGACGCCGCCGCCGATGACCACCACGTCCGCACTCGTCATGGCGGGATTGTGACACGCTTGACACGCCTCAAGGAAGGCCCTATAACTTCGCCACACACCGCTGTGCATCTTCTGTCTGACGGGCCCCGAACCGACCCAACGGAGGAGCAAATCGATGGAGCTCACTCGACGAGAACTGCTCAAGAGTGCGGCGGCGCTGACTGCCGCGGGAACGCTGTCGCAGGCGCTCCCGGGGAGCTCGCAGGCGCAGACCACCCAGAAGAAGGACCTGGTCGTCGCCCAGGGCGGCGATATCTCCAAGCTCGATCCGCACTTCAGCACCTCGTCCAACGACATCCGCTGGAGCTTCAACATCTTCGACAACCTGACGAGCCGCCATCCCGACGGCAAGCTCTATCCGGGGCTGGCCCTGGAGTCGAAGCTCCAGAGCCAGACCGTGTGGACGTTCAAGCTCCGCCAGGGCGTCAAGTTCCACAATGGTGATCCCTTCACTTCCGCCGACGCCAAGTTCAGCATCGAGCGCACCTACGATCCCAACGCGAAGACCATGGTGGCCACGGTGTTCACCACCATCGATAAGATCGAGGCGCCCGATCCCTACTCGCTGATCATCCACACCAAGAAGCCCGATCCGCTCCTGCCCGCGCGCCTGGCCTTCTACGGCGGCCAGATCGTGCCCAAGAAATACTTGGAGTCCGTGGGCAACGATGCGTTCAACGCCAGGCCCGTCGGCACCGGGCCCACGCGCTTCGTCTCCTGGGTCAAGGACGACCGGCTCACCCTCGAAGCCAATCCCGACTACTGGGGCGGCAAGCCCGATTTCGACAAGCTCATCGTGCGCTCCATCCCGGAGACGGCGCCGCGGGTGGCCGCCCTCCTCAAGGGCGAAGTCGACGTCATCACCCAGCTGCCTCCCGATCAGGAAGATCGCGTGACCGCCAATGCTTCCACCCGCGTGGAGGGCGCCCTCTACGCTGGTCTCTACGTCCTCGCCGTCAACAGCAAGCGGCCGCCCCTGGACAATCCGCTCGTCAAGCAGGCTCTGTCCTTGGCCATCGACCGCGAGCTCATCGTCAAGGAGCTGTGGAAGGGACGCGGCGTCGTCCCGAGCGGGCCGATCGCCAAGGGCGACAACTTCTTCGATCCCAAGCTGCCGCCCCTCGCCTACAACCCCAAAGAGGCGCGCGAGCGCCTGAAGAAGGCGGGCTACAAGGGCGAGGAGGTCTTCATCGAGACCACCGTCGCCTACGTCTCCCAGGACAAGGCCATGTCGGAAGCCATCGCGGCCATGTGGAAGGACGTCGGCGTGAACGTGAAGGTGGAGGTGATCGAGTACTCCGTGCGCGCCCAGAAGAACCGCGAGAAGAGCTTCAAGGGCGTGTTCTGGTCCGATCCCACCTCGACCCTCGGTGATCCCGACGGCATGATGTGGCGTTTGCTCGGGCCGGGTGGGCCGCAGGACTACTGGCGCGAGTCGAAGTTCGACGAGCTGGGGGCGGCCGCCCGTTTCTCGGTGGACGAGAAGTTCCGCGCGGAGGCCTACGCCCAGATGACCAAGGTCTTCCTCGAGAACTTCCCGTGGCTGCCCATCATCCAGCCCTATGAGGACTATGGGCTCCAGAAGTACGTGGAGTTCACCCCGAATCCGAATCAGCAGTTCGAGATCCGTCGCTTCAACTTCAAGTTCCGCCGCGCGTAGGACCGACCCCACCTGCGCCCTCGCTCCCTTCGGGGAGAGGGGGCGCGGGTGAGGGGATTCCCCCTCAATGCGCGGACTGCTTCCGTTCCTCGCCCAGCGGCTCTTCCGCGCCCTCATCGCTCTGTGGCTCGTCTCCACCGTGGTCTTCGTGGTCATGCGCCTCTCCGGCGATCCCGTCCCTCTCCTCCTCCCTCCCGACGCCCCCATCAGCGAGATGGAACGTGTGCGGCGTGAGCTCGGCCTCGATCGGCCGCTGCCCGTGCAGTACGCGGTCTTCCTCCGGAACACCCTCAAGCTCGATTTCGGCCGGTCGCTCCACTTCCGCCAGCCCGCCTTCTCGGTGGTGAGCGGCTACATCCCAGCCACCCTCGAGCTTGGGCTGACCGCCTTCTTCCTCGCGGCGCTCGTGGCGGTGCCCGTGGGCCTGCTCTCCGCCATGAAGCGCAACACCCTGCTCGACCACGCGGCCATGGGCTTCGCCCTCATGGGCCAGGCCGCGCCCACCTTCTTCCTCGGCATCCTCTTCATCCTGCTCCTGTCGCTCAAGCTCGATCTCTTCCCCACCTCGGGACGCGGAAGCTGGAGCAATCTCGTGCTTCCCGCCCTCACCTTGGGCGCCTTCACCATGGCCTCCATCGCGCGGCTCACCCGTTCCGCCGTGCTGGAGGTGCTCCGCGCCGACTACATCCGCACGGCTCGGGCCAAGGGGCTCGGCGAGGCCCTCGTCGTGGCCAAGCACACCTTTCGCAATGCGGCCATCCCGATCCTTACCATCACCGCGCTGCAGTTCGGCACGCTCCTGGGTGGAGCGGTGGTGACGGAGACGGTCTTTTCGTGGCCGGGCATCGGACGGCTTGCCGTGCAGTCCATCTACAATCGCGACTATCCCGTGGTGCAGTGCACGGTCTTCCTCGCCGCCGTGATGTTCATCGTCATCAACTTCATCGTCGACCTTCTCTATGGCTTCCTCGATCCCCGCGCCCGCGTCGGCTGAGCTCGCCCTGGCCGCGATGGAGAAGGCCCGGCCCCGGGGCCGCCGCATGCCCTGGCTCATGCGCCTGGGCCTGGGCTTCATCGCCCTTCTCGCCGTGCTCGCCGTCGTCGCGCCCTGGGTTGTCCAGGATCCCGAGCGGCAGTCGCTCCGCGTCCGGCTCAAGCCCCCGACCTTCGAGGGCGCGGACGGCCATCCGCATTTCCTCGGCACCGATCACCTCGGCCGCGACGTCCTCGCGCGGGT
>Ga0126384_10001796_pt1 | contig 12839 bp, 14 predicted proteins | sample PanSoiMetPlot_36_FD_92543 | JGI IMG/M metagenome (GOLD analysis project Ga0126384, IMG submission 92543) | Tropical forest soil microbial communities from Panama - MetaG Plot_36 | ecosystem: Environmental > Terrestrial > Soil > Tropical forest > Bulk soil | place: Panama | collected 2016-02-17 | reverse complement strand
GCCGCGCTCGAAGATACCGACAAAATTATTGAAGCGCTGGAAGGCTCGAACATGATTTTCATCACGTCCGGCCTCGGCGGAGGCACGGGTTCCGGCGCAGCGCCTGTAGTAGCTTCGCTCGCAAGCGAACTGGGGGCGCTGACTGTCGCTGTCGTCACGAAGCCGTTCGCGTTTGAAGGCAAGCGCCGCATGATGCAGGCGGAGCAGGCGCTGCAGGATTTGATCGGCGCCGTAGACACGGTCATTGTGATTCCGAACGAGCGGCTGATGGAAACAGTCGAGCGCGGCACGAGTTTCTTTGACGCATTTCGCATCGCCGATGATATTTTGCGTCAAGCAGTACAAGGCATTTCGGACATCATCACTGTACCAGGCATCATCAATCGTGATTTCGCGGACGTAAAAGCGATCATGAGCGGCCAGGGTTACGCCGTGATGGGAACAGCGGTTGCAACGGGTTCCAACCGCGCAGTGGATGCCGCGAATCGCGCGATTTCCAGTCCGCTGCTCGAAGACAATTCGATTCAGGGTGCGCAGGGAATTTTAATCAACGTTTGTGGCAGTCCGAGCCTTTCGCTGCATGAGGTTCACGAAGCGTCTTCGATCATCCAGAAGGCTGCCGCGGAAAATGCGAACATTATTTTCGGCGCGGTGCAGGATGAAACGATGAAGGACGCCGTGAAGATCACAGTCATTGCTGCTGGTTTCAAGGAAGCCAACAAGAAGAACACGGTGCAACGACCACAGTTCTTGCCGCAAACCTGGAAGGCGGGACGCCCAGAGCAAACGCCTGCGTCCTTGGCTGCAGCGGCCGGAGCTGCAAGTTCCGCAGCGAATCGCGATGTTGTGCAGCAAGTGCAACAAAATGTTCGCGACGTCGCGCGGGAAGTTCCGAGCGACGACCTGGATGTGCCGACGTTCCTGCGGCGCCAAGCATCCAAAGCGTAAGCGCCCTACTACAAAAAAGGCGATTCCTCCCTTCGCCGCCCGCCTGTGTGACAATCTCGCGGGCGTGCGGGTCAGCTTTTTCTTTCTAGCTCCGCTTCCTTTATGTGACTTCCTGACGTTTAGTCCGTCAAAAAAGATGTAAGCGGATGTCGTTTTCGCGCCCCCTCGTTCGACATATAGGTAGAGCGGCGAAACGCTCTATCAGGAGGCGGTCATGGCAAGTCACAACGCATATGTTCAGCAATTTCAGCGGGTTGCGCTGACGGTTCCAGCGTTTGCCGGCGCTGCCATGGCATCGGGCCGTGCGGATCAAGCCGCGTCTCCGGCCTGCCTCCTTATCAGTGCTGTTGAAAAGTACGCACTGCGTGCGCTGGTAGACCTGATTCCAGCAGTTTTGCAGGCTACGCAGGGATGCGTCTTCAGCTGGTCTTCGCTTTCCATCCTTCAAGCCCTTATGACGGGCTGGCATATCCTCGGACGCGTGCTCGGGGCATAAGCTTCTTGTGGGCAACTCAGCACTGGGTTCCCGGCCGACAACTCCCCTTTAATTCCACTGAGATTTTTGAGAAGTGGTCCCACTCGACTCTCCAAAATGGCACTCCGGGTAAGCGCATGACGCAGTTATCCTGTGGCTCATCAAACTGCGAATGGCAAACGAAGGAAATTCCAATACGAGCGGTACCGGGCACCATCCGGGTGCGGCAGAGTGGGTGATCCTTTCACTGCCCGGGCTGATTTGGGGCGCTTCTTATTTTTTTATAGCGGATTCGCTAGGAGCAATTGGACCGGGCGGCGTGACGCTTGTTCGGCTAATCATCGGATTCTTGACGCTGTCGTTTTTTCCTTCGGCACGGAAGCCGGTATTGCGTTCAGATTGGTGGAAGATCGTGGCACTCGGCGTGTTCTGGCTAGCGTTCCCGTTAAGCATGTTTCCGTTCGCGGAGAGGCATGTTTCTTCAGCGCTGACGGGAATGCTGAATGGTGCGAATCCGCTTTTCACGACGAGCGTGGCTGCGCTGATTGCCAGGAAGCTGCCGTCGCGGCGCGTGATGGCTGGGATTGCAATCGGGATAGCCGGAACAATCGTAATGGGATTGCCGACCCTGAGCGAAGGACACAGCACGGTTGCCGGAGTCGGCATGATTCTGGTGGCGCTCGTTTCGTACGGAGTGGCACTAAATCTGGCGAGTCCGCTGCAGCAGCGAAATGGATCGTTGCCCGTGGTGCTGCGGGCGCAACTAGTAGCAATGGTGCTGATTGCGCCGATTGGGTGGCGCGATGTGCTGCACGTGAAGTGGGCGCCAGTGCCGCTACTAGCGTTACTCGCGCTGGGCGCGCTGAGTACGGGAATTGCGTTCGCGATTATGGCTGTTTCCTCCGGACGATTCGGGGCAGCCAGGGCGTCGTCCACTGCATTTTTGATTCCTGCAGAAGCCTTGCTGCTTGGCGTGATTTTCCGGCACGAGCACGTCGCCCTGATTTCCATGGTTGGCGGAATTATTTGTGTTGCCGGGGCGCTGATAATGCGGAGCAAGCCGGCCGAATCGAAATCCACGGAAGTGCTTACTTCTTCATCGGTTCCCCAAACGTAATCCAGAAGCGATTGCAGTCGCGAGAGACAAATTCCCACATTCCATAGAAGGTATCGTGCGGCGGTTCGACGATGTCGATGCGCTTAGAACCAAAAGATCAAGAACAAAAGACAAAATCAAAGGCAAAACCTGGCGGCGTAAAGCCGCCTCTACAAAGGGGAAAGGAGCCGGGCGAGTTGGCGGACCGCGGATTCGAAGGTCGACGAGGAGGATTGGCCGTAGGGGAGCGTGGAGCCGAGGCCGGAATGGAACTCGGGGGCGCCACTGAGGGATACGACTTCGCGGAGATTCGTGGGGTTGATGCCGCCGCCGGGAAGAATCTTGATCCTACAGTTGGCGACGCGGACAAGGTTGGCAAGGACGGAAGCGCCTTCGAGGGCATTGGGCTTGCCACCGGAAGTGAGGATGCGAGTGGCACCAGTCGAAATGACGGATTCCAGAGCGGTTGGAAGGTCAGGAGTTTCGTCGAATGCGCGATGGAAGGTGACGGGAAGCGGGCGAGCAAGTTCGACGAGTTTTCGTGCTTGTTCGACGTTGATGGTGTTGTCGCGGTGAAGAATTCCGAGAACAATACCGTCCATGCCGCAGGATTTGGCGAGCGCGATTTCCGAACGCATTTGGGCAAGTTCAGAAGCGGAATAGACAAAGCTTTCGTCACGTGGGCGAATCATGGCAAAGATTGGGAGCTTTACGGCAGCGCGAGTGTCGCGCATGAGTTGCTCCGAAGGAGTCACACCCCCGACGGCGAGGTACGCGCAGAGTTCAATACGATTGGCACCGCCGCGTTCGGCGGCGATGGCGGAGGCGAGGGATTCAACGGAGATTTCGAGGAGGGGCGTGTTAGTCATCGGTAGGTTGAGATCGAAGCCAGATTCCTCGACTGCGGGCCGAAAGTCCTCGGCCCTCCGCCCGGGATGACAAGCCTTTGGAAATAGCGGGACAAGGATTGCAGTTGTTCATTATTTTTCGGTGCCGGAGAGGGTGGACCAGCCCTGGCGAGAGAGATTCTTGAAAATGAAGAGGCCGGAGGCGGCGCTGGTGACTGCGAGAAGCAGCCCGATGCCGAAACGGTGAAAGACCATGTGGCCGATGGCGAAGAGCGCACAGTAGACCATGACGACGCCCGCGATCCAGTTGGCAAAATTCGTGCGGAAGTCGCGGACTTCACGCATTTCGGGGCAAAGTTTGGCGATGGGCTGCCAGCCGTAAATGCTAGGGTGGACGCGGCGATAAAAGGACACCAGTTTTTCCCGCGGCTCGGGTTTTGTAACGAACGTTCCGACAATCCAGAAGATTGTCGTGATGGCGGCGGTCAGCAAAGTCGTTTTTGCGGTGACGACGGCGCCGCTGCCGGAGAATTTCATGTTGGCAAGGACAAAAGTAAGGATGGCGGCGCCGATCGTGGCGACGATTTCGCTCCATGCGTTGATGCGCCACCAATACCAGCGAAGGATGAGGACCGCGCCGGTGCCTGCGCCGATGCCGAGAACGATAGTCCAACCGGTGGAGATCGAAACGAGCTGGCTCGAGACCCAGCCGCCGGCCAGCACGAGAACGACGGTAAAAATTTTGCCGATATTGACGTAGTGCTTCTCCGTGGAATTCCTGACGAGAAAACGGCGATAGAAATCGTTGACGAGATAAGAGGTGCCCCAATTGAGTTGTGTACCGATGGTGGACATGAATGCGGCGAGGAAGGCCGCGACCATCAGGCCACGCAGGGCCGGCGGGAGAAAATCGCGCAGAACCATGACGTAGCCTTGTTCGTGATTTGAAGCGAAAGCTTCGCTCGGAGTGAGCCCGCCGTGCGGCGAATAAAGCGCGAGTGCAACGAGAGCGGTGACGATCCAGGGCCAGGGGCGCAGCGCGTAGTGGGCGATGTTGAACCACAGCGTGGCGCCGAGAGAATTCTTTTCATCTTTGGCGGAGAAGATTCTTTGCGCGACGTAGCCGCCGCCGCCGGGTTCGGCACCCGGGTACCAACTGCTCCACCATTGGACACCAAGGAACAGCACAAAAGAGATGAGCGGAATCGTCCAGAGAGCCTCGCTGGTGAAGCCGTGCGAAAAATCTGGGAGGAAGGCGAGAGGATTGGCGACGGTCTCACCGGCCTTTGCGGTCTCATGACTGACGATCGCAAGACGCAAGGAGAGTGCTCCAATACCGCCGATTTTGCTGACCGCAATCCAGGCGAGCACGATCACCATTCCCATTTTCAGGATGAATTGGAAAAGGTCGGTAACGAGGACGCCCCATAGGCCGCCGATGAACGTGTAAATGCCGGTGAAGGGGATGAGCACGAAGATGCAGATGAGCAAAGAGGTGTGATGCGGGTCGCCGAGCGTGTAATGAAACAGGACGGTGTTGCCAAAGGCGAGTTCCCAAATTCTTCCAGGAGCGATTGCCGGGCCGAGAAGGACGGCGATGATGTCCACCATGGCACGCGTCACCCAGCCAAGGATGAGGCAGTTCATGAGCAGACCGAGATAGATGGCTTTGAGGCCGCGAAGAAAAGCTGCAGGCTTGCCGGAGTAGCGGAGCTCGGTGAGTTCGACGTCGGTCATGATTTCCGCGCGACGCCAATAACGCGCGAAGAAAAAGACGGTGAGCATACCCGTAAGGCATTGATTCCACCAAAGCCAGTTGCCTGCGATCCCTTGCGTCGAGACGAGCCCGGTAACGAGCAGAGGAGTATCGGCGGCGAATGTGGTCGCGACCATCGAGGTGCCTGCAAGCCACCAGGAAACGTCGCGGCCAGAGATGAAGAACTCAGCGGTGTTGCCGCTAGAGCGCTGGCGATAATAGATGCCGATTAGAAGATTGATGAGGAGATAGCCGACGATGACAACCCAATCGGTGGGAGTGAGGGGCATGGTCCTCTCTTTGCGGATACGCGGCTGCTATAGAGCGGTAAATTTATATCGTTTCCGGCAAGCGATTGCAAGCATTAGTGGAGCGGACTCAACAGAGAACCGTGGAGGGCATTCCAGATAATGCCGAGGATGGCGGCAATGTTCCAGCCCCAGAGAAAGAGGCGCATTTCGATTGGAGAATAGGGGCGATTTTTCCAAATAAACAGCGCATCGAGTAGGAACCAGACAATGCCTACGGCCAGGAAGCCCGCTATGGCACGATCTGCGAAATAGTGAGAGACGAGGACGCACTCAATGCAAAGCAGCGCGGCGGCGAAAAATTTTGCGCGACCACGGCCGATTTGTGTGGCCAGAGTGCGGCGGCCGGATTTTTGGTCGGGTTCGATGTCCATGATTTCGCCGAAGACGTGTGAGTGCATGGCAAACAGCGCACCGAAGACGAAAGTCTGCCAGGGAAGCTGAGCAACGTTATTAATCCAGCTGCTCAAAATAAAGATAAGCAGATAGCTAGCTTGGATGAGGACGTCGAACGGCGGACGACCTTTGAGAGCGATGGGGCGGGCGTTATAAATGTAAACGGCGAGAAGAATTGCAGCAAACCAGAAAGTGATGCGCCAGCCTGCATAAATCCAAAAAAGGCAAAAGAATGGGATTTGCCACACGGCGATTTGCCAGCGAAGAGAGCGGAGCTGCTGGTGTGCACCCCGCGAGCCGAACATGTAAGTGCCTTTGCGTGGATTGAGGCGGTCTCCCTCGGCGTCTACGATGTCGTTCACACCGTAGAGCAAAAGGCTTAACGGAAAAACGATGTAGAAAAGCCCCGCCCAGAAAGCCATGCGGTGCCAATCAAAGGAGCGGCCGAGAGGTATGAGGTAGAAAAGGGAGGTCGTGGTCCAAAGGCCAGGGCGCGAGACTTGAACTAAAAATCTCAAATTTGAAGTAAATCCGGGTTTGGCGAGTGGCTGGGATGTTACTTGGGCGGCGACGCTCATTTAAAGGTTTAGACGAATTTAGCATCGTTCGGTAGGAGCGGGACAAACTCGCTCTGAAATTTTGCCGGAAATGAAACGGGCGGATTTAGAAAAAGATCAGAGGAGACCGAGAGAGGCGAAGGTCGTGAGCGAAGCGCAACCGAGGGCAACGCCCAAGATGATTCCGGCGAGAACATCGCTCAGGAAGTGCATGCCGAGAACGATGCGGGAGAGTGCGATGCTGAGCGCGAGAAAGATAAGAGGAACTTCCAGGTGCGGATAGAAATACGTCAAAACGAGGGCCACAGAGCAGGCCGTCATGGTGTGGCCCGAAGGAAAAGAGAATTTGTCCGGTGGCAGAACTTTGGACCAGCAGTGCGGCTCGATTTGGCAAGGACGAGGGCGCTGGCTGAGGCGTTTAAGAGCTTTGAAGACGAAGATATCGACGACCGTGGCAAGGGCGGTCGAGCTGATGGCGGCGAAACGTTGTGGGCCGCCGAAGAAGACAAGAAGGATTGCGGTGGAATACCAAATCCAGCCATCACCAAGACGCGTGGCGGCGAGCATCCAATAGCGGATCCACCTAGGCGCACGCCAACGGTTGAGACGCCGCATCAAGCGATGATCGCGGCGCTCGATGAAACCCCATACATCGCGGGCAACGGCCATGTTGTACCTCGCTGTGCTGCAGCAACAGCGAAAATCAGGCTTCGCGCAACGTTGCGTCGAGTTCCCAGAGGCGGCGCGGAGCAGAATCCGTTTCGTTCACGAGCTTCGCCCATTTCTTACAGAAGCGAATCTCGTTTGACCAGTGGCCGACCGTGATAAAGGGCAGAAGCACAGCTAGCGGCATTAGGGAAAGTGTCCAGGGCGATTCGCGGAGCATGCTGCCTACAACGCGGAAGACGTCACCCGTAATTTTTGCGAAGCTGCCGTGGTCGCCGTGAATGCGTCCGCGGCGTGCGCGAAGGCCAGCGAAAAATTCTTCGACTGTGCGTGCGCCAGGGACTTCGGTATAAGTGAGAGCGACTCCAGCAAGGGTGTGCGAGTCGCTGCCCGCGATGCCGATTTTTCCGTAGGACTTTGCAAGACGCTCGGCTGCCGAATTGGCTTGATGCCACATCTGGCCGTTGCGCGTTTCGAGCGCGAGCGCGTAGGACGCAAACCACTCGAAGTCTTCGAGTCTGCGCCGGCCGGTGAGACCGGAGAAAACGTGATTCACGCTGTAGAAGATTTTGCGCTCGGTCAGGTACATCAGAAGCGCTATAAAATCGCTGCGACGCTTTTGAATTTCGACGTGATCGCGCTCAGAGATGCCGTAGACTCCGAGGTGGAGTTCGGTACCGCTAGGCATTGTGCAGGTGACCTCTTCGCTCAGGAAAAAGTCGGGCCGGCTTCGGAGGATTTCCGCGGCGTCGATGGAATCATGGTCGGTTACGGTGACGATGGACATCCCGAGGCACTTACAACGGTCGTACACGGCCGCGGCGTCGTTGTAGGACTCATAGCAGAAGTGCCGGATAAACGGAGTGTTGATCAATCCGGAAGCTTTGGTATGGACGTGCAAATCGCATCGCATGATGGAATTATCGCGTGGAGATATGAACAGTCCATGAAGAGCCTGCAAATTGTGGATAAATGTGCCCATGTAACTTATTGAACACAAGGAGCTTTCCGGGTTTTCCACATGGCATGGAGTAAACAGCTGGCCGCGAAGTTACAAGGGTGTGACAGAATCGCGCTATGAAAAAAATACAGATCGTTTTCCATGATGCGGGCGGGGGACATCGAAACGCTGCCGTTGCCCTGCATGCCATGGCAAAGGCCCAAACCCGGGAGTGGGAGGTGGAACTGACCCAGTTCCAGGACATTACGAACCGGCTGGATGTGTTACGAAAGGTTACGGGCATCCGGATTCAGGAGCAGTACAACATTATTCTTCGCAATGGTTGGACTTGGGGCAGCGAGTATTTGCTGCGTATTTTGCAGCTGACGATTCGGATATTTCACGGGCCGATGGTGAAGCTACTGGCGGATTTTTGGAGGAAGCATCCCGCGGATTTGCTGATTTCGGTGATTCCGCATTTCAACCGGGAGATTGCCGAGAGTTGGGAGAAGGTTTATCCGGGGCGGCAGTTTGTGACGATTATTACGGATTTGGCGGACTTTCCGCCACGATTCTGGATTGAGCCCGCGAAGAATCAGGTTGTGATTGGCGGGACGGAAAAAGCCGTGGAGCAGGCGCGCGCGTTTGGAAAAGATGATGCGCATGTGTTTGGCGTTTCGGGGATGGTCCTACGGCCGGAGTTTTATGCGGAGAATGCGGCTGATGCGAGGGCGGTGAAACGTGAATTAGGACTGCGCGAAGATTTGCCGACGGCGATGGTGCTCTTTGGCGGATTTGGTTCGAAGGTGATGTACGAAATTGTCGAGAAGGTGGATGCGACGCGATTGCCGGTGCAATTCATTTTGATTTGCGGGAAGAATGAAAAATTGGCGGCACGGTTGAAGGCGAAGCAATGGAATGCCGGGACGGCGGTCCTGGGGTTTACGAAAGAAGTGCACAAGCTGATGCATGCGGCGGATTTTATGATTGGGAAGCCGGGGCCGGGGAGTATTGCCGAAGCGATGCAGCGGGGATTGCCGGTGATTGTCGAATGCAATTCGTGGACATTGCCGCAGGAGCGATTTAACGCGGAGTGGGTGACGCAGAAGAAAGTCGGGGTTGTGCTGAAGAGCTTTGAAGATGTGGTGAGCGGGGTTCAGGAGATGCTCGATCCCGCAAAGCTTGCTGATTTTAAGAAGAATGTGGCGGCGCAGAACAATCGAGCGATATTTGAAATTATGGAGATCCTGGAGAAATTACTGGCGAGTTCAAACGAGACTTCCTCTCCCAGGCAGCCGACCCCTTCTGAATCTGTTGCGGTCTAGATTTTCAAGAAAACTAATTGCTGGCGCGTTCGGCGCGATCGGGATGGGGAAGACGGGGGCCGGCGCCTTTGTTTTGCGATGGGGAAGAAACGTGAGGTTTGGCGCAGGAAATAGCCCACCAGCGGGAAGCGTACTTCGGAATTTCACACATTTTCACGCAGCCTGATTTTGTTTTCGATTGAACGCAGTTGCAGTAGCAGCCGCCAGCGGGAACGGAGCGGGTTGCACCGGGTGTGTCCGCGCGAAGGATCAAAGCGGATGCGAGAAGCAGCGCTGCGAAAAAGACGAACCACAAGAACGCGCGGCGAAGGCGGGATTGAAGAGGGAAGGGCGCGATCATGGGCGGAGTGTGAATGGGTTTCAGAAAAAAACCGATGGCGCGGCCGGATTGGGAGGTTCAGGACAGAGGTTCTAGAACGAAGAGCGAAGGATTCTCCCGCGGAGACGCAGAGGAGAGAGAAAGATAAAGACAGAAGGGGCGATAAGGACGGATTCCGGGAGCGACGTGCTCGAGTTCCAAATCGAAACTCGAGGGCAAGATTGGTGCCGGCTGAGGAAGTGCGCGTTTTTACTAAGTATTTTCTTTTCTGTGAGATATATGGACGGTTCGTTAGGAATTGGCAGGGGCATGCTTGCCGGATTAGCGGTTCGCTCCGACCTGCCTCTTAGAGGGAAGCTGGGATGGATGACCCCACGCTCCGGCGTGAAAACGACGCCGGAAATGAGACGCGCCTTTCGGGGCTCCCGATCCCCAGCGGGCTCCCATTTTTTGCGCCAACACTCTTGAGGACCGCTCCATCAAGAGAAGCCTGAAAGCTCGAGCAGGCCGTAAGAGACGAACGATACCACGGTGAAGTTGCGTGGCTCGCCGTTGAGAAAGTAATGGCAGCGCTGTGGGCCGCGGGAGCTAAGAGCCTGGCCAAGTTTGTAGTGGCCGGGGCCGCGGTATGGCATGTATTTGTAGCTGCCGGGAGAGGCGGGGAGTTGGTCCTCCAGGAAGTAGCCGACAGGATTGCCTTCAAAGAAGAAGGTCTTTGCGTCCTGCTCGCGTGATACCAAGAAAAATCCAGTAAAGCTAGTTGAGGCGGCGGGCAACGGCAATGCCGGCGTGCCCAAGTACGTGTGTGACCTGGGTTTCGCGAAGCCGGGAGCCGTCGTATTCGAACGACAAGTGGCGCTTCGTATCATCCAGCTGGAAACGGCGAAGGCCGTAGGTGTTTGCAAATTCGCTGAGGGCGCGGAGTTGATCGTGGGTGAGAGGGGATTGCAATTCGAACTTGGCTTCGAGAAGTGTCATGGGGAGAGTATAGCAGAAGAGCGCTGCAGAGCTTTGCAAGTCACCATGGGGAAGCATTTCGTACGAAAGTCAGGTTAATTTGACAAGGATAGGGGGTAGGGGTATAAATAGGGGGAGAGGGTACACCGATGAAGCGTGATAACGGGCGCGAGAGGAAAGCGGTCGGCGTAGACGGTGAGTTGAAAGAGGCGAACCAGAAGAGGCTGCGACGAATCGAAGGGCAGATCCGCGGCCTGCAGAAAATGGTGGAGGAAGACCGTTATTGCGCGGATGTGATTGTGCAGATCGCGTCGGTGCAGGAGGCTCTGCGGGGCGTCGCCAGGAACTTGATGAAGAATCACATGAAGCATTGTGCCGCGAAAGCGATGGGAAGCGGGAAAAGTGAAGAGAAAGAGGCGATGTACAAGGAGCTGCTGGGATTGATGGAGTTGCATCGGCGGTAAAAGACGGATTTACCACCAGAGGCACAGAGGGCACGGAGAAAAAAAGAGGAAAACACGAGATTGGGGGAATTGTGGAGAGGGACCCAGTTTGCGGGATGAATGTGGTGCCGGAGAAAGCTGCAGCGACGGCGGAGTTTGAAGGGAAGAAGTATTTCTTTTGCGCGAAGAGTTGCGCGGCAAAGTTTGAGAAAGAGCCAAGAAGGTATTTGAGCGCCAAAATGCCCGAGGCAGCGCATGGGATGGCGCATCGTCATGAGGGATTTGTGAAGATTGGAGGCATGACGCCATCAGATTTGGGTTCTGCTGATGCGGAACAATTAGAAGAGCTGCCTCGGAAGACGGCCCCTGCATTAGAAGCGCACGCCGCAAGCGTCGCTACTACAAAAGAATCTGGTCAGGACGGGATTCGGTATACCTGTCCGATGCATCCGGAAGTGGTGCAAATGGGGCCTGGCAGCTGCCCAAAGTGCGGGATGGCGCTGGAGCCGATGGATGTTGTTGCGGAGACTGGGCCGGATCCCGAATACATTTCCATGCGGCTGCGGTTTTGGGTCAGTGCTGCGTTAAGTTTACCGGTCCTGTTGCTGGGCATGTTTGGCGATTATTTGCATCTCGGAATTTCGATGGCGGCGATGCGATGGGTTGAGTTTGTCTTGGCGACGCCCGTCGTGGTCTGGGGTGGATGGCCATTTTTCGAAAGATTCTGGGCGTCGCTTGTGCATCGAAGTCCAAACATGTTCACGTTGATTGGGTTGGGAACGGGCGCAGCGTATCTCGAAAGCGTAGTTGCGGCGATTTTTCCTGGATGGTTTCCGGAATTATTTCGCGAGATGGGCGCGGCGCCGGTTTATTTCGAAGCGGCAGCAGTGATTACAACGCTCGTGCTGCTGGGGCAAGTCATGGAATTGAAAGCGCGTTCGAAAACGGCAGGTGCGATTCGAGAGCTGTTGAACCTTATGCCATCAAGTGCGCATCTAATAAACGATACCGGCCAAGAGAAGGACGTTCCTCTGGCTGCCGTGCGACAAGGTGACTTGTTGCGCGCGCGGCCGGGGGAGCGTGTGCCGGTAGATGGAATTGTGCGCGAAGGCGCGAGCGCAGTGGATGAGTCGACGTTGACAGGCGAGCCGATGCCGGTAGAGAAGCGCGCCGGCGACGAAGTAACCAGCGGCACTCTGAACACGAGCGGAAGTTTCGTGATGGAGGTGCGGCGCGTCGGCAACGAAACGATGCTCGCACAAATCGTGAAATTGGTAAGCGAGGCGCAGCGAAGCCGGGCGCCGATGCAAAAGCTGGCGGATCGAGCGGCCGAGGTCTTTGTGCCAATTGTTGTCGCGATTGCGATCGTGACCTTTCTTGTATGGGCTTTGGTCGGACCGGAGCCGCGTTTCGCCCATGCTTTAGTGAGCGCAATTTCTGTACTGATTATTGCGTGCCCTTGTGCGCTGGGGCTGGCGACGCCGATGAGCGTAATGGTTGCTGTTGGACGCGGCGCAAGGGCCGGCGTGCTTGTAAAAAACGCTGAAGCTTTGGAGACGCTGGCGAAGGTCGATACGCTTATTGTAGACAAGACCGGAACGGTTACCGAAGGCAAGCCGCGAGTTGTACGAATTGAAGTAAGCGCCGACGCAGGGATGAGCGAACAAGAATTGTTGAGGATTGCGGCAAGCGTTGAAAGTTTGAGCGAGCATCCTCTAACGCAAACGGTAGTGAAGGCTTCGCAGGAAAGGAATCTCAAGCTGTCAAAAGTTAGCGAGTTTCGATCCAGGCCTGGCGGCGGTGTT
>Ga0126384_10001795_pt1 | contig 12841 bp, 8 predicted proteins | sample PanSoiMetPlot_36_FD_92543 | JGI IMG/M metagenome (GOLD analysis project Ga0126384, IMG submission 92543) | Tropical forest soil microbial communities from Panama - MetaG Plot_36 | ecosystem: Environmental > Terrestrial > Soil > Tropical forest > Bulk soil | place: Panama | collected 2016-02-17 | reverse complement strand
TCGGGCTGCGTCCCCGCACGTACCGCAGGTAATCATCGTCGTAGATGAACCCGTAAGCGGTATCGAGCGGACGGTCGGCGTAGCCCAGCCGCGTGAGTATCTCACGCGCTTTGTGGGCGAGTACGTCGGGAGGATTGTCGAGCCGCATCCTTCCCGCCATAGATGCTTTGCTGCCCAGGAAAGCGATGATCAAGAGGCCGGCGGTGATGGCGACTAAGCAGGAAACCGCTAGCTGCGGACGCAACCCGGTCTTTTCTCCCGCCGCGGCGACCATCTCCGGCGACGGTGTTTCGCCCGCCGCCAGAGCCGCCGCTAACGGGTCACCGCCGGGCAATGCTGCCGAAACTTCAATCGCGGAGGCGGGCCTGGCTTTTGGGTCTTTCTGCAGGCACCGAATGATTGCGCTCTCGACTTGCGGGTCGAGCTCTTTGACGTAACTCGAAGGCCTCACTGGTATGGACTTCTCATGAAGGCCAATCAGCTCATGAATGCTCTTTGCTTCAAAGACTCGTTTGCCAGTGAACAGTTCATAGAGCACCAACCCGAGTGCATAGATATCGCTACGGCGTGTGACTTCTTTGCCGGCCAACTGCTCAGGTGCCATATAAGCTGGAGTGCCAACCAACACATCTTCGCTTCGTAACTCTTCAGCCACGACTGCTAAGCCAAAGTCGGTGATACGCGCCTTGCCGCGACCATCAATCATTATGTTGGCTGGCTTGAGGTCGCGGTGCAGCACCCCCAGGTCGTGTGCCGCTGCCAGTCCGGCACAAATCTGACGGGCTAGCTCCACGGCCTTATCACCTGGCACGCGCCCGATTCGCCGCAGGAGAGTTGACATGTCCTCACCGTCAATGAACTCCATTGAAAGGAAGTGTCGGCCATCGACTTCGCCGATGTCGTAGACACGGCAGACCGCGGGGTGCGAAACCTGCCGTGCGACTCGTACCTCGTTATGAAAGCGCGCCAGCATCCCGCCCTCGAGCGCAATCGCCGCGGGAAGAAATTTGAGTGCTACGGTCTGCTCGAGCTTGAGGTCCTCAGCCTTGTAGACTTCGCCCATGCCGCCCTTACCGAGCAGCCCGACGATGCGATAGCGGCGAGCGAGCATTGCTCCCGCAATGAAAATGCCTACTTCTGAAGGGCCGGACGGCAAGCGATGATGAAACGCATCGGGGTTCCGGCCGGGACCGCCGCCCGGTTGGGCAGGTGAATCGGGACGTTCTGCTAACACAGTGGGGGGAAGCTTGGAATCGGTCTGTGCTGCACCGCAGGCAGCACAAAAGAACGCGCCTGCAAGTACCGGATTAGAACAGGAGGAGCAAGTCCGCATAGACACCTCCTAAGATCATTGGCGAGAAAGGGGAGATGATCTGGCGAGAATCTATAGTAGCTTGGATAAGGTGTGTCAATGTTCTGGCAAGATAAGAGAGCGGCTCATCCGAAAGGTTCAGCAACGGTATGATAATGACTCGCAGTTTACCGGAGCGCGCTTATCTCTGCGTTGCGTGTACGTTGGGCGTGACTTTTCAAGGTATGTTTTCTGCGCAGCCAACCGTCTTCCGCAGATTGGACAGTCTACCGTACGTCGAGTGTCCGGGTATGCTTCACTTGCCTGTAAACCTGCTCGTATTCCAATAGTTACCTCGTATGCGGTTTAGCCCCTCTCTGGCAATTAAATTGCCACAAATCAAGTGATATCTGTCAATCTCGTAGGAGGGGCCGATCATTATGACTAAAACAAGCATTTTTCATATCGCAATGTTTCTTACACTTGTGTCTGCCCTCGTATTTGCTCAAACATCGGCACAAACTGAAAACCGCGACAAGGCCGCAAGTAGGTCATCAGCCCGAAACGCGCGGAATCAGGAGCTGCTCTCCCGGGCAGAAGAACGCGCAGCGACTCTGCAAGCCAGGATAGTCGAATTGCAAATGAGAGAGCTTGAGTTGCAAAGTCGAATATCTGAACTCGAGTACCAGGCAACCCCCGATGCGATCCAGCGTTCGCTAGCATTCGTAGGCTCGGTCCGGCCGATGGACGAACTGCGCGATGCGTTGCGAAAGAGATTAGAGGACGAAAAGGCAAGGGTGAACAAACAGCTGGAGCTTTTGATTGCCACTCGACAGCGAATGGAGGCGGCGCTCGTTGCTGCGCAAGCGGAGATTCAACGGCTTCAGTTGGTAGTCAGTAGTCAGTCGTCAGTGGTCAGTAGACGGACGACTGAGCCTATCCGCAGATAACGCAGATTATACAGATGACAGTTCCTCGAATTTAGCTCCTCTGACTGGTAGATTCTCATTGAAAGACCTGAACCATTGGAGTTCCCATGCGAATCCTCGTAGTTGGAGCCGGCGCTGTTGGCGGCTATTTCGGAGGAAGGCTCCTCCAGGCCGGCCGAGATGTAACGTTTCTTGTGCGTCCAAACCGTGCCGCTACACTTGCAGCGTCGGGTCTGAGAATCAGCAGTCCACACGGTGACGTTGATATACAAAACCCGGTAACCGTTACTGCTGACTCGCTGACCGGAACTTATGACTCAATTCTGTTGAGCTGCAAGGCATACGACCTCAATAACGCCATTGACTCGTTTGCGCCGGCTGTAGGGACTAACACCGTGGTACTGCCGCTGCTCAATGGTCTCAATCATCTCGATACTCTTGAGCAGCGTTTAGGGCAGAATCACGTCCTCGGTGGCCTGTGTGTGATCAGCGCTTCGCTTGAGCCTGATGGACGAATCGCACACCTCAACGAATTTCACAACGTCTCTTTTGGAGAACTCGATTGTTCTAAGTCTGAGCGAGTGCAGGCACTTGCATCACTGCTGGCCCCCGCCCGGTTTGAGAGTCGCCTCAGCGATAACGTATTGCAGGAGATGTGGGAGAAATGGGTTTTTATCGCTACCGGAGCGGGGATCACCTGCCTGATGCGCGCCACCGTAGGAGATATTGTGGCCGCAGGAGCCTCGGATCTCGTGACAAAGCTCCTTGACGAATGCGCATCAATTGCGGAGGGACAGGGCTATCCGCCCAGCAAGCAGGCGCTCGAGCGTAGTCGAACTGTATTCACAACGCCTGGATCTCTCCTGGCTGCTTCGATGTTCAGGGATATCGAGCGCGGTTCCCCGATTGAGGCCGAACATGTTATTGGCGATTTGCTTCGTCGCGGAGTTCCGGCAGCGAGCCCGCTTCTCGATATTGTGTACAAACATCTCAAGGCATACGAGGCTCGTCGGACACGACAGCGAAATTCGAACTAATCAGTTGTGAAACAAGAATTCTAAAAAGCAACGGACTTGTCGATATTGGGGACGCTTATTCGATAAACAGATGAAGAGCCGATGAATATCAGGCTCTGCCGTTGCAAAAACAAATACATAAGGAGACATAGCGATGCGAGTCATGGTCATAGTCAAGGCTACAAAGGAATCTGAAGCGGGTGTATTGCCCGATGAAAAACTGCTTAGCGCAATGATGGCGTACAACGAAGAGTTGGTAAAAGCCGGCGTGATGCTGGCTGGCGAAGGGCTGTACGCGAGCTCGAAGGGAAAGCGGGTCAGGTTTTCGGGATCAAATCGAAATGTGATCGATGGACCATTTGCTGAGACTAAGGAATTGATTGCTGGCTTCTGGCTCTGGAAGGTGAATTCGATGGAGGAAGCACTCGAGTGGGTCAAGAAATGCCCTAACCCGTCCCCAGGCGTCGAAGGAGAGTTGGAGATCCGTCAAATTTTCGAAGCCGAAGATTTTGGTGAAGAGTTTACGCCCGAACTTCGAGCGAAAGAGGAACGGCTGCGCGCGCAGATTGAGAAGTAATTTCCTTAGTGACAAGCTCGGGGAATTTACTTCGCCGTGAAATGACTGCAGCGGGTTTATTAAAGGTGGAACTTCAGGGTTTGTCCTAATCCCACCAACGCAGTTGCGTTGGTGGGATTTAACAATTAGTGTGGAGCGCGAATATCTAATGCGAAAAACGATTATTCCCCTGATCGTGGTTGTAGCCCTGACCACGGTCGTGCCCGGGCCATCAGGTTCGAGTAAGCCAACAGTTCGCAATCCCGCTCAATGGCGCTCCGCGGCCCATTTGATTTTGATTGTCGTGATGGACGGGCTGCGGCCCGATTCAATCAACCACGAAGATACTCCGACTGTGTTCAGGCTACGCCAGGAAGGCGTTAATTACATAAACTCGCATTCAGTATTTCCCACCGTCACGCGAGTAAACGCTGCGGCCATCTCAACCGGACACTACCCTGATGTAAACGGGTTAATGAGTAACTCAATGTTCGTGGCCACTGTACATCCGAACCTTCCATTCAATACTGGAGATTATCGCGAATTGCTCAAGCTGAGGGATGCTTCCCAAGGTCGATTACTCTTTGCACCGAGCCTGGCTGAGCGCTTGCGCGCACACGGGATGCGCTTTGCAGCGGTGAGCTCCGGATCGACTGGCAGCGCGTTGCTCCTGAACCATAGAGCGCCAGAAGGCGTAGGCGTGCTGGTGAACGGCAACTTCGATCCGGGCAAGCGTGTCGCCTATCCGGACGAGGTGAACTCAATTATCCTCTCGCGTTTTGGAACGGCTCCAAAAGAAGAGAACAGCGAAGCCGTCGATTGGGCTGATCGCGTGCTCCGCGAATACGTTTTGCCGGAAGCGAAACCCGATGTGGTTATCGACTGGCAAACCGAACCCGATGGCTCCCAGCACCGCTTCGGAACCGGCTCAACGGAAGCACGTAAGGCTCTGGCTAATAGCGACCGCAATCTGGCGCTTACGCTGGCGAAACTGAATGAGCTGGGTTTGGGCGACAAGACTGATGTGATCGTGGCCTCGGATCACGGTTTCAGCCTGCACACTTTCCGTGCCGATGCGACCAGCGCCTTCATTCGGGCGGGACTAAAATCTACCAATCAATCTGACGACGTTGTGTTGGCGTCCAACGGTCAATCAGTCCTAGTGCACGTCAAGAATCGCGACTTGAATCGCATCAGACGGATCGTACACTTCTTGCAGTCACAAGATTGGGTAGACGTGATCTTCACCGCCGGGCCCAGAATCGCAGGCACTCAACGACCGGGGTTACCATTGAGGAAAACGGGCGATGAGATCGGATGGGCTCCTGGGACGTTCGCTTTGGATCTAATCAAGCAGACCAATGCAACGCGCCGGCCGGACATTCTATTCACCTTGAGATGGAGCTCAAGCGAGAATGGATTTGGCATTGCCGGAACGCATTACATCGACGGATCCGGAAGCACCGGGCCTTTGAATGGAAACGCCAGCGGTCACGGAGGTCTGAGCCCGTGGCTTGTACGCAATACGCTGATACTGTGGGGTCCGGACTTCAAACGCGGAGTAACCGTAAGAGCTGCCGCCGCAAACGTCGACATTGCACCTACTGTTCTACAAATCAAAGGAGATGCCAGCGCCGAGTCCCTGGGAGGCCGGCCGCTCAAGGAAGCGTTCCGAGACGGACCAGACCAGGAGCAAGTTCCATCTGAGACTAAGGTCTTGAGAACTGAGGTCAAAGGTGTTTATCGGGCGGCTGTTCAAGTGACTGACGTAGGCGATCGCCGTTACATTGATAAAGCCTGGCGAATGAAGTAACTCGGATCACACACTAGAGCAATCCCAAAGTGAAAGAGAAAACAACCTCAAATACATCAGCTTCACTCGATGGCCAGGTAAAAACGGTACTGGCGTCGTTGAAGAAACTTTCTGAAAAGCGCGTCCTTGAAGATATGTCAAACCGATATGCCATCCACACCACGAAGGCTTTTGGCGTGTCCATGTCGAACATTCAGAAAGTTGCCAAACCTCTTGGTAAGAATCACGAGCTCGCCGGCGCACTCTGGGAAACTGGTTGGTACGAAGCCCGGATGCTGACATCTTTTGTTGATGATCCGGCTCAAGTTACAGAATCACAGATGGATCGATGGGCTTGCGATTTCGACAACTGGGGTTTAGTCGATACTCTATGTTTCAATCTTTTCGACCGAACGCCACACGCCTGGAAGAAGGTTTCCGTTTGGTGTCCGCGCAAAGAGGAGTTCATCAAGCGCGCTGGCTTCGCGCTGTTGTGGTCGTTGACCGTGCACGACAAAACTGCGCCGGACGAAAAGTTCCTTCAAGGACTGGTTCTTCTCGAGCGAGGAGCAGACGATGATCGCCACTTTGTTAAGAAGGCTGTGAATATGGCGCTGCGCGCGGTGGGCAAGCGCAATAGCTCGCTTAACAAGGCCGCGGTGACGGTGGCTCGCCGTCTGGCCGATTCACAAAAGCCCGCGTCTAGTTGGATTGGAAAAGATGCGCTGCGCGAGCTGATGAGTCCTTCCGTGATGAGACGCATTGAGTCGAAGCGTATCGCAAAGAAGCAATAGGCTGGCTCTATCAATCTGTCTTTTCAGCGGCAACAGGGGCCGCTGCGGCTAACCCGGGACGCGCATACTGATCCAATCCGAAGCCAAGTGTGATTGTCGCAACGATGATCGCCGACGAGAAGAAATAGGGCGCGGAGACGCCAATCGAATCGAAAGCCCAACCAAAAAACATCGGTGCGACTATGCGAGCCAGTCCGCCGAACGTCTGCTGCATTCCCATGTATAGGCCTCGATCTCGAGCGTCTACCACCCGCGAAAGCAGAGCGGTCACACACGGAAACGTGAATGCCGTCCCCAGGGGAATCAACGCCACAGCGAACGCCAGCATCAACACGTTCCTCGAGAGCGGCATGCCGAGAACACCGGTAGCCAATAAAATGAGACCCAATCGCGAAAGATTAGCTTCACCGAGGCGATCCACCGCACGGCCTAGTAACAAAACGCGCGCGAAAACAGAGATCGAACCTGTATACATGAAGAAGTATCCGATTGTCTGTTCGGTTACCTGGAAGCGGGCGTTTAGAAAAAGCGCGAGCACCGAAAGACTTCCTTGAAATGCGCCGATGGAAATGGCGTAAATCAGAATCAGACGCGACGCCGGCTCGCTGGAATGAGAGAGCACTCGCCCGATGGCTTGCGTGGGCGTTGGCCGGCTCTCTCCTTCTTTATGATGTTCCCCTGGATTTCGAGACTCGGTCAAATAACGGGCAGCGAAAATAATGTTCAGCAAGCAGAGGCCAGCCGCGACGATGCCTGGTAGCGCTCGACCGGGCATCCAGGTTCCCTGGCCGGGCATCAGGTCACGCTTTCCGATCTCGATAGCAAAGGAACCGAGTACCGGTCCCAATGCCACGCCAAGATTTGTTGTAGCCGAGAGCCATCCCAGGGCTCGAGCGCGGTCTTTCGGATCGGTCGAGTCGGCTACGTACGCCTGAATTACACCGACCGTGCCGCCGCCGGCTCCTTGTACCAGTCTCGATAAGAAGAGAACCAACAGAGAGTGCGCGAAGCCAAAGATCAAGTAGGCAATTCCCGCTGCCCCAAGTGCGATCAGCAGAACAGGACGGCGGCCGACGCGATCAGAGAGCCTTCCCCACAGTGGGGCGCTTAGCAGTTGCGCGATGGTGAATGACGCAATGATGAACCCGGTGATGCTGCCTATGCCGACATGCATTCCGATGACATCAAAGCCCTCGCCACCAAGTTCCTTAACGTAAAAAGGCAAAAGCGGAATGATCATCAATAAACCGACCATATCGACGAATGCCGTGGCCATCAGCGTGAATAACTTTGCCGGTATTTTCCGCACCTCTCTCCAGAGGATGTAAAGAAGTGCGACCGCGATCAAGCCGAGCAATATTCGTACGCCAGGCGATTGGAACGATTGGGCGATGTCTTGCTGAATAATCATTTCGATGTATAGACTGTCTTGTCTGCGCAACTCAGGCGTTGAGCGAAGATACCATCGAGCTTTAGGGACTGTCCAAAAACTCTTAAATCCCACTCACGGTGACGAGGTGGATTTAACTCTTCGGGTCTGTAGGTGCCCAGCCGTTGTTGCACCGACGCAGGACTGGTCGAGGGTTTGTAGGCTCGCGTTTTTTGCTGGTTTGTCACCGACACAGGACCTCTGGCTTGATAAGTTACTCTTCTTGTACTTGTCCGACTGCTTTGTTATTCTCGCGCTCGGCTTTTGGCGAAGACGAAATAGACGGCCCCCCGACCAGGATGTCCTCCGATCGACCCGCGCTCCGCTGAAACGTATTAAAAACGGAATGAGTACGCTTCCTCTTAACTCAACCATCTCGCACTACCGCATCCTCTCCAAAATCGGGGCCGGCGGAATGGGTGAAGTCTACCTGGCACAGGATCTCCACCTTGAACGCAAAGTCGCATTGAAAGTTCTGCACGCGGAAATTGCCGAAGACGAAGAGCGCGTGCGGCGGTTCGTCCAGGAAGCGAAGGCCGCTTCCGCGCTTAATCATCCCAATATTCTAACGGTCTATGAGATTGGACATCTTGAGAAGTCGCGATATATCGCCACCGAATTGATCAAAGGCGAGAATCTTCGTGACAGACTGAGGGCAGAACCCCTTACGCTGTCTGAAACCCTGGATATCGCATTACAGGTCGCCGCCGCGCTCAACGCCGCGCACGAAGCCGGAATCGTCCATCGTGACATCAAGCCGGAAAACATAATGCTGCGCGATGACGGTCTGGCGAAAGTGCTCGACTTTGGTCTGGCGAAACTAACGGAGAAGAAGTCGGAAACCATCTCCCTGGAAGACACAACCCGCGTTCAGACATTGCCGGGACTTGTAATGGGAACGGTTGTCTATATGTCGCCGGAACAGGCTCGCGGAAAGAAGGTCGATGCGCGTTCGGACATCTGGAGCCTGGGCGTTCTGATTTATGAAATGTGCGCTCGCCGGACCCCGTTCGCAGGAGAGACCACCAGCGATATAATCGCGGCGATCCTTACCAAAGATCCGACGCCGCTTGACGTGGAAACGCCTCCGGAACTGCAGCGCATCATCAGAAAGTCGTTGCAGAAGAGAGCGGACGAGCGATATCAAACAGCCAAAGACTTTCAACTAGACTTAAAGAACTTGAAACGCGAACTGGAATTCTCTGAGCAACTGGAGCGCTCACAGATTCCTGGGTTCACAAAGCCGCGCAACGTAAAAACAAGCGAACTAGATGAAGCGGTGACCGTCGCGCAGCCAGCCGACGTGTCAACCGTCAAGAGTTTGTCGGGTCAACCGTCCGCGATCCAAACCCAGGCTGGAAAAAGCAAGGTGCAAAGACTTGGGGTCGCTTCTGGATTGATAGTCTTGCTGGCAACTATTGGCGTGGGTTTCTGGTTTGTAACAAATCGCAGCTCTGGCATAAGACAAATTGAATCGATTGCGGTGATGCCCTTCGTCAACGAGAGCGGGAATGCCGATGTCGAATATCTCTCGGATGGGATGACCGACACGCTCATCGGCAGCTTGTCTCAGTTGCCGAATCTTAATGTCAAGGCGCGTTCGCTGGTCTACCGGTACAAGAATAAAGACATCGATCCACGCACCATCGGCAAGGATCTCAGCGTGCAAGCCTTGCTGAATGGCCGTGTAGTGCCGCGCGGCGACGATCTGAGGCTTTATCTGGAGCTGGTTGACGCGCAAACCGGCGATCGGATCTGGGGTGACCAATACAACCGCAAACAGTCTGACCTCGTTTCGCTACAAAGTGAGATCGCGCTTGATGTGTCGCAAAAACTCCAATCAAGACTATCCGGTTCGGATGAACAAAAGCTGACGAAGAAATATACCGAGAATGCCGAAGCCTATCAGCTTTACTTGAGAGGGCGGTATTTTTTGAACCGGCGCACATCGGAGAGTCTGCAGAAGGCGATCGGGTATTTCAATCAGGCGATTGCGGTTGACCCCAACTACGCGCTCGGTTATGCAGGACTCGCCGACACTTATCTTCTCCTTGGGCTACCCGATGCAATCACCGGTGCTCTCTCGCCACAGGACTCGCTGCCAAAGGCCAGGACGGCCGCCGAGAAGGCCCTGCAAATAGATAACTCCGTTGCCGAAGTCTACTATTCGTTGGGGCAAGTCAGATCGAAAGAACTTGATTGGTCGGGTGCCGAGAGCGCCTTTGAGCAAGGCAAACGATTGGGTCCGAACTACCCGATCGGACATCTGTACTATTCGATCTATTTGGCCAGCCTGGGCAAACAGGAGCAGGCCTTGAAGGAGATCAGACGGGCTCAGGAACTTGACCCGCTCTCTCTACCGATCAACTGCAGTGTCGTTTATGTGCTGTATTTTGGGCGTCAATACGACGAGGCGATCGCAGTCGGCAAGAAGACGCTTGAGATGGACCAGACTTTCGCACTAGCTCACCAAAGACTCGGGATGGCTTACGTGGGGAAGAAGATGCACCCGGAAGCTATTGCTGAGTTTAAGCAGGCCGCGAACAACTCAAACGACGCGCCGTTGGCAATAGTATCGCTTGGACATGCCTACGCCATGTCGGGAAACAAGAAGGAAGCGCTAAGAGTGTTGGCGGAGCTGAAAGACATGTCGCAACGACGCTACGTTTCGGCTTACAGCGTGTCGACAATTTACGCCGGGTTGGGAGAAAAAGAGCAGGCCTTCCAATGGCTGCAGAAGGCAGATGACGAGCGAAATACTGAAATTGTTTTTATGAAAGTTGACCCGCGCCTGGACCCGTTGCGCGACGATCCGCGGTTCCAGGAGTTGGTGAAAAAAGTCGGCATTCCGCAGTGAGTATTTAGACGCTCAGCGAAACGTTTGCGCGCTCCCTCCTGACGGAGAGCGGCTGCGGCTCGATACGGTCTAACCCCAACGCAAGGCCTATACAAACCGCATTCCGCATTCAACAAGAAGAACATAGCGTCTATAATGCTCGTATCTAGGGTCGAAGGAGGCGAAATCGGTGTTCTGCCCAAAGTGCGGTTCAAACCAGAGCGACGACATTAAGTTTTGTAAGACCTGTGGTGGCAATCTGTCCGCCGTCCGCCAGGCGGTGACAATGCGCGAGACCCCTGAAAAATTTGACTGGAGCAAGACGTGGGTCGCCGAGATGTTTCTTTCGGAGGGCGAGCGTGACAGGCGGAAGGAGCTGCTAGAGCTTCAGCGCGGAATCACTCCCGAAGTCAAACGGGAGAAAGAGCTCAAAGCGGGAATCATCACTTCGGCTGTTGGAATCGGCGTGTCGATCTTTCTGTATGTGATTATGCAAGGAGTGATCCTGACAATACACAATCCGGGATCCGAAGTAGAGATCTTGAGCCGCGTTTGGATAACCGGTGTGATTCCATTCTTCATAGGGTTGGGTATGATTGTTGCCAATCTCTTGGTTGGCAAAGACAGACGAAAACAAGCGACGACGGATTCGCTTGAGGGCGGGAATACCTATCAGCCACTGCCGCCCAACGACACGGAGCGCTTCGCCCGCCCGCCTTTCAGTGTCACAGATCAAACTACACGACAACTCGAAGATTCCGATCAAAAACTCTGACGCTCGAGTAGTGTTCCCTTCAGATACTAGACACAATGATTCGCCGCATCCCTCCGTCAGGCAGGGCGGCTGTCGAGAAAACTTCTGCTGCACCTCCGCGCACTTCGCGTCTCTGTGTTGATTCTTTGATATGCAGCTTTACCGCAGAGTCGCCGAGCACGCAGAGATTCGCAGAGAAGATTTTCCGACAGACTCCCTGATGGAGGGCGGCTGCTGACATCTGACACGATCTATAAAGATTGCCGTCATGACAGAGGGCGCGACTCTCGCACCCCGTTCTCAGTTTGAAAACCCTCGCAACTCACACTAGAGTGTCACCGGCCTTCAGCTAATAGCAGGTTGTCTATTGAAAAAGACGACGATCTCTCGTTATACGGTTATCCACAAACTCGGAGCGGGCGGGATGGGTGAGGTCTACCTGGCACAAGACTCCACGTTAGATCGTAAGGTCGCGCTGAAAGTTCTGCCTGCCGATGTTGCTTCTAACAATGATCGGATGGAACGCTTTGTCCGCGAGGCGAAGTCCGCCGCTGCGCTCAATCATCCCAACATCGCCCACGTCTTTGAGATCGGCGAGCACGAAGGAACCCATTTCATAGCGATGGAATTCATCGACGGCGTTACGCTCCGCGAGAAGATTCATCTCGAGCGAAGGGACCTCAAAAAGCTCCTGAAGAATTTGCAGCAAGTCGCGGAAGGCCTATCGAAGGCTCATTCAGCCGGAATCGTGCATCGTGATTTGAAACCCGACAACATCATGATCACACGCGACGGTTTCGCGAAGGTGCTCGATTTCGGGTTGGCCAAGCTGGTTGAGAAGAGCGGTCGGGACTTTGGCCAAAGCGATGACAGCAACGCCCCCACCAATGTTATGCAGCAGCACTCTGTCCCGGGAACGGTTGTGGGAACGGTGGGTTATATGTCGCCCGAGCAAGCGCAGGGTAAAACAACCGAGATCGATCAGCGTTCAGATATTTTTTCGTTTGGCTGCATTCTGTTCGAAGCGGTCACGGGGAAGAAACCCTTCGAAGGTGAGTCGGTCATTAAATCGCTTCACAGTTTGATCTATGAACCTGCGCCCCTGATCAGAGATCTCAATCCAGCTGCCCCACCCGAATTGCAAAGAATCGTGGGCCGATGCCTCGAGAAGGAGGCGGATGAAAGATACCAGACAATCAAGGATGTCGGGATTGAGCTGAAGAATCTCCGCAGGGGAATGAGCGAGGCGATTGAAGCACCTGACGTCAGCATGCTCTCGACAAACCAGCAGCGAGCGGCAAGTACTTCGGGTGATTCTTCATCGAGCTCTTCATTGGGAACGGATCCGATTAGTGCTGCTTCGACCCAGAGTTCGAGCATTGAATATGTGGCTACTGGAATCAAGCGTCATAAGCTGGCAGCGCTACTCTCAATCATCGTCGCT
>Ga0126384_10001793_pt1 | contig 12853 bp, 5 predicted proteins | sample PanSoiMetPlot_36_FD_92543 | JGI IMG/M metagenome (GOLD analysis project Ga0126384, IMG submission 92543) | Tropical forest soil microbial communities from Panama - MetaG Plot_36 | ecosystem: Environmental > Terrestrial > Soil > Tropical forest > Bulk soil | place: Panama | collected 2016-02-17 | reverse complement strand
GGGAACGGCAACGGCAACAGCGGGAACGGCAACAACGGGAACGGCAACGGCAACAACGACAACGGCAACAACGGGAATGGCAACGGCAATGGCCATAACGGCGACGGCAATTCCTACATCGCGACGTCGACGCTCGAGAAGCAGCTCACCTACGAGAATGTGGTGGTCGCCAACAACGGCGATCACAGCGGCAACATCACGGTCGCCGACCCGCTGACGTGGAAGGGCACGGCGGCGCTGACGCTCGCCGCCGCCAATGACGTCTATGTCAAGGCGCCGGTCAGCGCCGGGGACGGCGCGCTGACCCTCATTGCGGGTCACGACATCGCCGTCGCCGGCTCCGTCAAGGTCGCAGCATTCACGCTCAATGCCGGCGGCGACATCAGCGCGACCGGCTCGGTCGATGTCGGCACCTTCACGCTGAAGAACGGCTACTGGAGCCAGGTCGGCGGGGATCTGCCGGGCTTCGCGGCGCAGGATTTCCGCCTCGCGGGCGGCACGTTCCTGCGCGCCGAGGGCGGCAACGGCACCTCGTCGTCGCCCTACAAGATCGCCGACATTTACGGCCTGCAGGGCATCGGCTCACCGTCCGGCTATCTGCTCAACAAGAATTTCGTCCTCGCCAACAATATCGACGCGAGCGTGACCAAGACCTGGAACGGCGGGCAGGGCTTCGTGCCGATCGGCACGATCGGTCGTCCGTTCACCGGAACGCTCGACGGCCGATACTACGTGCATGACACGTACGGCGATGACGGGGGGTCAGGCGGGCATTTCGCCAACGCGACGATCAGCCACCTGACGATCGCGCCGAACAACGCGACCACGAACAATATCGGCCTGTTCGGGGTCAATTTCGGAATGATCCAGAACCTGACGCTCACCGACGTGACCGTCAACGCGAACCCGAACGCGACGGCGCCGAGCCAATATGTCGGCACGGTCGCGGGGTTGAATCTCGGATTGATCAACAATGTCTCGGCGACCGGCAGCGTCACCGGCGGGGACAACGCGGGCGTGATTGCCGGCGGCCTGGTCGGCCAGAACGGCGGCCTCGCCGTCAAGCCGGTCATCGATACGCAGGCGTCCATCAAGGCATCCGGCCCGAGCGTCGGTCCGACATTCGTGCCCGGCACCATCATCAACTCGTCCGCAAATGTCGCGGTCACGGTCGGCAATGGCGCCTGCTGCGACAGCGGCTTGAACTACGCGGGCGGCCTTGCGGGCATCAACAGCGGAATCATCTTCGGCTCGTCGGCGTCCGGCAACGTGACGTCCGGCGCCAACAGCTTCGCGGGCGGGCTCGTCGGCGCCAATCAGTTCATCCCCGTCGGCGAGGTGGGCGGGCAGGGTGGCGATCAGGATTTCGCCGGCAGCGCGTTCGCCGCCAACTCCCTCGGCGACAACGTGAACGGGGGCTTCTCGGGTCCGCAGATCATCCAGTCGTCCGCCAGCGGTAGCACCGTCAAGGTCGGCACCGACGGCGTCGCCGGCGGGCTGGCCGGATTGAATTCCGGCGACATCTGGAAGTCGTTCTCGACCGCCGATGTGAGCGGCGCCGCAGGCTCTGGAAACGGCCAGGCGACATCGCTCGGCGGACTCGTGGGCGACAATGAGGGGCGCATCGGCCGCTCGTTCGCGACCGGCGCGGTCGGAGCGGCCGGCGTCGACAGCCTCGCGGTCGGCGGTCTGGCCGCCCTCAATGGCGGCACGATCTGGGACTCGCATGCGAGCGGCGAGGTCACGGCCGGCAACAACAGCTTCGCCGGTGGGCTCGTCGCCAAGAACCAACCGGGCGGCGGCATCATCAGCCATTCGGCCGCAAGCGGCGACGTCACGGCCGGCTCGCAGAGCATCGCGGGTGGGCTCGTTGCCATCAATTTCGGCACGGTCCGCCGGTCGTCCGCCGATGGCGGCGACGAGCGATCGACGGTCAGCGTCGGCGCCAACAGCACGGCGGGCGGCCTGGTGGGGTCGAATTTTGGCGACATCCGGAAATCGTTCTCGACCGCCAACGTGACCGGTGCGGCCGGTACTGGTGGCGGGACGACGTTCCTCGGTGGGCTCGCGGGCAAGAACGAGGGCCTGGTCGCCCGGTCCTATGCGAGCGGCGCGGTCGGCGCGGCCGCCGATAATCTCGAGGTCGGCGGGCTCGTCGCCTTCAACGGCGGCACGATCTGGCGCTCGCATGCGAGCGGCGACGTCACGGCCGGCAATAACAGCACTGCCGGCGGCCTCGTCGCTCAAAACGTGGCGGGAGTTCACAACGACAATTGCGCAGGGCCGTGCGGGACCATCAGCCGTTCGAGCGCGAGCGGCGACGTGACGGTCGGCGACGGCAGCGTCGCGGGCGGGCTCGTCGCCCTCAGCAACGCCACGATCCGGCGCTCGCACGCGAGCGGCGACGTCACGGCCGGCAACGGCAGCACCGCCGGCGGCCTGGTCGGGAAGAACAGCGGCGTGATCGACCAGACCTTCGTCGATGGCGGCGAGGGCGGGAGCACCGTCAAGGTCGGCGCCGACGGCGTTGCCGGCGGGCTCGTCGGCGCCAATTCCGGCAACATCGGGAGATCGTTCTCGACCGCCAACGTGACCGGTGCGGCCGGTACCGGTGACGGCAAGACATTCCTCGGCGGACTCGTGGGCGACAACGAGGGCCTGGTCGCCCAGTCCTATGCGACCGGCGCGGTTGGAGCGTCTGCCAACAATCTCGAGGTCGGCGGGCTCGTCGCCTTCAACAGCGGCACGATCCAGCGTTCGCACGCGAGCGGCGACGTCACCGCCGGCAACGGCAGCACCGCCGGCGGCCTCGCCGCCGAGAATACCGGGACCATCAGCCGCACCAGTGCGAGCGGCGACGTCACGGTCGGCTCGCTGAGCCTCGCGGGCGGGCTCGTTGGGATCAACAGCGGTGCGATCTCGCGCTCGCACGCGGGCGGCGACGTGACGGCGGGCAACAACAGCCTCGCCGGCGGGCTCGTCGCCGAGAACACGCCGAGCAGCCAGAATTGCGAAGGACCCTGCGGCGGCACGATCACCCGTGCCGGCGCGAGCGGCAACGTCACGGTGGGCTCGCAGAGCATCGCCGGCGGGCTGGTGGCGCTCAACACCGGCGCGCTCGATCGCACGCGCGCCACCGGCGCGGTCACCGGCGGCGACAACAGCATTCTGGGCGGCCTCGCCGGCGTCAACGACCTCAACGGCGTGATCACAAACTCGACCGTTCTCGGCTCCGTCTCGGGGGTATCGAACAGCGCCGTCGGCGGCTTCGTCGGCATCAACGGCGGCGACATCGGGAACTCGCAAACCGCCGCGGGAGTGAGTGCGGTCGGCACAAGCTTCGTCGGCGGCTTCGTCGGCATCAATATCGGCTCGGTGGTCGACTCCCATGTCACCACCATCGTCGACGCGTCCGAGAACACCCACGCGCCGACCGTCTCGGTCAGCGGCATTGGCAATCTGGTCGGCGGGTTCGTCGGCATGAACGTGGGTGTGATCGATCCGTCCTCGACATCCGCCAGCCTCAGCGTCGGCCCCAACAACATCGCCGGCAATTTCGCGGGCGCGAATCTCAACTTCGCGAGCTTCACGTTCCCATCCGGCTTGAACCTGCCGCCGCCACAGTTCCCGACCGGTACGATCATCGATGCTCCGCCGAACCCGACGGATCCGACCAATTCGATCCGTCCGTTCATCGGCACCGACATCGTGGTGCCGAATCTGCCCAGCGTGGTGCTGCCGGGCGGTCCGAACAATCCCGCGTGCGCTTCCTGCCAGGTTGTCGCAGCGCTCCCGTTGACCACGCTTCCGCCTCCGCCGCCCCCGCCCGGGGGCGGCCCGCCGGACGTCACGCCGCCGCCGCCCGGGGGCGGCCCGCCGCCTCCGCCAGCTGGCGGCCTGCCGCCTCCGCCAACGGTTGTCGGCTCGATCATCACGCCGCCGCCATTCCAGGCGTTCCTGCCGCCGCCGACACTCAACAATCAGCCGGTGCTGGTCGACCTGACGATCGGCGGCAATGGCGGCGTCGGAGGCAGCGGTGGCGGAAACGGCGGCAATGGTGGCAACGCGGGCGGCCCCGGTGCGGGTCCGCCGCCTGGCCCGGGCCTCGGCCGCACATACAGCGAGCAGCACTTCAGCGGTGTGCCGCCGCTCGGCGAGACGCGCTTCCTGCCGGAAATCGTGGTGCAGATTTCCAACGCGATCACGCTCGACGAAGTCCTCAGGATCGCGCAGCAGCTCGGCATCACGCTGATCACGTCGCAACCGATCGGCGACCGCGTGCTCTATCGCTTCGGCCTCGGCGACGGAAAGGACATCCGCAGGCTCATCCTCGCGCTCGAGAGGAACAACATCATCGCCTCGGCGCAGCCGAACTACCTGTTCGGCCTGACCCAGGCGGCGCCGGCCCCAGCGCCGGGCCAGCCGCCGCGCAACGTCACCGGAACGATCCCGCCGCCCAACGAAGCCACGCCCGATCTCGCCAACAGCGATACCGCGTCGCTCTCGACCCTGCCGGTGGGCGACGCCGCCCAATACGTGATCGACAAGCTCCATCTCGCCGCGGTTCATCGGTTCGCCAGCGGCCGCAACGTCACGGTGGCGGTGATCGACTCCGAGATCGACGCCGGTCATCCCGATCTGCGCGGCGTGATCGCCGAGCGCTACGACACCACGCAGAGCCCGAGCCATCCGCATGCGCACGGCACCGGCATGGCGGGCGCGATCGCGTCACGCTACCGGCTGCTCGGCGTTGCGCCGGGCGTGCGCATCCTCGCCATCAAGGCGTTCGACGAGTCGTCTGCGAGCGCGGAGGCGACGAGCTACCAGATCCTCCGCGGGCTCGACTACGCGATCACCAAGAACGTGCGCATCATCAACATGAGCTTCGCGGGCCCGCGCGACCTGATGATGGAGCGCACGCTCAAGACCGCTCATGACAAGGGCATCATCCTGATCGCCGCCGCCGGCAATGCGGGGCCGAAGTCGCCGCCGCTCTATCCCGGCGCCGATCCGAGCGTGATCGCCGTGACGGCGACTGACTACAGCGACAGGCCGTTCGCAATGGCGAACCGCGGTAAGTACATCGCGGTTGCGGCGCCCGGCGTCGACGTGATGGTGCCGTCGCCCGGCAACAGCTACCAGCTCACGACCGGAACGTCGGTCGCGGCCGCCCATGTGAGCGGCGTCGCAGCGCTGCTGGTCGAGAGCAAGCCGACGGTCACGCCCGACGAGGTGCGCAAGGTGCTGATGCACACCGCGCGGGCGATGAACGTGAAGGGCAAGGACGAGGAGGACGGCGCCGGGCTGGTCGATCCGGTCGGCGCGCTGCAGGCCCTCAATCCGGCGAAGTTGTCGGAAACGACCCCGCGCGCCACCGTCCAGAGCGTCCAGTAGTGCGACTCCGGCCGGTGACGGGCGCGTTGCAAATGGCGAACCGCGAGTAGTTTGCGGTACTGTTCACCCTTCGCCGCCATCCCAGCATGCCGGACTCCACCACATACGACACGCTGATCGTGGGCTACGGGCCGGTCGGAGCCACGATGGCGGCGCTGCTGGCGCGCCATGGGCTGACCGTCGCGGTGGTCGAGCAGGCGGCCGGCATCTACGACAAGCCGCGCGCGATCACGCTCGACCACGAGGTGATGCGGATCTTCCAGGCCTGCGGCCTTGCCGACGAGATCGCGCCGTTCACGGCGCCGCATCCGGGAACGCACTATCTCGGCGTCGAGCACGACGTCATCCGCATCTATGATCCGCAGCCGCCGCCCCATCTGCTCGGCTGGCCGCCGAGCGGGACCTTCGTCCAGCCCGAGGTGGAGGCGGTCTTGCGCGCCGGCGCGGCGCGCTCGGGGCAAGCGGACGTCTTTCTCGCCACCCAGGCGGTCGCCTTCACGGCGCACGCGGACCGGGTCGACGTCGTACTGCGCGGCGCAGGCGGGGCAGGCGGAGCGGAGCGCACCATTGCGGCGCGCTGTCTCGTCGGCTGCGACGGCGCCAACAGCTTCGTGCGCCGGCAGCTCGGCATCGGCCACGAGGACCTCGCCTTCGACGAATGGTGGATGGTGGTCGACGTGCGCCTCACGCGTCCGGTCGAACTGCCGAGGAAATGCATCCAGTACTGCTGGCCGGAGCGGCCCGCGACCTTCATCGTCGGTCCAGGCAACCTGCGGCGCTGGGAGATCAAGCTCCTGCCGGGCGAGACGCCGGAGGCGTTCGGCGCGCCTGAGAATGTGGCGCGGCACCTCGCGCGCTTCGTCGACCCGTCGGCAATCGAGATCTGGCGCGCGGCGGTCTATCGCTTTCACGCGCTGGTCGCCGAGCGCTGGCGCGCCGGCCGCGTCTTCCTCGCCGGCGATGCCTGCCACCAGACGCCGCCCTTCATGGGGCAGGGCATGTGCGCCGGCATCCGCGACGCCGCCAATCTGGCCTGGAAGCTCGCGCTCGTGCTGCGCGCCGGTGCGCATGATGCGCTGCTCGACAGTTACGAGCGCGAGAGAAAGCCGCACGTCAAGGCGCTGGTCGGTTTCGCCAAGAAGGCCGGCGAGGTGATCGGCGAGCTCGATCTCGACAAGGCGCGCGCGCGCGACGCGACACTGCGCGGCCAGCTCGAGCGCGGCGAGGCCGAGACGATCCGGCAGCGCTACATCCCCAACCTGTCCGCCGGCGTGCTCGATTCCGCCTCGGGCGAGACGGCCGGGACCCTGTTCGTGCAGCCGCGCGTCGGCCCGGACGAGGCGCTGCTCGATGACGTGGTCGCGCCGCGTTTCCTCCTTGCGAGCGCGACCGCGGACGCGCAGGCATGGCTCACGCCGCCGTCGCTCGATCTGTGGCGACGCATCGGCGGCGAGCGCGTGGTCATCGGCTCCGAGCAGGCGGCCGGAGGCGACGGTGTCCGCCATCTGGCGGAGCGCGGGCGACTGTTCGCCGATTGGCTGGCGCGGCATGGCGGCGGCATGGTGGTCGTGCGGCCGGACCGCTACGTCTACGGGATCGCGCGCGACGGCGACGGGTTGAATCGGATGCTCGCGATCCTGGGCGAGCAGCTATTCCGCCGGTAATTTGGGCATGCGCCCACTTGTTTGGTCGCGCAAAGCCCTCCAAGATGCTGACATGTTGCCGAACGCGCTCCTTAGAGGCGCGGGTCAAAGCCATGGGATGGGGAGGGGGCGCTCGATGAACCCACGTCTGTTCACCTTTCGAAAATTCGCTAGAGCGCGTTCCGTTCCTACGGAATCGGAACGTGCTCAAGATTCGTTGTTTGGCGCATATTCTTATCGGCGAACCGGTACCCACTTCGCCGGAGTATGCGCTAGCGGCGCCGTCGTGGCCGCGGCCTGGCTCGGGCTCGCCACGCTCGCGGGCGCCCAGGAGTTCAAGCTCACCTTCGCCGACCAGAACTCGCCGACCGGCTGGGGGCCCGCGCATGCGCTCTATCCGTGGGTGAAGCAGGTCGAGGAGGCGACCAAGGGCCGCCTGAAGATCGATGTCTATCCGTCGCAGACGCTCATCAAGGGCGTCGACATGTGGAAGGGCGTGCGCAGCGGCATCGCCGACATCGGCTGGTGCGTGCAGGGCTACTGGCCCGAGCAGACGCCGCTGTCCGACGTGATGTCGCTTCCGTTCCTGCCGATCCCGTCCGCCGAGAAGGGCAGCGAGGCGCTCTGGAAGCTGTACGAGAAGTTCCCGGCGATCCAGAAGGAGTACAGCGACATCACCCCGCTCGTGCTCTACACCGCATCGCCCAGCATGCTTCTGACCAACAAGAAGCAGGTGAAGACGCTCGATGACCTCAAGGGTCTCAAGGTGCGCGTGCTCGGCGGGCCGCCGACCGAGATGGCGAAGGCGCTCGGTACGGTGCCGACCCTCATCCCGATGCCCGACATGTACCAGGCGCTCGACAAGGGCGTGGTCGATGCCGGCCTGTTTCTGTGGGAAGCGATCCACGGCTTCCGGCTCTACGAAGTCGGCAAGTACTACACGGAAGCGCCATTCTACACCGCGTATTTCTCGGTCTGCGCCAACAAGCAGAAGATCGCGAGCCTGCCCAAGGAGGTGCGCGACCAGATCATGAGTGTCAGCGGCGCCGTCGGCGCGAAGTTCTGGGGCCGCAGCTTCTTCGACACGGCCGAGCAGGGCGTGATCGAGAAGGTCAAGGCCGGCAACTACGACCTGCAGCGCTATCCGGTGCCGGCCGACGAGCTCGCGCGCTGGCGCAAGCTCGCCGGCGAGCCGGTGTGGGACGAATGGGTCAACAAGATGGAGGCCAAGGGGCACCGCGAGGCGCGCGACATCCTCAACGCCGCGTTGGAATTCCTGAAGAACTGACGATCGTCATTGCGCGGAGCGCGTAGCGCGACGAAGCAATCTCCGCCCCGGCAAGAACTTGCGGCTGAGATTGCTTCGCTTCGCTCGCAATGACGGACTTCTTTGACGAGGTGATGAATTGCAATCGATCGAAAAATGGCTGGCGCGCGCTGAGCAGGTGATCGTCTACGCCGGCGCGCTCGCGACCTTCGCGATGATGTGCCTCACCTCCGCCGATGCGGTGAGCCGCTATCTGTTCAACCGGCCAATCGTCGGCGCCTACGAGATCACCGAGAAATATCTGATGGTGGCCGCGGTCTTCCTCGGGCTCTCCTACGCCTATCGCGGCGGCGGGTTCATCCGCGTCACCTTCCTGGTCGACCGGCTGCCGCCCGGAGCGAAGGCCTTCGCCGACTACCTGGCGCACGGCATCTCGCTCGCCTTCTGCCTGATCCTGCTCGTCGCCACCACCCAGCAGGCGATCCGCGCGCTCGACGACGATACCACGTTGAGCGCGCTGCCGATCCTGGTCGGGCCTGCCTATTGGTTCGTTCCGCTCGGCTTCCTCGGTCTCACGGTGCTGGTGCTGCGCGATCTCTCGCGCGTGCACAGCCGCCAATCCTTCCTGCTCACCAGCGACGAGCCGACCACCTGATCCTGCCGCAAGGCTCGCCGAACGAGACGTCGAGGAGACCCCATGGTCGCTGCGATCCCGCTGATCGTGCTGGTGCTCGCCTTGCTGCTCGGCGTGCCGATCGCGGTCGCGCTTGCCGGCGCGGGCATGCTCGGAATCTGGCTGATCACCGGCGATCTCGGCCGCGTGCTCGCGATCCTCAGCCTCACCCCGTTCTCGACCGTCGCCGACTACGCGCTCACGACCATCCCGATGTTCATCCTGATGGCCTATTTCTCGGCCTCCAGCGGGCTCGCGCGCGACCTCTACCAGGCCGCGAGCAACTGGCTCTCGCACATCAAGGGCGGGCTCGCGATCGCGACCGTGTTCGCCTGCGGCATCTTCGGCGCCATGTCGGGCGCGAGCGTCGCCGCCGCCTCGGTGATGTCGAAGATCGCCATGCCCGAGATGCGCCGCCACGGCTACTCGGAAGAGCTTGCCGCCGGCGCGATCGGGATCGGCGCAACCCTCGACATCCTCATCCCGCCGAGCATCGCGATGGTGATCTACGGCATCGCCACCCAGACCTCGATCGGGAAGCTGCTGATCGCCGGGATCGTGCCCGGCATCATCGTCGGCATCCTGCTCGCCGTCATGGTCTATCTGTGGGTGCTGGTGAGCCCGAAGCACGCGCCGGAGACGTTCCGCGTCTCGCGCGAGGTGCGCATCGCGAGCCTCACCCGCATCTGGCCGAGCCTGCTCCTCATCCTCATCGTTCTGGCGCTGCTCTATACCGGCGTCGCGACGCCGACCGAGGTCGGCGCGCTCGGCGCGCTGCTCGCGGCGGTGATCGGCGCCGCCTTCGGCCGGCTCACCTGGGCGGACGCGATCGACGCGCTCAAATCGACCATCCGCACCTCCGGCATGATCTTCTTGATCCTGATCGGCGCCACGATCTTCGGCTATTACATGACGCTCAGCCGCATCCCGCAGGACGTGGTCGCTGTCGTGGTCGCCATGAACCTCAACCGCTGGGTCGTGGTGAGCGGCATCGTGATCGCCTATTTCGTGATCAGCATGTTCATGGACGAGATTCCGCTGCTGCTGCTCACGTTGCAGCTCACATTCCCGCTGATCACATCACTCGGCTTCGATCCGATCTGGTTCGGCGTGCTGTCGATGATGATGGTGTCGATGGGTCTGGTGTTTCCCCCGGTCGGCCTGATCGCCTTCGTGGTCAGCGCGACTGCGGGCGTCGATCTCATGAAGGTCTACAAGGGCACGAGCATCCTGATGCTGTCGATCGTGGTCACCACGATCCTGATGATGATCTTCCCGCAGATTGCCCTGTGGCTGCCGGCGACGATGCGGTGATTCTGTCAATGCGAGGAGCGAAGCGACGAAGCAATCTCGGCCTCACGCGCCTGCGTTCGCGGCCGAGATTGCTTCGTCGCGCTTCGCGCTCCTCGCAATGACGGTGAGCGTCACTTCACCGGCAGCTTCGCGGCGAACTTCGAGCCGCGCACGCACATGCGGCCGCGCGGGTCTTGCCACAGCTTCTCGGCCGCATGCAGATGGCCGAGCGCGCGCGCGACGGTGCGGAAGTCGTAGGCCGAGAAGCGTTCCGCCACGTCGGTGTAGTACAGCGGCTCCTTGTCGATCGCCGCCAGGATCTCGTCGGCGAGCGCCGCCACCTGCTGCGGGTCGCCTGCCTGGCCGGGCGCGTCCGCCCTGCCGTTGACGTAGTCGTCGATCCTGGCGCGCTCCGCATACGCATAGGTGATCCGCTCGTAGTGCTCGCGCGGGATGCCCTCCGGAATGGTGGCGTCGATGCCGACCTTGGCGCCGGTCGGGACCACGCCCGCGCCCTGCGGCAGGCTCGGATCGAGCGGCTTTGCGCGCGCATTGGCGACGATCATCACGTCGCGGTCGCCCTGCACGCGGGTCGCGATCGCCCATTCGACATCGGTCGGGTCGAACACGTCGATGTCGTCGTCCACCACCACGACGTGCTTCAGGTCCATCACCGAAAGCGCGGCGAGCAGCGCGTTCTTCGCCTCGCCGGGCTGCTTCTTGATCGAGATCACGGCGTGCCAGAACGCGCACCCGCCGAGCGTGACGTTGATGTCCTTGACCTGGACGCCGGCGGTCTTGAGCGCCTGGCGGATCGCCGCATAGCGGGTCGGCGCCGCAAGCCAGGTGTTCTCCCACGGCATGTGCAGGTTGTAGTAGATCGCATCCTTGCGCATCGAGACCGCCTTGATGCGCACCAGCGGATTCCAGTGCAGCCCGCCCATCAACCGGGTGAACTCGCCGAAGCGGCCTTCCGGCCAGGTCCAGCCGACCGGGAGGATCTCGCCCTCGAGCACGATCTCGGCGTCCGCGATGTAGGGCAAATCGATGGTCCGGCACGGCGCGAGCGCAACCGGCTCGCCGCGCAATCCGCCCGCGATCGCCATCTCGTCGACGCCGAGCGGCGCGCGATAGCCGGAGCCGGTGATTTCGATCGGATGGGTACCGATCGAAATCGAGATCGGCAGCGGCTCGCGCCGCTCGTAGGCGCGCTGAGCGAACAGCCGCATGTTGTTCGGCGTCACGATGTCGATCCCGGTGAGGTTCCTCTCCTTGACGATGAAGCGGTAGATGCCGCTGTTCATGCCGAGCTCGGGATCGCGCGCGATCACGACGCCCGCCGTGATCATCGGCCCGCCGTCGTAGATCGACGACATCGGGATCGGCAACCGGTAGAGGTCGACCTCGTCGCCCGTGAGCGTGACCTCGCGGGTCGGCGAGGTCTTGACGTGCCGGGGCGGGATCGGGCGGTCGATCGCGGTTTTGAGCTTGTCCTCGATCTCGCGGTAGGTCTCGCAGCCGAGCCCCATGATGGCGCGTTCGCGCGTGCGGATGACGCCGGAGACGACCGGCATGTCGTAACCGACCACGTTGTGGAAGAAGAGGGCGGTTTTGGCCTGGTCGACCAGGGTCGCGATGTGGCGGATGTCGATCGGCTGGTGCAGGTCGACGAGCTCGCCCGCCTGGCGGAGACGGTCGAGGAACTGGCGGAAGTTCTCTTGCATCGGGGCACCCGGCGGATGGCGCGAAAGGGCCATGAACTAAGCAGCTACGCGCATGCGCCGTCAACGCCGGGCGCCGACGCTCTCTTGACCCGCCGGGGAGGGGTGGAGAGGGCCACCACGGCGGGCTTTGCAAGCCGCCTCATGCCGGATAAATGAAACTGCATCGGTCTGTGGAGGAACGAGCGTGACGAAGACGATGAAGGCCCTGGTGTTGCGCCGGCACGGCGACCTGCAGGACCTTGAGGTGGTCGCCGATTATCCGGTTCCGCAGGCGATCGAGGGCCATGTGGTCATCCGGGTGCGGGCCTCCTCGTTCAACTATCACGACGTATTCACGATGCGCGGCATGCCGGGAATCAAGGTGCCGCTGCCGGTAATCGTCGGCCTCGACATGGCGGGCGAGATCGCGCAGGTGGGCGCCGGGGTCGCCGACTGGAAGACCGGCGACCGCGTACTGGTCAATCCGCTCAACAGGAAGAAAGGCCTGATGGGCGAGATGCTCGACGGCGGCATGGCGGAATACTGCCTGGTCTCCGCCGACCAGCTCGTCGCCATGCCGGAGGGCGTGAGCTTTGCCGAAGCCGCGTCGCTGCCGGTCGCCTATGGCACCGCGCACCGCATGCTGATCACCCACCAGACGATCAAGCCGGGCGATCGCGTGCTGGTGCTGGGCGCGAGCGGCGGCGTCGGCACCGGCTGCGTCATCCTCGCCAAGCTGCTCGGCGCCGAGGTGATCGCCTGCGCGTCGAGCGAGGAAAAGCTCGAGCGGCTCAAGGAGCTCGGCGCCGACGAAGCGATCAACTACCTGAAGGTCGATTTCTCCAAATGGGCGATCGAGAAATACGGCAAGCCGCAGCGG
>Ga0126384_10001792_pt1 | contig 12853 bp, 15 predicted proteins | sample PanSoiMetPlot_36_FD_92543 | JGI IMG/M metagenome (GOLD analysis project Ga0126384, IMG submission 92543) | Tropical forest soil microbial communities from Panama - MetaG Plot_36 | ecosystem: Environmental > Terrestrial > Soil > Tropical forest > Bulk soil | place: Panama | collected 2016-02-17 | reverse complement strand
CCTCGGCTACCACATCTATGGTGACCCATGGCAGGAACAGCGGTACTCGGGAGAGTGACGTGGCGCACCGCAACGGTTGTCGGACTGCACGACGAAACACCGAGCGCCCGCACGCTCGCACTTGCGGTGCGTGATTGGCCGGGTCACGTCGCCGGTCAGCACGTGGATGTGCGGCTGACGGCCGCAGACGGTTACTCTGCGGTTCGATCGTACTCCATTGCCTCGGCTCCGAGTTCGGACGGGCGCATCGAAATCACCGTCGAACGACTCCCCAACGGCGAAGTCTCTCCCTACCTCACACAGCAGGTCCTGGTCGGCGATGAACTGGAGGTGCGGGGCCCGATTGGCGGATGGTTCGTGTGGCGGAGCGAGCAAATGGAACCCATTCAGTTAGTAGCGGGTGGCTCCGGCATCGTACCTCTCATGGCTATGCTTCGCTCGCGCGCTTCGGCTGGCAGCACCGCACCATTTCGATTGCTGTATTCGGTCCGGGAACCGGGGGCGATTTTTTACCGCGAAGAGCTCCCAGCATTATCAAGGCTGCGCGACTCAGTGGTTGTCACATACGCGTATACGCGAGTGACTCCGAAGGATTGGCCGCGACCCGCTGGACGCATCGACCGAGAGCTAATTGCAAGCGGCACGTGGCCCGCGAACCTTGGACCGAGCAGCTATGTTTGCGGTCCGACATCTTTCGTTGAGTATGTGACCGACCTCCTGATCGCCGCGGGCCACGATCGCGAAAGGATCAGGACAGAGCGCTTCGGCGCCACAGGAGAACGGAAATGAACGCATCTATGAATTACCTTGACGGTAACGCTGCTGGAGGTGAATTGAGCAGAATATTCGCCGTAGATATCACGAGCGCAGAAGGGCAATGTGCCAATTGCGGCGCAAAAAGGCGCTTTGCCGACGCCCATTTGTATGTACAGTGTCCCGGCCTTGTCGCACGATGCCCCCTTTGCGGGCATGTACTGCTACGACTTGCGAACGCGCGCCGACGCGTATTCCTCGATCTTAGTGGGATGACGTTCTTGACCTTCGATATAGACGGACAACAAGAGACGAGTGGCTAGGGTTGTAGTCATTTGTCTGCGTTTGGAAACGGACGGGCTTCTTTAATGAGAGTAGGTGCGCTGTCGATCGTTTTTCTCATATTTGCCCTGATCGTTTTCGAGGGCCCGCTTGCGAAGAAGCAGGTGGAACACCGATTTCCGGAAGTCCACGATTACAGCTATGCCGAGCCTTTTCGCAGTTCAGAAGGTGGAAAAACGCTGGCACGGGCTTGCGGCAACTGTCACTCGAATCGGACGAATCTGCCCTGGTACGGCCACGTAGTGCCGATTTCGTGGTGGATCAAGAGGCATGTCCGCGAAGGCAGGCAAGCATTGAACTTTTCAGAGTGGACGGCGTATTCAGCACGACGCCGGTGTGATGAACTGGAGTCGATCTGTGGACTCGTCTCGAATGGTAGAATGCCGCCCGCATCATATAGGGCTCTTCATCCCGAATCGCGACTGGAAACTCAGGACAAGAAAGAGATATGTGCCTGGGCAGCCAATGAGACCGAGCGCGAGAAGTAGGCCATTCGCGGAACGAATCCGAATCTAGCCCGAGGTTGAGGTTTCCCGTTATCGTTCACTAAGCTGCTTTCTTCGCTAGTCCACCCTTCTCAATGATGAAGCTTGCGATCGGTTCAACCCCTTCGCCGTTCTTCAAATTAGAGAAAACGAAGGGGCGCTTCCCGCGCATTCTGAGCGTGTCCGCTTCCATTACGCCGAGGTTCGCCCCTACCAGAGGAGCCAGATCGATCTTGTTGATAACGAGAAGATCGGACCGCGTGATCCCGGGGCCGCCTTTGCGAGGGATCTTTTCACCTTCGGCAACGTCAATCACATAGATCGTCAGGTCCGCCAGTTCGGGGCTGAAAGTTGCCGCCAGGTTATCGCCTCCCGATTCGATAAAGCACAATTCTGCGTGCCGGAATTTCTTGTTCATCTCTTCGATGGCGGCGAGGTTCATAGAAGCATCTTCTCGAATTGCAGTGTGAGGGCAGCCTCCAGTTTCCACCCCCATAATCCGCTCCGCGGGCAGTGCCTGCGCACGGGTCAGGATGAGCTGGTCCTCCTTTGTATAAATGTCATTCGTAATCACGTAAATGTCGTATGTGTCACGGAGACGCTTGCAGAGCGCTTCAACCAGCGCTGTTTTGCCTGACCCTACCGGGCCGCCGATGCCGACGCGCAAAGGATAGTTTTGGGAATCTGAACTCGAAATATTCGTCATGAGCGAAACAACCTCGTGTATTGGGTTTCGTGAGAAGCGGAAGCGAGATCAACCATGAAGGCGGCAGATCCCAAATCACGAATCGTTGCCTGTTCAGTTTCTGCAGCCACGGCCAGCACAACTGGCTCGAGTTCGGCAATACCAAGCTGCCCATCAGTTTGACCTAGAGGTATCAAGCGAACACCGGCCGTTACCAGGTTCGCGAGATAGCTTTGCAGAAACGCGGGCAGGGCCACGGTCGCCGGAATGTCTTGTTTTGCCGCGCGAATTCCCAGAACCACCGATACGGCGGGTGCAATGCTGAGGTTCGAGAGTAATTCTGAAAGAGTCTCCAGGAGTGGATCGGGCCACACGCGGAGCAATGTGGCGAGGCAGGCCGTCGCCTGCTGCGAACTTTCAAGTGCAAATTCCGATGTGCCACGAAGGGCGGCCGCGAGTTCCGCAATTTCAAGTAGGTTTTCGCAGTCATCATTCGTCGCGCGGCGCCAGGCCTCCATGAAAAAGATTGCTTCATTTCGTCCAGATCCGTAGCAGAGATCTGCTTCCAGCCAATCAACAAGGCTCTCACGGTCATGAATGTGTCCGGCTTCTACTGCCCATTCGATGCCGTGAGAATAGCTATACGAGCCGGTCGGAAAAGCTGGCGACAACCAACTCTGCTGCCGCAAGAGCGACAGTGGTGAAACACGGTACTTTTGATCACTCGTGAGGATGCTCATGATGATGTTTGTGATGGTGACCGTGCCCGTAAGCCCCGCCTTCGGGCTGGAAAGCAGCCTGGACCTTTTTGAGATCTGCTCCGAAGCCACGGAGCATGTCTTCGATCACGTGATCGGGCCGAATCAGGAGAACATGGTCTCGAATTTCAGTCGGTAAATGACGATTGCCCAGGTGCCAGGCAAGACGCATCAGCTGTATAGGATCTTGATGTCTGACTTCTACAAGCTCTTCGGCAGCAGCCTGAACCTTTAGCCACCTTCCATCTTCGAGCTGTAACCCGTCTCCATCGGCCATGGCGATCGCTTGCGGAAGATCGAGGAGAATATCGTCCCCTTGATCTGCGGTCAGGCGAAAGCGGCGGCGATGGCGCTCGTCAAAATCGAGGGTAAGAGAGCCGGCCGCCTTTTCTTGCGGCCATTGCCCTGCGGGGAGATGAATGGAAGCACGATGCATCGTCATATCAGTACATGAAATAGCGCTGAGCCATGGGCAATACTTTGGCCGGCTCGCAGGTGAGAAGGCGGCCATCGGCCCGCACTTCGTAGGTTTCAGGGTTCACTTCCATATGAGGCGTCGCATTATTCAGGATCATGGAACGCTTGCCGATTTTGCGCGTATTCGAGACCGGAAGAAGTTTCTTTGCAAGGCCGAGCGTTTCCCCTTTTTGGAGCAGCGCCTGGCTCACGAATGTGACGGAACTTTCCGTCAAGGAACGGCCGAACGCACCGAACATCGGTCGGTAGTATTCAGGTTGCGGAGTAGGAATTGAGGCGTTGGGGTCTCCCATGATGGCCGCCGCGATCGTACCGCTTTTCAGGACCATGTCGGGTTTGACCCCAAAAAAGGCTGGGTCCCAGATACAAATATCGGCAAGCTTTCCAACCTCAATCGAACCGATGTATGACGAAACGCCTTGAGCTATGGCGGGGTTAATGGTGTATTTGGAGACGTATCGTCGAGCTCTGAAATTGTCGTTCTCGCCCTTTTCCTCGGCCAGGCGCCCGAACTGCTTCTTCATTTTGTCGGCGGTCTGCCAGGTTCGAATGATCACCTCGCCCACGCGGCCCATCGCCTGACTGTCGGAGGACATAATCGACAGCGCCCCCAGGTCATGCAGAATGTCTTCGGCGGCGATGGTTTCCTTGCGAATACGGCTCTCGGCGAACGCAAGGTCTTCAGGAACCCGCGGATCGAGGTGATGCGTGACCATCACCATATCAAGGGCTTCATCAAGCGTATTCACAGTGTATGGGCGGGTTGGAGTCGTAGAAGCCGGTATGACGTTTGGTTCGCCGCACACTTTGATGATGTCCGGGGCGTGTCCGCCGCCTGCCCCTTCCGTGTGAAAGGTGTGAATGGTTCTGCCCTTGAATGCGGCGATCGTATCTTCGACAAAACCGCTTTCATTGAGTGTGTCCGTATGGATAAGAACCTGCACGTCCATGTCATCTGCGACAGACAGGCAGTTATCAATCGCAGAGGGTGTTGTGCCCCAGTCCTCATGAAGCTTGAAGCCGCATGCCCCGGCCTCGATTTGCTCAATGAGGCCTGCTGGCGAGCTTGCGTTCCCTTTGCCGAAAAAGCCAAGGTTTATGGGAAAGCCATCGGCGGCCTGCAGCATCTTCTGAATGTGCCAGGGGCCCGGAGTACAGGTGGTTGCATTTGTCCCAACGGCAGGGCCTGTCCCGCCTCCCATCATTGTGGTCAGGCCTGAATAGAGGGCCTCTTCGATCTGCTGGGGGCAGATGTAATGAACGTGCGTGTCGATGCCGCCGGCCGTGACAATTTTGCCCTCCCCGGCGATCACTTCTGTTCCCGGTCCAATCACAACGGTGACGTTCGGTTGTACGTCCGGATTTCCGGCTTTCCCTATGGCTGCAATGCGTCCATCTTTGAGGGCGATATCTGCCTTCACGATTCCCCAGTGATCCAGAATCAGAGCATTAGTGATTACCGTGTCGACTGCGCCCTCGTTGCGGGAACGCTGTGACTGGCCCATGCCGTCGCGAATCACTTTCCCGCCGCCGAACTTCACTTCCTCGCCATAAAGCGTGTAGTCCTTCTCCACCTCGATGAGGATGTCCGTGTCTGCGAGGCGCACCTTGTCACCGACGGTGGGGCCAAACATCTGCGCATAGGCGGCACGGCTCATTTTCTTCGGCATGTTCTTTTTACCTCAGTGGACTTTTGGCAGTGCTCCCATGACCGCCTTCCTGAAACCGTAGACCAGGCGCGCGCCTACATATGGAACCAGAGAAACCTCGCGAGTCTGACCCGGCTCGAACCGCACGGCTGTTCCTGCCGGAATGTCCAGGCGATATCCAAGTGCCGCTTTTCGATCGAAGGCGAGAGCAGCGTTAGTTTCAGCGAAATGGTAATGACTCCCGACCTGGATCGGCCTGTCGCCCGTGTTTGCGACTTTAACAGTGATGACTGCCCTGTCCTTGTTCAGGACAATCTCGCCGGATGCTGGAAAAATCTCGCCCGGTATCATGTCAGTCGCACCTCATGGAATTGGGTTATGAATGCTCACCAGTTTGGTGCCATCGGGAAAAGTCGCTTCCACTTGCATCTCGGGAATCATCTCCGGGATGCCTTCCATCACCTGGTCACGGCGCAGAACCTTGCGGCTTTCAGACATGAGTTCAGCAACCGACTTGCCATCACGCGCTGCCTCCAGCACGAAATCCGTTATCACCGCAACACTCTCGGGATAGTTGAGCTTCACACCTCTCTTGATCCGCTCCCGAGCGACAATCGCGGCAAGGGAGATCATCAGCTTGTCTTTCTCACGCGGCGTCAGGTTCATAAACTTCTCCGTCCTGCGGCGGTCTTCAACATAACCACATCTTCGGTACTCGGAACGGTCCTGAGCCGAGTTCCGGTTCGACTTGCTGGAGAAAGCTGCGCAGGGCAAGCTTCAAATCGGAGGACTGCTTCGCGGCAAACCGGGCGACGATTAGTCCAGCTACTAACGTCGCTGCACAATCGCATCCCAGCGAGGAAAGAATCTTCCGCAAAAACTCTAGTCGCTCGTCCAGATCAGCTCCGAAGTAGATCAGCGTTGCAATCGCGTTGCAATTTGATAGCAATGCCTTTCTGTTAAGGTGTGCAAAGGTCTTGTCGGTGATGCGAAAGCTGTCGACCCAGACCAGCCGGCCGTCTTTTTTCACACGCCAGCTATCGGTTATGCTTCCGTCGACCACGATTTCGCCATGTGCGGCACGCCCCAGAACCAGCCACTCCAGTGCAAGCAACTCTGATCCAGAAAAAAGTTCGATTTCTGTCGTCCGCTGAAGACGTGCCCTATTAAAAACGATGGTTTCTTGCGGTAGCCATGCAAGCCGGGCGGACGCGCGGGCTTTAAGCCTGGTTATAACGTGTGCAGGTTCATTCAACGCCCGATAGACTTTTTCCGCCGCCTGTGTGGTCACCGAAATGGAGGCGTCAGGGAGCGCTACAACTGAACATTCGAGCCGGTCACCGCCCGCAATGCCTCCGGCCGTATTAATGAGGACCGCCTCTTCCATCACACAATGTCCGTTTCTTGGGAACATGACACGAATCGGAGACCGCTCGAAAACATCTTCGATGCGAGTACCGTTCTCGGAGCCACTCAGTACGATTCGGCAGCAGCCATCCGCCCGCTGAAGGTCCTTATCCGACGGACCGTCCAAGCTTGCATCTCTCGGGCAAGGATCCAACCGATCGGTGGTATCGAGGGCCGTCATTCCGTGTAAGATCCGGCTGCAACAATCAAGATCGCCTTCGTGCACTCTTTGATGGTTTTTCATTTCCCTGTTCGGGAGCCTCTTTGCGACGAATAATGAGTTCAGCTCTGTACCAGTCCTCTTCAGGCGATCCGTAAGGACCGCCACGTTCTTGCCAAAAGCCATAAGCCAATTCTGCGGTTGCTCGATCTCGTTCCTCCGCTGAACAAAAAGTTATCATGCGCCATTCCCCTTTCGCTAACTATCGCTCATCCCATTGCCGAGTAGGCATAACCAGGAACAGCTCCGTGCGATTTGGCAGATGCGTCACGTAGGGCATTCCGTTCGTAGCGTCGCGATTGAATGCGTGAAATTCGTCTTGATTGGGACCGACAATCATCAGGTGTGGGCCAACGTGGAACTCATGGGCAGAGGAACCATCCTTCGCCGGTTTCCAGAGGCCGAGATACATGTACGAGATGCCGATGCGATCAATGTGCGGCGTGCGGCCGGCAAGGCCGTCCAGAATCCAGCGCAGGAATATCGGGTCGTAGCACCCTGGCTCTTCCTTGAATGCGGAGTCGATCGCATCGTGCGGATACCCAGGAATAGCCGGGAGACAGGTCCATTCGTTCGATCCTCTGCGAACAAGCCTGTATTCACCTCCAGGCACGGATGGCCAATCGAGCACAGTCGCGTCCTTGCTGATGAATGCGGGACCGGCGCGCCATGCGTCCGCGATCTTCTCTGCGTCAGTCACCGGCAATCGATCAGACGACTGAGCAAAGGCGGTAGCCATGGTCAAGACAACAGTTGTGAGTAGCTTCATTACAGGGTTCGTGCCGATCATCGATATCTCTTTCTTCTTTCTTCTAACAGTGGGCCAGTTTACATCGCCATAGAGCGGGACCCGAATCCCGTCACTTCTATTTCTTGGATACAATCACGCTTTCCTTAGCGACGTCCTTCAACTCGAATTCTCTCAAGTTCACGTCTCCGACTGACTGCGGAATGACAACCCGACCGCTCGGAACCTTCTCGTCATCAGACCACAGGTGGAAGATTATTCCGTCAGTGGTCGAGATCAGTTGTGCGACTTTTTTGGCCTCCTCGGGCGACAGATCGAGAACTTGTACCCGGCCGGTCGCAATCTCCTGCTTGTGGTCGCGCCAGTTCTTGTTCCAGTTGGCAAGCGTGACAGATCCATTACGCGTTATGGATTTCGCTATGATGTACTCAACTTGTTCTAAGCGGGCACCGGGATCCGTAGATCCGTAAATGAGGCATTGATTACCGGGTCCGGCGACAGAACCTTGCAGTAATGGTGGAACGGTCCCAACACCTTGCCATTGACCACGTGAGGCGCAACTACATGGATGGTGTGTCCGTCGGCCGGCGTCTTTGGAGTGCCTGTTTGTGCAGCGGCGCAGCCCACGGTGACCGAAACGAAAAACACTGCGCTGAACAAAATCTTGGTTATACGCATAGGTGGATAATTCCTTTCGACTTTTGCATGCTTGTACCGCTACGTTGGCAAAGAGGACGCCATTCGACTTTCACGCCAGAGATGCCAAGCGTGAGATAGCGCCCCTCCGCATTAGAATCCCGCCAACCCCTCTGGGCTGTTGTAGGGAATTGCAACGCTGGTTACTTCTTGCAGCGAGCCGTCCGGCTTGGTGGCGTACCCTACCAGCTTCGAGGCGTTCCCATAAATCTGGTAGAGGTAGGTGCCATCCGGCGTCAGCCAGCTGTCGCTCGGGCCGCTGCTCACACTTCCATTGATCGCTCGAAAGGTGCCATCTCCCGGGATCTTCAGGGACGCGGGATCCTTGGCTATGGAGAGTCCGTTGCCGTCGATGCGGAAGCTGCTGATGTAGCTGTAACCGAACTCCGTCGAGAACACGAATCGGTCATCTGGGGAGACGGCGAGCCAGCACAGTTCAGAGGGTGCGCCTGAGCTGGTGTTGATCTTTACGAGCGGGCCGATGCTGACCCTGCCCTCGGCATCGATCTTGCCCATGCTGACCGCGTCACTGACGGCGTATCCGAGGACGAAGGTATCCGGTCGGCCGTGCAGGAAGGCTAAGTAGAAAGGAGAAGCGCCTCCCGCGTCGTGGAACGACGGTTTGCCGAGAGTGCCGCCCTTGTTCACGGGGAATATGACGAGGCCATCGGGATCTGGCGCATTCGAAGCGATGAGGTGCAGCTTGCCATTTCGCCGCGGGATCCAGAGAATCAGTGAGCCGTCCGGATTTTTTCTACTGGGCAACTCGTCGAACGTGGTGCCGAGAACGAGGAATTTCCCGTCAGGCGAGAGCACGGCCATGGTGGGCACACGATTGGGCCATTCAGTCGTGCTCACCGAGTATTTTTCCGGGCGCGGCGTGAGCTTGCCTTCACCGTCGACCGACATCAGCCGCAGATGGTCGGGGCCGAACGTGTGCACCACGAAAAGCGTCCTACTCGAAGGGGCATACGCTAGCGATTTGGCGCCGCCGCTTGTTGCATTCCCCGTCCGCTTGGTGTCCACCAGCGTGAGCTCCCCGTCTTCGCTTACCGCGAAGCTCGAGACTGAATTGTCGCCGGCATTGGTAGTAAACAGAAACCGCCGGTCCGGCGTGAGAATAACGCTGCCCGCGCCCTCGAAGTCGTTCGGCCGGCTGATGTGGTAGATCGGGCTGACAACCCCGGAACCGGCCCCGCCCGTGGGCACACGTTCCATCTCGGTAAGCGTCCCGCTCGCAGACCAGTGGTAGTGTATGATCTCGTTCCGAATCTCGTTCGTCTGCATATAGAGACGCCCGCCACGAGCATGCGAGATACTCATCTCGTTCGAACCCTGGGTCTGTAGAAGGCTGGGGGACTTCTGTCGAGCAGCAAGCATCCCGGCGGCAACGGCAGTTCCAATTGCCGCGACCGCCAGGACCAGGAAAAACGATCGACGATTAACAAATTCCCGTCTCCCGGGATGCATCTTTGTCTCTCCTGACATACTTATCTCTCCATTGAACCGAAATCAGAATCCCGCCAATCCCTCCGGGCTGTTGTAGGGGATGGCGACGCTAGTAACCTCCTCGAGCGAGCCATCCGGTTTCGTGGCGTACCCCACCAGCTTCGAAGCATTCCCATAGATCTGATAGAGATATTCGCCATCCGGCGAAACCCAGTTGTCGCTGGGGCCGCTGCTGACGTCTCCACAAAGCCCCCGGAAGGTACCATCGCCCTCGACGTCGGGGCACGCAGGATCCTTCGCGACTCTCATATCGAGGCCGTCGATGTGGAAGGTGGTGATGTTGCTGTACCCGAAAACCGTAGCGTACAAGAACCGGTCATCGGGGGAGACGGATAGCCAGCAAAGTTCAGCGATCTTGCCTCGCCTTGTGTCGATCGGTACGATCTTGCCGACGCCAATTCTGCCATCTTCGTCGATCCGGGCCAGGGCCACTCCATCGCCGACGGCATATCCGATGATGAACGTATCCGGCCGGTTATGCAGGAACGCGATGTAGAACGGAGAACCGCCGCCACCATCCTGGAATGAGCCTTCACTGAGTGTGCCGTCGGCATTCACGCGGTGGATCACGATGCCGTCGGGATCCGGCGCATTCGAAGCGACTGACCGTGGTTTGCCATCTGGGCCGGACACCCAAAGAATTGGCGAACCGTCGGGATACGTGCCTGAGATCGCAATGGGCAAGTCGAACGTCGTGCCGACCAGCAGAAATTTCTCGTCTGGTGAGAGCACACCCATAGTTGGAACACGGTGCGGCTTCTCTGGCGTGTTACACGTGTACCTCTCCATGCGCGGCGTCAGCTTGCCATCACTGGACACCGACATGACGCGGATGTGGTCGGGTCCGAATGAATGCACGACGTAGAGCATGCCTTTCGAGGGCGAGTATGCCAGGGATTTGGCCGTACCGCTCTTTCCCTCCACGGCGTTCCCCGTCGGCTTGTTGTCGATCAGCGTGAGCCGGCCTTGGTTCCCAACTGAGAAGCTGGAAACCGAGTTGTCCCCGCCGTTGGTTGCAAATAGAAATCTGCGATCCGGCGAGAGAATGACGCTGCCCGCGCCTTCAAACGCATTCGGCGCACTCTCCTGGTTACTGATCGGTTTGTAGGTCCCGGAGCCGGCCCCGCCGGTGGCGACACGCTCGACCTCGGTAAGCGTTCCGTTGGCCGAGCGATGGTAGTGAATGATCGCGTTCTTGACCTCATTAGTTTGCATGTAGAGATGGCCACCGTGACCATTCATGCCCATCGACATGCCCATCTCCTTCGACCTGCTCATTTCTTTCATGCTCATCTCCTTCGGCATTTCCATTTCTCCTTTTTCTTGCGTCGAAATTAATTCTGATTTCTTTCGTGCTTTGGCCCAGGGTGAGAGGAAACTTGCCAGGCTCCACTCAATCATTTTGGATCTTTGTCGCGAAGCAACGGATAGAACTGCACCCACGTCATGTCGGTTGCTGCGACATTGGCGATGTGGCAACCTGCACATTCGCTCACCGGCCTTTCAGCTGAAGTCTTGTCATACGGCAATGGATGATGCCCGAAAGTGAAGAAACCCCAGCCGTTCGTCTTAGCAAACCGCTTGCTGTCCTTCACGGTAAGGTCAATACCGTTGTACTCACCGTTGAAATATCCGCGTCCCGATGGTTCTGTACGCGAGCCGTCTGGAAAAGTTGGCTTAAGAACGCGAGTGAGTTCTTTGACAATCACCGTTCCTTCGGGAAACTCACCTGTCTTGAGATATGCTTCAACATTCTTCTGCTCAATGTAGACGTGATGATATTCGGGAAAGTTCGCCTGTCCGTTATTGAGGGCATTGGGTGTTAACGGAGCGCCTACAAACACCCACCTGCGAAAAACGGATGGATCCGGCAACTTCAACTTGCCGTCAGCGTCGAAAACAGCGGCTGATTGTTCTCCCTGAGCAGCCACAACCGGTTTCGCAAGTAGCAAGTACACGGCTGAGGCGGTTAGTCCCAACCCAACGACAGTTGCTAACAGATACTTTTGCATTGCAAATCTCCTTTGAAGCGTTGTCGGACCTAAGTTTTCGTCTGAGTGTTCTGCTTACTTCGATTTGAGTACCGGGTAACCTTGTATGTATACCCAGTCGGTTGACTGAGCTGGAACATGACAACCCAGGCAGTCCTTTTTGTAGCTAGTTGCGACCTGCTTCTCCGGTGCATCCGCTTTGAAGAGTGCCCATCCCCATCCATCACCCCACAGCGGATTGGCGGGAAACCGTCCCTTGTCGTCTTTGATCATGACGAACCACACTTTCGTTCCCGTAGCCCAGTGTGCGTCCCCGGTCGTCATTTGCGCATGATCGGTCGCAGAGACCTCTTTCACTAATACGGTTCCGTCCGCGAACTTTCCCGTCCTGCGGTAATACTCAGCTGTCCCCGGCGATGCGTACGTATAGTGCATCTCGGTGTTGTTGTTGAGATCGACCGGTGTATACACTCCAAGCGCCTGGTACAGATCTCTAAAATCAGCCGGCTTGCGAATGTTTCCCGTTTTGTCGACCAGATCAAAGCCGTTGTGGCTGCCCACAGATTGGGAATTGATCGGCTGGTGGCCCGTTAAGAAAACGAGCGCAACGATAAGTAATGCAATGCGACTGGACATCTACTCTTCCTCCTGCGCCAAGAAACGAATCAAATCGAACGGCCAGAGTGGCAACTGCCAGAACGGGAAATATTCGGAGCCGCCGCCGTAGACCTCCGCCGATCCGAAAATCCCCGGTACACAGGTTCTTGCGCTCGCGCCGAGCACTTCGTTGTTGTCAACGCACGCGCTCGTCTTGTTTGTCACTGTGAGTTTCCTCATGACGTCGATGACTGGCGCACCACAAGGTAGCAATTGATTTTCCAAACCGATTTGCAGTGAACAAACAGCGGCGTCGTTTCGATTTCACTTTGCGTCTATAAAGCCCACTTTGTGCGGAACGGCGACAATGAGCTGCACTGACGTTTTGATGAAAATCAGTCGCACTTCCCACAGTGACACGATAGCGACGGTTGGCTACTGGCGCTGTCTGACTGCATCCATTGCTTGTGCACTGGACCGTTGAGAGCAAATCAAGACTTCCCACCTAGTTCGCAACGCTGCTCGTCGCCGTCCGT
>Ga0126384_10001791_pt1 | contig 12859 bp, 9 predicted proteins | sample PanSoiMetPlot_36_FD_92543 | JGI IMG/M metagenome (GOLD analysis project Ga0126384, IMG submission 92543) | Tropical forest soil microbial communities from Panama - MetaG Plot_36 | ecosystem: Environmental > Terrestrial > Soil > Tropical forest > Bulk soil | place: Panama | collected 2016-02-17 | reverse complement strand
ATCTTCTCTCCTCGCACGTGTGGCGGCAGGACCACAACGGCTTCAGTCACCAGGATCCCGGCTTCATCGATCACGTGGTCAACAAGAAGGCGGACGTGGTGCGCGTGTACCTTCCCCCCGACGCCAACTGCCTCCTTTCCGTCACCGACCACTGCCTGCGCAGCCGGAGCTACGTCAACGTGGTGGTGGCGGGCAAGCAGCCGGCTCCCCAATGGCTGACCATGGACCAGGCCGTCAGGCACTGCGCGGCGGGGGTGAGCATCTGGGATTGGGCGAGCAACGACCGCGGGGGTGAGCCCGACGTGGTCATGGCCTGCTGCGGCGACGTGCCGACGCTGGAGACGCTGGCCGCGGTGGACCTGCTGCGCCGTCATGCTCCGGAACTGAAGGTCCGCGTGATCAACGTGGTGAACCTCATGACGCTGCAGCCCCCGTCTGAGCATCCGCACGGCCTGTCCGACCACGACTTCGACGCGCTGTTCACCACGGACAAGCCGATCATCTTCGCCTTCCATGGCTATCCCTGGCTGATCCACCGGCTCACCTACAAGCGGCATCCTCACAACAACATCCACGTGCGCGGCTACAAGGAAGAGGGGACGACCACCACGCCGTTCGACATGTGCGTGCTGAACGATATCGACCGGTTCCACTTGGTGCAGGACGTCATCGACCGCGTGCCCAAGCTCGGCTCCCGTGCCGCCTACGCGAAGCAGGCGGTGCGCGACAAGCTCATGGAGCACAAGGAGTACATCGCCAAGCACGGCGACGACATGCCCGAGATCACGGGGTGGCGGTGGGGCCAAGAGGCCAAGGCGGGAGGGGTGCGTTCCACCGAGGCCGACAACCAGTGACAATGCTCCGCCCGGGCACATCCCGGACGGTGAGGAGAACAACATGAGCGCAGATACACCGCGCCCCGGCGCGAAGACCCCGGCTCCACCCGGGAAGGCCGAGCTCCTAGCCCAGTACGGGTGCGGGCCCGTCGAGTTCACAGGGACTGATGATGCCCTGTACGAGCGGCACCTCTTCTTCGACAACGTCCTCGATCCCGCCGAGGTGGACGACCGGGAGCGGTACGAGGCGGTGGCACGTTCCGTGCGCGACGTGCTCTCCCAGCGCTGGGTGCGCACCGAGCGGACCTACGAGCGCCAGAACCCCAAGCGCGTCTACTACCTCTCCATGGAGTTCCTCATCGGCCGCTCGCTCGCCAACAACATCATGAATCTCCGGCTCGACCACACGATCCGGCCGTTCGTCGAGAACAAGCGTCTCGACTGGCCCGCTCTCCTCGAGGAGGAGCCCGACGCTGGGCTGGGCAATGGCGGTCTGGGTCGGCTCGCCGCATGCTTCATCGAGTCGATGGCCACCATGGCCCTGCCTGCTATGGGCTACGGGCTCCGCTACGAATACGGGATCTTCCGCCAGGCCATCGAGGCGGGCTGGCAGCAGGAGCAGCCCGACAACTGGCTGCGCCGTCCTGATCCGTGGGAGGTGGCCAGACCGGAAGAGAAAGTGGAGATCCAGCTCGGGTGCTCTTTCGAGGTGCGCGGCGGAACCCTGGGAGTGATCGAGGGCCGGCCGTCGCGCATGTTCGGGTTGCCCTTCGACCGCCCCGTGGTGGGCTACGGTGGCAAGACCATCAACACCCTCCGCCTGTGGGCCGCGGCCGCCCACGAGTCGTTCGACTTCCGGGCGTTCAGCCACGGCGAGTTCGTGAGCGCGCTGGCTGAGCGCCTCGCCGCCGAATCCTTGACGCGCGTGCTCTATCCCGACGACTCCACCAGCCAGGGCCAGGCCCTTCGCTTCGTCCAGGAATACTTCCTGGTTGCTTGCTCGCTCGCCGATCTCGTACGGCGCTTCCGCCGGGGCAACGCCGACTGGAGCGCGCTGCCGCACAAGGTCGCCATCCAGCTCAACGACACCCATCCCAGTTTGGCCGTTCCCGAGCTGATGCGCATCCTTCTCGACGAAGCGCACCTAGGCTGGGACGAGGCGTGGAATCTCGCCCGCGGCACCCTCGCCTATACGAACCACACCCTCTTGCCCGAGGCGCTCGAGAAATGGCCGCTCGCCTGGTTCGAACGGCTGCTGCCGCGACACCTGCAGATCGTCCTCGAGATCGACCGGCGCCTCCGCGACGAGGCGCGCTCGCGCTTTGCCGGCGACTCCGGGCGCGTGGAGCGGGTGAGCCTCGTCGAGGAAGGCGCCGAGCGCAAGATCCGCATGGCCAACCTCGCCATCGTGGGCTCGCACAGCACCAACGGCGTGGCCGCCATCCACTCTGGCCTCTTGCGCACCCAGACCGTCAAGGATCTCGCCGAGCTTTACCCCGAGCGCTTCAACAACAAGACCAACGGCGTAACGCCACGGCGCTGGCTCCTCCTCGCCAATCCCGCGCTGGCCGGCTGTATCACCGAGGCCATCGGTCCCGCGTGGATCACCGATCTCGCCGAGCTGGCGAAGCTCGGCCCCCTCGCCGGGGACGCAGGCTTTCGCGACGCCGTGCGAGGCGCCAAGCGTGAGGCCAAGTCCGCATTCGCCCAGTGGGTGAAGACGACCACCGGCGTGACGGTGGATCCGAACTCGATCTTCGACAGCCAGGTCAAGCGCATCCACGAGTACAAGCGGCAGCTCCTCAACGCGCTTCGGGTCATCGTGCTCTACGATCGCCTCCGTCAGGCGCCGACCACCGAGATGAAGCCGCGGACGTTCTTCTTCGCGGGCAAGGCCGCGCCCGCCTACCACCTGGCCAAGGTCATCATCAAGCTCATCAACAACGTGGCCGGCACCATCGACGGCGATCCCGCGGTGCGTGGCCGCCTCCAGGTGGTGTTCCTGCCGGAGTACTGCGTGTCCATGGCCGAGCAGCTCATTCCCGCCACCGACGTGTCCAACCAGATCTCCACCGCGGGCTACGAGGCGAGCGGCACCAGCAACATGAAGTTCATGATGAACGGCGCGCTGACCATCGGCACGCGGGACGGGGCCACCATCGAGATGGCCGAGGCCGCCGGCGAGGAGAACTTCTTCCTGTTCGGGCTCACGGCGGAACAGGTCAGCTCGAACCGAGCCTGGTACAACCCCCACTGGCACTATGACCACGACCCGGAGACGCGCGCGGCGCTGGACCTCCTCTTCTCGAACCACTTCAGCCGCAACGAGCCGGGCGTCTTCGAACCGGTGCGCGACACCCTGCTCAACCGGGGCGACCACTACATGCACCTCGCCGATCTGGGCGCCTACCTCGAGGCCGATCGTCGCCTCCTCGAGCTGTACGCGGACCAGGAGGCTTGGACGAGGAAGGCCATCGCCAACATCGCCGCCTCCGGCTTCTTCTCGAGCGACCGCACCATCTCCCAGTACGCGACCGAGATCTGGGACGCGAAGCCGTGCCCGGTGCTCTAGGCCCGGCGGCGGTCCGGAGCCGCGGCGGAGAGGCACCACGACGCAGTCGGTGACCCCCGAGTCCGGAGGCGTGTCGGAGCCGCTCGTGGCGCCCACCGGCGCGGGCAAGGGCGCGGCCTCGCCCCTGGGGGCCACGCCGTGTGGTGACGGGGTCAACTTCAGCATCTATTCCCGGAACGCCACCGCCGTCTCGCTGCTGCTCTTCGACCGCGTCGACGCGGCGGCCCCGTCCCACGTCATCCCCGTCGATCTCGAGGTGGGGCGGCACTATCACTACTGGCACGTCTTCGTGCCGGGGCTCCGCGCCGGCCAGCTCTACGGATATCGCGTGGAGGGTCCGCGGGCTCCCGATCGAGGGCTGCGCTTCGATGGCGACAAGGTCCTCCTCGACCCGTACGGCCGGGCCGTGGCGGTTCCCGACGGCTACGATCGCGAGGCGGCGAGCCGGCCGGGAAGCAATGTGGCCACCGCCATGAAGAGCGCGGTCGTCGACGTGTCCAACTACGACTGGGAGGGGGACACGCCGCTACAGCGGGCCGCGGCGCGGACGATCGTGTACGAGATGCACGTGCGCGGCTTCACCCGCCACCCGAGCTCCGGAGTGGCGGCCGAGCGGCGCGGCACCTTCGCGGGGCTGATCGAGAAGATCCCGTACCTTCAAGATTTGGGCGTCACCGCCGTGGAGCTCCTGCCCGTCTTCCAGTTCGACGCCCAGGACTGCCCGCCCGGCAAGGTCAACTACTGGGGCTACGCCCCCGTCTCCTTCTTCGCCCCGCACTGCACCTACAGCTCTCGCCGGGATCCCCAAGGGCCTGTCGATGAGTTTCGCGACATGGTCAAGGCGCTTCACCGCGCGGGCATCGAGGTCATCCTCGATGTGGTGTTCAACCACACCGCGGAAGGCAACCACCGCGGGCCGACCTTCTGCTTTCGCGGGCTGGACGACATGGCGTATTACATCCTCGAGGAGCCGGGTGCGCGCTACGCGAACTACACCGGCACGGGGAACACTCTCAATGCCAACCATCCGATCGTCCGCCGGATGATCGTGGACAGCCTCCGATACTGGGTCGAGGTGATGCACGTCGACGGCTTCCGGTTCGACCTTGCCTCCATCCTCTCCCGTGACGACTCGGGGCGCCCCATGCCCAACCCCCCGGTCCTCTGGGACATCGAGTCGGAACCCTGCCTGGCGGGGACGAAGCTCATCGCGGAGGCCTGGGACGCGGCGGGGCTCTACCAGGTGGGCACCTTCGTCGGCGACGGCTGGAGGGAGTGGAACGGCCGGTTCCGCGACGACGTGCGGAGCTTCTTCCGCGCCGACCCAGGCTCGGTAGGGGGCATGGCCGACCGTCTCGTGGGCAGCCCCCAGATCTATGGTCACGAGGAGCGGGAAGCCGAGCAGAGCATCAACTTCGTGACCTGCCACGACGGCTTCACCCTCAACGATCTGGTCTCCTACAACACCAAACACAACGAGGACAACGGCGAGGGCAACCGGGACGGCGCCGACGACAACCGGAGCTGGAACTGCGGGGCGGAGGGACCGAGCGCGGATCCCGCGGTGGAGGCGCTGCGCAACCGTCAGGTCAAGAACTTCCTCGCCGTGACGCTGCTCTCCCTGGGCATGCCGATGCTGCTCATGGGTGACGAGTTGCGCCGCACCCAGGGGGGCAACAACAACGCATACTGCCAGGACAACGAGACGAGCTGGTTCGACTGGACGCTGCTCGACCGGCACACGGACGTCCACCGGTTCGTGCGGCTCCTCAATGCCCGTCGCCTCCGGAGGAATGTGGAGCACGAGGGCCGGCGAGTGAGCCTGAACGAGCTCATCAAGCGGGCGACCAAGGCCTGGCATGGCGTGAAGGTGGGCCAGCCTGACTGGGGCGAGCAGTCCCATAGCTTCGCCCTATCTACCAGCCTCCGCGGGGAGGGCCTCTTCGTATACCTGATCCTCAATGCCTACTGGGAACCTCTGGACTTCGAGCTTCCGTTGCCTGACCATCCTGAGGGCAAGGCATGGCGCCGGTGGATCGACACCTCGCGTCCCTCTCCCGAGGACATCGTCCCCTGGGAGACGGCGCCTGTCGTGGGCGGCTCGACCTACCGGGCCGGACCGCGATCCGTGGTGGTGCTGTTCGAGCAGCTCCAGGAGGGGCGAATCTGACAACCGCGATCGAGGGGAGGACGCATTGATGAAGCATGGGAAGCTGATGGCGGCGGCCGGCATGATCGGGCTCTTGTGCGCGGGCAGCGGCGCGGCGGCGGACTACGAGACCCAGCAGGCCAAGCCCGTGAAGGATGCCATCGCGCCCGAGCTCGCGACGGGTCCCGACTACCAGGTCAACGACCCGGTGGTGGCCGACGGCTACATGTATCGCTTCAACGTCACCTCGACCTATGGCCCCTTCCAGGTCACCGGCATCGGCGCGCTGCAGAAGCTCCGGCAGGAGATCTGGGCCATTGGCCAGCTCAAGGGCGTGACACGGAGCGAGGCCTTCCTCAAGGCGGCGGTGGACCAGGCGGGGAAGCCGCTCGTCTTCGTCAAGGACGTGGTGACCAAGCCGGTGGACACGCTCTCGGGCATTCCCAAGGGCGTGGGCCGGCTCTTCAGCAACGTGGCCACCTCGGTCACCACGACGCGGAAGCCGAGCCAGGAGAGCCGGACCAAGGAAGCGCTGCAGGTGGGGGCGTTCAAGCGAGAGTATGCGGCCCGGTACGGGGTCGACCCGTACTCGACCAATGCCGTGCTCCAGGAGGAGCTCGACAAGATCGGCAAGGCGGCCTCGTTCGGCATGTGGACGACCTCGGCGGCCATGATCCCAATCTCGGGCCCCGCCAGCTCGGTGCTCACCGGCACGAGCCTGGCCAAGTCGTTCAACAACATCCTGGCCACGGAGCCGCCCTCGCGCATCCGCAACATCAACGAGGAGAAGCTCAAGCAGATGGGCGTGTCGGACGACGGCGCCAAGCACTTCCTCGACAGTCCCGTGTATACGCCGCGTCAGAGCCTCCTCCTCGTGGACTCGCTCTCCCGGCTCGGGTCGGCCACTGGCCGGGAGGAGTACCTCAATGCCGCGCTCGTGGCCGCCGACGAGGTCGAGGCCAACTTCTTCGTCAACACCGCCCAGATCCTCCGCGGCTATGCCGAGACACGGGAGCCGATCACCGGCTTGACCATCATCCGGCCGCTCGCCGTGGCCCAGACCAAGTCGGGGACCGCCATGATTCCGTTCGCGCTCGACTATGGGGTGTGGACGGCCAACGCCGACCGGCTGAGCAAGCAGCTCAAGACCAGCTATCGCGCCCCCGGCTTCAACACGCGCTTCGAGCTCTGGGTCACGGGCACCGTGTCGCCGAAGGCGAAGCAGGAGATGGAGAGCCGGGGATTCAAGGTCGTGGAGCAGGTGGGGAGTCTCTTCGACATCGTGTACTAGCCATGAGCGTCCACCCCCTCGCGGGGAAGCCGGCGCCGACCGAGCTCCTCATCGATGTCGCCCAGCTCGAGCGCGCCTACTATGAGCGCCGGCCCGACCTGTCCGACCCCGACCAGCTCGTCAGCTTCGGCACGAGCGGCCACCGGGGCACCGCGCTCCACGGAAGCTTCAACGAGGCTCACATCCTGGCCACCACGCAGGCCATCTGCGATTACCGGCGCGGCCAGGGCATCGATGGCCCGCTCTTCATGGGGAAGGATCCTCACGCGCTGTCGGGACCCGCACAGCGCAGCGCCCTCGAGGTTCTGGCCGCCAACGGGGTGGTGACGCAGATCCAACGTGAGGATGGCTTCACGCCGACGCCGGCCATTTCCCACGCCATCCTCGTCCACAACCGCGGCCGCAGGGACCGGCTCGCCGACGGCATCGTGGTCACGCCCTCGCACAATCCTCCCGCGGACGGCGGCTTCAAGTACAATCCGCCGAGCGGCGGCCCCGCCGACACCGACGTCACCGGGTGGATCCAGGATCGCGCCAATGCGCTCTTGCGCGCTGGCAACCGCGACGTGAAGCGGATCCCGTGGGAGTCGGCGCGCGGCGCGTCCACCATCAGCGAGACCGACTTCGCTCGCCCCTACGTCAAGGACCTGGCGAACGTGATCGACATGGCCGCGATCCGCAGCGCGGGCGTGCGCGTTGGGATCGATCCCTTGGGTGGCGCCGCCGTGGGCTACTGGGCCATCGTGGCCGAGGAGTATGGGCTGAACCTCAGCGTGGTCAACTCTTCCACCGATCCCACCTTCCGCTTCATGACCGTCGATCATGACGGCAAGATCCGGATGGATTGCTCCAGCCCCTACGCCATGGCCGGGCTCCTCACCCTCAAGGACCGCTTCGATATCGCCTTCGGGAATGACACCGACGCGGACCGGCACGGCATCGTCACGCGTTCCCAGGGGCTGCTGAATCCCAACCACTACCTCGCGGTGGCCATCCGCTATCTGCTCATGCAGCGGACGCGCTGGCCCAAGACCGCGGCGGTAGGCAAAACCCTCGTGAGCAGCGGCCTCATCGACCGCGTGGTTCAAGACCTGGGACGCACGCTGTTCGAAGCGCCCGTGGGATTCAAGTGGTTTGCCGCCGGCCTGCTCGACGGCACCTGTTGCTTTGGAGGAGAGGAGAGCGCGGGCGCGAGCTTCCTGCGCATGGACGGCACGGTATGGACGACCGACAAGGATGGGCTCATCCTCGGCTTGCTCGCCGCGGAGATCACGGCCCGGACGGGAAAGGACCCCGGCCGCCACTTCCAGGAGATCGCCGCCGAGCTCGGCACGCCGTATTACTCGCGGATCGACGCGCCGGCCACCCCGGAGCAGAAGCACCAGCTGGGTAAGCTCTCGCCGGAGGCCGTGACGGCGCGGGAGCTCGGCGGCGATCCCATCGTGGCCAAGCTCACCCGAGCGCCTGGCAACGACGCGGCGATCGGAGGCTTGAAGGTCTCTACCGAGCGGGGGTGGTTTGCCGCGCGGCCGTCCGGGACGGAGAACATTTACAAGCTCTATGCGGAGAGCTTCAAGAGCCAGGCTCACCTCGAGGCCATCGTGGAGGAGGCTCAGGCCATCGTGGGGCGGGCCCTGATGGGCACCCGCGGATGAAGCTCCGCGGGCCGATGCTCAGTGCGGGCGTGGCGCCGCGCACGTGATCCTTCCACCACCGACGGCGACGAGGGAGCCAGGTCATGGCCAAGGGCAAGTCGAAGGACAAGCTCAAGCGGAAGGCGTACGAGAAGCATCTGGACGAGCTGCACGAGGAGCTGGTCAATCTGCAGGAGTGGGTGAAGCTCAAGGGGCTGAAGATCTGCGTTGTGTTCGAGGGACGCGACGGGGCAGGCAAGGGTGGCGTGATCAAGGCCATTACGGAGCGGGTGAGCCCGCGCGTGTTCCGGGTGATAGCCCTGCCCGCGCCCACGGAGCGGGAGAAGTCGCAAATGTACGCCCAGCGATACCTGCCGCACCTGCCTGCGGCGGGCGAGGTCGTGATCTTCGACCGGAGCTGGTACAACCGCGCGGGGGTGGAGCGCGTGATGGGATTCTGTACCGACGCGCAGGCCAAGGACTTCCTCGAGCTCGTGCCTGCATTCGAGCGGGTGATGGTGGAATCGGGCATCCATCTCCTCAAGTATTGGCTCGAGGTGAGCGAGGAGGAGCAGACGCGGCGGCTGGAGTCCCGGATCGACGATGGCCGGAAGATCTGGAAGCTCTCGCCCATGGACCTCAAGTCCTACAGCCGCTGGTACGACTACTCGCGGGCGCGCGACGAGATGTTCGCCAAGACGGACACCTCGTGGGCGCCCTGGTACGTGATCCATTCGGACGACAAGCGTCGCACCCGGCTGAACATCATCACCCATCTGCTCAACAGCATCGACTACAAGGCGCCCCCGAAGTCGAAGGTGAAGCTGCCCGATCGGCAGAAGCGCGGCAATTACCGCGAGCCCGACTACCCCTACAAGTACGTGCCCGAGAAGTACTGAACGGGGAGGCGAGTCGCCGTCCCGCCATGCCGAGTCGTAAGCATCACGGCGACATCCTCAAGCTCCGCGCGGACCTGTGGCGAGTCCCCTTCATCGTGTGTCTCGGCGCAGTGCGCCTCTTCATCCTCACCGTGACCATCGACCGCGAGGCGCTCGGTCCTCGCTGATGGACAAGCTTCTTCATGGAGTCGCCGACTTCCTGCGTCGCCGGCGGCCAGGTCTTCGGGCGACCTTCCAGCGTCTCGCTCACGGTCAGAATCCGGCGGCCCTGCTCTTGACCTGCTCGGACAGCCGGATCGTCCCGAGCTTGCTGCTCGGCACCGACCCCGGCGACCTCTTCGAAGTGCGCACCGTCGGCAAACATCATCGCGCCCGCCGCTCCCCAGGGAACGATCTCGGTGGGCGACGAGTCGGAGGCCGCGGCCATCGAGTACGCGCTCCTCGCGCTTGACGTGAGAAACATCATCGTGATGGGGCACTCGGCCTGCGGAGCGATGAAGGCGGTGCTCACCGGGCAGGTGCCGGCCGAAGCGCTTAACCTCGAGCGATGGCTGGTGCACGCCCGCACCGCCGGCGAGCGGCTGGCCGCCTTGACGTCCATCGACCGCCATCTTGCGCCCGAGGATCGACTCTCCCGGGCCAACGTCCTCCTGCAGCTCGAGCACGTCCGGAGCTGCGCCCCGGTGGCCGACCGGTTGGCGCGCAGCGAGGTCGAGCTCCACGGCGCCTGGTTCGACGTCGAGCGGGCCGATCTCCACATATGGAATGTGCGGAAGGACCGCTTCTTTCGCATGGACGAGGCGGCCATCCCGCGCGCGCTCGCCGCGCCGCGCGCCTGACCGACCAGGAGGAATTTCGCATGAACGACACTGTGGGATTCATCGGACTGGGCACCATGGGCTTCCCCATGGCCGCCAACCTCGCGAGGGCGGGCGTCCAGCTCGTCGTACATGACACGAGCTCCGCCGCGTGCGCGGCAGCCGGCAAGCTCAGGGGGGTTGGCGTGGCGCCGAGCGCGGCCGACGTGGCCGCGCGGGCGGTCATCGTCTTCACATGTCTGCCCAATGACGACATCGTGCGGGCGGCCTATCTCGGTGCCGACGGCATTGCCGCGTCGGGCCGACGGGATCTCGTCACCTGCGATTGCTCCACGGTGAGCCCCGAGGCGACGCTCGAGGTGGCCCGCGCTCTCGCCGCCAAGGGGATCACGCACATGGATACCCCCATGCTGGGCTCGCAGCCTCAGGCTGTCTCGGGCGAAATCTTCTTCATCGTGGGCGGCGAGGCCTCCGCCCTCGAGCGGATCAAACCGTACCTCGAGATCATGGGCAAGATGCACATGTACGTGGGCGGGTCGTCCATGGGTAACCGGGTGAAGCTGATCCACAACGGGCTTGCCGCGGTCACTTCGGTGGCGGTGGCGGAGGCGCTTGCCGTGTGCGTGCAGTCGGGAGTGGATCCCTACGTCTTCTACGACGTTGTGCGGAACGGCGGCGGCATGGCCTTCGGCACCTACTTCGATCGCCGCGCCAAGCGCATCTTCGACGGGGAGTTCTCGCCGACCTTCACGTGCGAGCTCATGCGCAAGGATGCCGGGCTCGCTCTCGACCTGGCCCGCGCCTCGAAGGTGCCCGCGCCGATGCTCGAGGAGACGAAGCGCACCTACGACGAAGCCGTGGAGAAGGGATGGGGCCGCGAGGACTTCTCCGCCGTCACCCACGTCATCGAGCGCCGCATCGGCCGGAAGCTCTCGAAGGGCTAGGCCTATATAAGGGCTGGGCCTATATAGAGGAGGCGTCGGCTGCCCTGAATAGTTCTTGACAAAATCGATTGAGATAGGGACTATTGCTGCCATGGCTCCCCAGGGGCTCGTGGTGGATAGGTCCCCTCATGCCGTCGGACCAGGGCGCTGTCAGGTGTGCGGGGCGAAGGTCGTGGTCGAGAACTCGGACGAGATCGTGATCAAGAACGCCATCTTGCGGGTCGACGGCGCATCCGGCCGGGTCACGGCCAAGTGTAGTCGGTGCAAGGCGTGGGTGGCGGTGCCACTCACCTATACGGGCTAGAACACCCCCAAGGGCACAGGTCGAAGCAGAGGACAAAAGCCGGGAGGATGGCCGCAGCGGCGGCCCCTCCCGGCTTTCGTGCTTTCACCCGGGGACCGGGAGAGGCGCATGAGCGAGACGGTCAAGGAGACAAAGGCGCAGCGGGCCGAGCGGCTCAAGGGCCAGCTCAATCCATGGTCGGCCTATGCGGAGATCGAGCGCTTCGCCCGCGAGGGCTGGGACGCCATCCCGCCCGAATGGCTCAACACGTATTTCCGCTGGTGGGGGATCTACACGCAGGGCGATGGCGTGGGCGCGATCGGGGGCACCGGCGGCGAGGGCAAAGCGGTACGGCACCTCCTCGTGCGCATCCGCATTCCCAACGGGCTCCTCAGCTCACGGCAGGCCGCGCGCATTGCTGACCTCGCAGAGCGGTACGCGCGCGGGGTGGCCGACCTCACCGTGCGGCAGAACATCCAGCTCCACTGGGTGCGCATCGAGGACCTGCCTGCCGTCATCACCGGGCTCGGCGAGTCGGGCATCAGCACGCTCGGCTCCTGTGGTGACGTGACCCGCAATGTCACGGGCTGCCCCCTGGCCGGAGTGGACGGCGACGAGATCGCCGACGCCTCGCCGCTCGTGGAGGCGACCACGGCTATGCTGAACGGAAGCCCCGAGTTCTACAACCTGCCCCGCAAGTTCAAGGTGTCGATCACGGGCTGCCGCGTGTGGTGTTCGTATCCCGAGATCAACGACGTGGGGCTGACCGCACTGCGGCATCCCGACACGGGGCAGCTCGGCTTCTCCGTTCGGGTGGGGGGCGGGCTCTCGACGGATCCGTACCTCTCCCGGCGTCTCGACGCGTTCGTGCCGTGGCATCAGGCGCCCGCCGTGGTAAAGGGTGTCGCGGAAATTTTCCGCGACAGCGACGTACTCCGGCAGAGCCGGGAGAAGGCCCGGCTCAAGTTCCTCTTCCTGCATCACGGATGGACGGAGGCGCGCTTCCTTGCCGAGCTCGAGACGCGCCTCGGGCAGCGCTTCGCTCCGGGCGTGCCGGAGACTCCGCCAGAGGATGTGTATCGTGACCACGTGGGTATACACCCCCAGAAGCAGCCTGGCCTCGCCTACGTCGGCATCGCGGTGCTGCGGGGTCGGCTCACCTCGGCGCAGCTTCGCTCGGTGGCTCAGCTAGCCGAGCGCTACGGCACGGGGGACCTGCGCTCCACGGGCATGCAGAACCTTCTCGTCCTCAATGTGCCGCGGAGCCTTGCCGGGGATCTCGGGCGGGAGCTCGAGGCGCTCGGGCTTCGGGTCGACGCCTCGTCCTTTTGGCGCGGCACCATCGCCTGCACGGGGACGGAGTTCTGCAAGATCGCGCTGACGGAGACCAAGGGCTTCGCGCGACGACTCGTGGCCGATCTCGAGTCGAGGCT
>Ga0126384_10001790_pt1 | contig 12859 bp, 15 predicted proteins | sample PanSoiMetPlot_36_FD_92543 | JGI IMG/M metagenome (GOLD analysis project Ga0126384, IMG submission 92543) | Tropical forest soil microbial communities from Panama - MetaG Plot_36 | ecosystem: Environmental > Terrestrial > Soil > Tropical forest > Bulk soil | place: Panama | collected 2016-02-17 | reverse complement strand
TAGTCCGTCATTTCGTATTCACCCGAGAGAAGCCTGAAGTCGGACTTCGCAACGGGTGACAGGAGCGATCCAAGTTTGCGACAGCGCGAACAATTGCAGTTGATGACTTCGCCGATCTCGGCCTGCACTTCGTAACGGATTTTTCCGCACTGGCAGCCGCCGGTGTAGGTTTTTTTCATGGTCACTCCATTCCTTGCGAAGCACTGACTAGCAGAGTTTGTCGACCTTGAATCGTCGTGAGATGAGGTTCTGCTGTGCGCAATACGATATCAGCAATTCGAGGCAGCGCCGGTTTGCTTCTTTTCCGAATGGGGTGGTATCGATGTTGCCCGTAGCAGGCACGGCTTTCTTTCCCTCCTCTAGCAAGCGGTAGAGTTCGGTCACGGCTGACGGATGTGACCGAGCAAGCTCGTCGGTCACAACCACCATATGGTTCACGGGAACCAATTTATGTTTGTTATACCAACCACGCGCAGCACCATCCGGATCATTAATTACACTTTGCAAACGAGGATCCTTGGGCAGCGCCGCGCCATAGATCGCGGCATCCAATTCCCCCGCAATCAGCATAGCTGTCATGTCCAGATCGGCGCGAACCCGCATCACGTTCGGGGGATCTTTCGCCTCTGCAACGTGGCCGTCCTCGAAGGTCACCCACTGCACGCGGCTAAGATCGATACCGTAGTCATTTTCCAGAATGCCGCGAATCCAGACGGCGGTGGTCTGGCTATACGACCGCACGCCGACGCGCCGGCCTTGCAAGTCGGTTGGAGCCAGCTTGCGGCGCTCGGCATTGAAAAGCATTGCGCCATGTTGAAAGCGCGCGAGCATCGCCGCAGGAAGCAGGACCAACCCTTTGTCATGCTCCTTTGCTTGTAAATAAGTGACCAACGCCATCTCACTGGCATCGTAGGCGTGGCTACGTACCATAGGCTTGAACGCCTGGTACAGCGGCTTCACCTCAACGAATTCGAGGTTTAACCAAGACGATCCGATTTCCCCACGCTTAAGCGGCAGCGTATGCGGATAATCGCCGAGGGCGATGCGCAGACTGGTCATGCCGGGATTTGCCATAGTGAGATGCCTCTCCTTCAGCACGGCCACACATGGCTTGACCGCTCGGCACTCAACCTAGTTTAACAATTAGGCACAGAAAAGGAGCGCGCAATGCCGGATCAGAAGGTTGGACTCGTCGTCACCGCTCATCCGGGCGATTTCGTTTGGCGCGCGGGTGGAGCAATCGCGTTACATGCCAAGCGGGGCTACCAGATCAAGATTGTCTGCCTATCGTATGGTGAGCGCGGCGAAAGTCAGTTCGCCTGGAAGGAATCGGGTGCCACTTTGGAAAAGGTAAAGGTTGGGCGCAAGGACGAAGCCGAACGTGCAGCAAAGCTCCTTGGAGCTGAAATCGAATTTTTCGACTGTGGCGACTATCCGCTCAAGCTCAATAAAGCCCACTTTGACCGCATGGTGGATATTTACCGCGAACTTAATCCATCTTTCGTGCTCACTCATGCGCTTGAGGACCCTTACAATTTCGACCATCCCAATGCCGCGCACTTTGCCCAGGAGACTCGCGTGGTCGCTCAAGCGATGGGACACAAGCCGGATGCGAAATACAAATATAATGCGCCGCCGGTATTCCTGTTCGAGCCGCACCAGCCGGAAATGTGCAACTACAAGCCAAATCTCATTTTGAAAATCGACGAAGTGTGGGGGTTGAAGTACAAGGCCTTCCAGATCCTGGCGGCACAGAAACACCTGTGGGCGTACTATGAACGGGTTGCGCTCAACCGGGGCATTCAAGGTAGCCGTAACACAGGAGTGCCGATGACTTATGGCGAGGCCTATCAACGGCTGTTCCCGACCGTGGAGGAAATATTGAAATGAAGCCTGTCGTTATTCGCAACATCAAACGTGCTGATGGCAATGCCATCGGCACGTTGGCCGCAGTTGGCGTCTCCACCGCGCACGAGGCACTTGGCCGGTCAGGTCTAATGAAGCCCTATATGCGTCCAATCTGGGCCGGCGCGCAGATCGCCGGGCCGGCGGTCACTGTGCTGGCGCAGCCGGGCGACAATTGGATGATCCATGTGGCTGTTGAACAATGCCAAAAAGGCGATGTGCTCGTCGTCGGATGCACCGCGGACAATACCGATGGCATGTTCGGTGAATTGCTGGCAACTGCGTTACGCGCTCGCGGTGTAATCGGCCTCGTCATTGACGCCGGTTGTCGAGATGTTCGTCCGATCTCCGAAATGCGTTTCCCGGTATGGTCAAAGGCGATCTCGGCCAAGGGCACGGTGAAATCGACTCTCGGCGCGGTCAACGTTCCAGTCGTATGCGCTGGAGTGAACGTTGAACCAGGCGATGTTGTGGTGGCGGACGACGATGGCGTCGTTGTGATTCCGAAGAACCTTGCCATCGAGACTGCCCAAAAAGCACAGAAGCGCAAGGATGATGAGGACGGGAAGCGCAAACAACTTGAGACCGGCACGCTCAGCCTTGACATGTACAAAATGCGCGAGCCGCTCGCTAAGGCAGGATTGATCTATATTGATCGTTTGGAGGATACCTAATGCTGAGCGGATAGGTTGACCCGTTCAGATCTAGTCAACTAAGTGGAAAAATCCCGGACGGGGCGAAATCTGAGCGCCGCAGCAATGCTGATAAAAAGAAAAACGATTAGTGCAACGCCCTTCACTATCAGGAACGACGGCTCGGACTGGGTTGGCGCCAGTGGTTTGAGTGCCGGCAGTTTCTGGAACGACTGCACAATCAGCACCAGCACGTTGAGGTACAGCGCATTGGAAGCGCAGGCAACGTAGATCCAGCGCCAGGCACCTGCGAGATGTTTGCCGTAGAGGCCACAGAGCGCCAGCGCCAAGAGCACGCATGACGCAATCCCGGTGCCGAGCACCGAGGTGAAACCGTGAATTAGAAACAGGAAACCAGTAACGCTCGTGAGTATCGTGGTGAGCAGAAAAAATGCGGTCCACCCTCGCATCCGGTGCGAGCCGAACATACCGATTAACACCACTATACCGACTGCGATGGCCATCAAGCCAATGACCACGTAGATGATTGTGAAAGTCTGAATCGACAGGCCGAGGATCAAGGTACCCCTGCCCCGCAGGGTATGAAAAGCCGGCGCGCCAAGCTTCGCGCGCTCGTATGACAAATTCGTTAGGACGGAAAAGCCTAGCGGTTGGCGCTGCTCCAGGGGGCAATACGACGCCCGGCCCACTTCAGAAGTGAGGTAAGTGAGACACCAAGCACCATTAGCACGATCACAGGCACAAAGGTCTTATCCATCTCAAACACGTTGGCGTAGCGCGTGATCATGAATCCGAGGCCGGAAATGGTCGTGTAGAATTCCGCGATGATCATGCCTATCAATCCACGACCGATAGCGAGGCGGATACCTGCAATGATGTACGGCAGTGCGAACGGCAGCAGCACGTCCTGCCACACTCGCCATTCACTTGAGCGGAACGAATAGGCAACTTCGAGCATATTTTTGTCGCACTCGCGCACGCCCTGATAGGTGTTAATCAGGACCGGAAATACGGCGAAAAGGAAGACAACGATTATCTTGGCCTTCAGATAAATGCCGAACCACAGCACAAGCAAAGGCACAACCGCGACCAACGGCGTTGCGTAAAGTGCGTTGACGGGCAAATCCAGCGCCCAGTCCAGCCAGCGCACGCGCGCCATCGCAATGCCAAGCGGAATCCCCACGATGAGCGCAATACTGAGCCCGTAGACCATGACTTCCAGGCTTTGCGCGAGAAAGTACGGCAATTCGCCTGACATAGTCGTTGTGTAAAAAGCGGCAGCAATCTTCGTAGGGTACGTAAAGAAAATAGGATTGATGAAGGGACCGACGATTTCCCAAACCACCAGGATCAGCACGACGAAGCCATAACGAAAAAGCGCTGGCCGTTCCCACCATGACGCTTTGGCTGCGACCACGCGCGGCTCGTTATCGGCTAGAGGAGCCGTATGAATTTGATTGGCAACACTCATTATCACTCTTCCTAGAGCGCCTGATCGTTTTAGTGCGACTGGCGCCACCGACAGGGGCCCCGGCCACTTTGATCAAGCAGCTCAGAACGCGGCGGTCGGGCAGATCGGGCCTTTCCATTCGCCGACCTGTTCGAGCGCCCTTTTTGCAAAAGTCGTGTCGACGATTTCTTCGTATCTGGGCGTTTTGCCTTCTTTGATGTTGCCGACCTTGGTCATGAGGTCAGCTGTGAAGTTCACGCGCTCGGGGCTGAGCCCGCTATTGGCATCCCAAATGCATTCCTTGATCATGAAGTCGAAGCTTTCGGATAGGATCTTTTCTGGATAGCCGGTTTCCTTGACCAGGATCGGCATGATTTTGGTCTTGTCGGTATACATGATCCGGGTCGCCTCGATATTGGCTGTAACAACCGCCTGCACTATCTCGGGCTTTTCCTTGATGGTCTTTTCTGTTGCCGACAAGAATGTGTAGAGCGTCTTCGGTTGCAGCTCCCACATGCGCCCGATGGCGTGCAAGTCTGGCACCTTGCTTTTCGCGAGCATTTCCTGCTCGACGTGCAGGATCGCGGTGTCGACCTGATTGGCGACCAGCGCTGGCACGTCTTCGCTCGCGATGCTGACGAAGTTGACTTCCTTCGGATCGATTTTGGCCGCGCGCAGCACACTGCGGCTCAGGATGTCAGCAAACCCGCCGGGCTCCTGGATTCCGATGCGCTTGCCTTTTAGATCTTCCATCGTCTTGATTTCGGCGCGCACCACCATCGAGGCTTCGAACTTGGGTAAGTTCGCCGAGAGAGCTTTTATCTCGGCTCCATTAGAGCGGCCGATGATCGTCGGCGCACCGGGGGTCAATCCCAGTTCGATATTGCCGGCCAACAAAGCACGATAGACCTTCACGCCGTCGCCGAGTGACACTATGTCGACGTCGAGGCCCGCCTTTTTGTAGAGGCCGAGCTCCTTGGCGACGATCACCGGCATATGGACAATGTTGGGAGGCGACGTCGGGATGCCGATAGTGATTTTGGTTTGCGCCGAGGAGGCAACCGGCGCCGCCAAGCAGGCCACCAGCGCTACCAAAATGTAAAAAGTCTTGCGCATATTTTCCTCCCAGATTTTTACGCTCGCGCGGTATCCCGCGTCGTCCAGCAAGATAACGCCGGAAGGCCCGATTTTGCCTGATCATACTGGTAAAAACAACGAAGGGGGATGCGTAGTCCCAGCATTACCGCGAACTAAATGGCTTTTTTGACCCTGGCTACCGGTCATGCCTAATTGCCGTTCTGCAATGCTTTTCGGTTGCCGCAACTATGGTCAAATTCGTCGTTGAGTACCGCAAAGATTGCGGGCCGGCTGCCGCCGATGGCCGGCTTGACGGGCCGGCTTTTCATCGCAATCACGAACCGATCTGGTCGGCAATCTCCGGGTTCCTCTCGATGCAATCCGGCGATGTGCTCGAGATCGGCAGTGGCACCGGCCAACATGTGACTGAATTTGCGCGTCGCGCACCCCATCTGAGTTGGTGGCCGAGCGATATCGACGACTCGCATCTGAAAAGCATCGCGGCATGGCGGGCGCATTCAGGCCTTGAAAATCTGCGCGCACCGCAGCGTATCGACCTTGGCGATCCGCATTGGGCCTGGACCCGAGACAGCTATGGAGCTGGCGCGCTCACCGCTTTGCTCTGCATTAATGTGCTGCACATTTCGTCATGGTCGGTCTCGCGGAACCTGATGGCCGGCGCGGGACGATTCTTGAAAGAGGATGGCCGCCTCTTCGTCTACGGCCCGTTCAAACGGGGCGGCAACCACACGGCGCCGAGCAACACACAATTCGATGCTGCACTGCGCGCCGAGAATCCGGAATGGGGCGTGCGCGACGTCGACGACCTGAATGTGCTAGCTCAAGACGCCAAGCTGACCGCGGCCGAGATATCGCCGATGCCAGCCAATAATCTCGTACTGGCTTTCGCGCGCGCGCTTCGGCAGAATTGACCAAACAGCACAAAGATCGAAATCCATGGCATCCGAACCTATTCACGACATCGCGCATCTCGCCCATGTCGAAATTCTGACTCCCAAATTCGAGCAAAGTCGCAAGTTCTTCATTGACGTCATGGGGATGACACAGAGCGGTGAGAAAGGCGACAGCGTCTACCTGCGAGGCTGGGACGACTATGAGCGTTATTCACTTAAGCTCACGGCTGCAAATTCCTCCGGGCTCGGCCACGCTGCCTTCCGCACACGCTCACCACAGGCCCTGGAACGCCGCGCCGCCGCATTGAAAAGCTCTGGCTTCGACGTCGGTTGGAGTGACGGAGACCTCGGCCATGGCAAGACGTTTGTGTTCAAAGATCCGGATGGTCACAAACTCGAGATCTATTATGAAACCGAATGGTATGAGGCACCGCCCGACCTCAAACCTGCACTCAAAAATCAGGCACAACGATTTCCCGCGCGCGGAATCAATGTGCGGAGGATCGATCACTTCAATGGCCTTGCTGTTGACATTGAGGCCAACCGCCAATTCTTCCAGCACTTTCTCGGCTTCGTGCTCACCGAGCAGATTGTGCTTGACGATGGCACCGAGGCCGGCATGTGGATGACCGCGACTAACAAGAGCTATGATTTTGCGTATACGCGCGATCACACCGGCACGAAAGGACGCCTGCACCACGTGACTTTCGCGCTCGATGCACGCGAGGATGTATTGCGCGCCGCAGACATCTTCTTGGAAAATGGCGTCTACATCGAGACTGGACCGCACAAACATGCGATCCAGCAAACCTTTTTCCTCTATGTGTATGAGCCAGGTGGCAACCGAATCGAGGTGTCCTGTGCTGGCGCGCGCCTTGTCCTGGCACCGGACTGGAAGCCGATCCGCTGGACCGAAGCAGAGCGCAAGAAGGGACAAGCCTGGGGGCTACAGACGATAAAATCGTTTCACACCAGGGGAACGCCGCCGGTGCCCGGTTTTCCGGATTCTTGAGCGTGAACATTCATGATCCGCCGCAACACACCATGCGTCTCGTTCATTGGTTTCGGCGAAGCGGGCCAGGCCATTGCTGCCGGCCTGCGTGACGCAGGCATCGAGCGCGTCGTCGCTTGGGATATTTTGTTCCCTGAAAATGCGGGCGCACATCTGAAAGCGGCGGGTGAGGCCATAGGCGCGCGTATGGCGTCATCCGCAGGTGACGCGGTGCGCGAGGCAGATATAATCATATCGGCGGTTACCGCTGCTTCCAGTGTGGACGCCGCGCTTTCGGTCGCATCACATCTCACCAAAAATCCGTATTACCTTGACATCAATTCAGTTTCGCCCGGCCGCAAGCAGGAAACTGCCAAACTGCTAAATGAGCGTGCCCGCTATGTCGATGTAGCCGTAATTGCGGCAATTTACCCTGCTCGCCACCGTACGCCGCTGTTGCTTTCTGGTCCGCACGCTGAAGAAATCTCGCCGCTCTTGCACGAGTTGGACATGCAATTTTCGGTGGTCGGTCCCGAAACCGGTTCGGCAGCGGCAATCAAGATGATCCGCAGCGTCATGATCAAGGGTATCGAGGCGCTGACACTCGAATGTTTCCTTGCCGCCACCCGCGCCGGGGTGCTGGAAGAGGTGACGGCGTCGCTAAAGAACAATTATCCCACGCTCGATTGGAGCAAGATCGCCGATTACAATCTCGAGCGCATGGCAAGTCATGGCGAGCGCCGAGCCGCCGAAATGGAAGAATCCGCGGCGACCCTACGCGAACTAGGCCTTGATCCACTGATGGTGGATTCGACCGTCAGGCGCCAACGTGAAATGGGTACGCTTGGGAAGCAGGAAGTGGTGCGCCGGACACTGAAATCGGGCCGCGCCGCCATGTTGGACGCTATCAACATCGCGTCCCGAGACGGGCATTGACCGACGCTACATGAATGCGCGTTCAGATTGGAGACATTCATCCCAAGCGCAAAATTCTTGTAATGACGGCGGGTCACCTCCTACTATGTTTCGTCTAATTGTTGGGAGGAGGAATGTCATGAAGATCAGAAAACTCACCTACGCCACATTCGTGGCAGTGGCTGCCGTCGCGTTCGTGATCGGTTCAGCTGTGCCGAGCGAAGCAGCCAAGAAGAAGAAAGCGGCAGCCGCACCGCCACCACCGCCGGCAATGCAGCCGCCGACATGCTGGGGAGCTCCCTATGCGCCGGTATGCGCGACCAAGGGCGACATGAAGTTCACCTACATAAACGCCTGCTACGCAATGAAAGACCAGGCGAAGGGTGCTACAGCGGGCGCATGCAAGGTCGCGGCGAAGGGCGGCAAAAAGAAGAAAAGGGCGTAAGCCGCATTCGAAGAAATCTTAGTTAAATTAACCGGGCCGCTGCCATGCGGCGGCCCGTTGCATTTCACGTGACCTCCGCCGGGATCCTATTTCTTTCGCGGTGGTATCTGCAATAATTCGGTAACCTGCTCCTTTGTCAGCGGCTTATCCAGAAACTTCAATCGCACCGCATCGGCAATCGCACCGTCAAGGTCGGCGAACTTATCGGTCTGCATCGTTTGTTTAGGTTGGAATTTGTCAATCGATTCCTTCAGCAGTTCGACCGGCTGATTCATTTTCTTTGAATACATCTCGACCGCGTTGGGGTCGGAATACATCCAGTCCACAGCTTCGCGATATGCATCCATAAAGCGCATGATCGCGTCACGTTTGGATTTGAGGGAGTCGGCGTTGACGATCAACGTGCGTACAGTTTGCCCACGTAACGAGGGTACATCGCTGCCGTGAGCCACAATGCGGATTTTGCCTTCCTTAAGCTCCCGCAGCCCGAACGGCGGCGCCGCCCAGCCTATGTCGACTTGACCGGACATTACCGCAGTGAGTGTGGCCGCCGGGCCACCGGTGGCTGTCGGCTTAGCCTTGGCGCCAAGCTCGCTGACAAAAGCCACCACGATGTTGTTCGAGCTCGAACCGTTGGTTGAGTAGGCAATCGTGGTTTCGGGTGTAGTGTCCTTCAAGCTTTGAATCTTCGAATCCGCCTTGACGTACCAATAGAGATCGCCAGTACCGGTAAATGCTGGCGCCAAAATGCGCACTGGCGCACCTTTGGAAAACGCACGCATCGCACCGGCGGCGCCCACGCCTGCGCCGATATCGGCGCTGCCTGAGATCACCGCCTGAATAGTCTCGCCGGCTCCCTGCGTGCCGGTATTTTCGAGCACAAGACCATGCTTCTTGAAAATGCCGGCGTCTTGACCAAGCGTAGGCGCCTGATTTTCCCAATTGTTGATTTGCCCGATGACAATCCTGAGCGTGTCCTCTGCGCACGCCGAACCTGTGCTCAACACGAGCGGTACAACAAGGCTGAGGGCGCTAACAGTTTTCTGCAATGACTTCATATGACTCCTCCCTTTATGACTTGTCGTTTATGGCTTTGTCGTTTTGCCGACGGTACGGCCGTTGTTAAGAGGCATCCAATACCGGAACCATCCCACGCGGGAATCCCTATGTTAACGCCGCCGTTTTGCGGTCCGTTTGGACCTGACATTGGTGCGCCGGGTCCTCCCGGCTTTCGTACGCGCCTGCCGGGATTTGCTAGGAGCAGACACCGGATTTTCTGCCTTGTTGGCCACACGCATCGACCAATATTCCCATGACCGCGAGAGGCCAGTGGTCTTGGCACTGATCTGGCCGGCCAATTTCGTTTCGCCCGACGAAAGCGTGGCGATGTCAGAGCCAATGCTCATTGACCGCACCTGGTACTCTGCATTGCGCGCTGAAAACACCGAACGGAACACGCAGTCACGCACGCTGGTGCCGACGACGGTCACTCCATGGCGCATCATCAGAACCATCCAGTGTTTGCCGAGAGCGCGCGCCAGCGAAGCGCCCTCCTCCGGCTTGATCACCAGCATGTTGGTGTCCCCGAATTCGTCGCGCTGGTCCCAGAACGGGGGACGGATGCCGCCAACCGATCCGAGGTGAAAAACCGGCAGGTAATCTGTGCCAGTGGCAAGCAATGGCATGAATGCCGGACAATGATGATGGCAGACCGAATTCACTTCCGGCCGGGCCTTATAGATTTCACCATGGATCACGCGCTCGGAATATTGTCCGACGCCGGGGTCGCGCAACGGCTGCGAGTCGAGGTCGTATTCAATGAGATCGTCTGGCGTCACAAGTTCGGGCGCGCGCGAGCGCGACAATAGATACCGATTTGGATTCTCGGGATGCCGCATGCTGACATGGCCGAAGGCGTCAATAACGCCTTCGTTGGCAACAATTCGATTGGCAAGCGCAAGCTCCTGGCGGGCGTCGATAGATGCGTTGGACACGGATGTTCCTATTAAATGTTATCACGGTGCTTGCATTATAGGGCAATGCAAACGCCGGACCAGCACGCACGGCGCTTGACAGATTGCGCCCATTAGGGACGCTTCTGCCGCCATGGCCGTAGCGGCGCAAATCGTCATCGACCGCGTGAATCATCTATATCGTCCACCGCGCGGGCGCGAGGTGCTTGCGCTCGATCAGGTTTCGCTCGAAGTCGCCAATCGTGAGTTTGTTGCTTTGCTGGGCCCATCCGGTTGCGGCAAGTCAACTCTGCTCTACCTTATCGGGGGCTTTTTGCCTGTGGAGACTGGCGCTATACTAATCGATGGCCAGAAAATCGTCGGCCCGGGACCTGATCGCGGCATAGTCTTTCAGCACTTCGCGCTGTTTCCCTGGAAGACCGTGCGTGGCAACATTCTTTATGGTCTTGAGCGACTAGGCATACCTAAGGAGGAGCGAGAGAAACGCTCGACGGACTTTATCGACCTAGTCGGACTTACCGGCTTTGAGGATAGCTATCCCTCACAGCTATCTGGCGGTATGAAGCAGCGCACTGCGTTAGCACGGACCCTCGCCTTCGATCCTAAGATCCTGCTGATGGACGAACCGTTCGGCGCGCTCGATGCGCAGACCCGGAGTCTAATGCAGAGCGAACTTTTGCGCATCTGGCAGCGTACCCCCAAAACAGTAATCTTCGTGACTCACGACGTGCAGGAGGCGGTCTTTCTCGCTGATCGAGTAGCTGTAATGTCGGCGCGGCCGGGGCGTATCAAGACCATTGTGAACACCAAGTTCGACAAGAACGAACCGGATATCTTCAAAAACAAGTTCTTCGTCGAGAAAGTCGATGAGATCTGGAATGTGGTAAAGGAAGAAGCCATCAAGGCGCAGGGCAAGCGGGCGTAGGCAGCGCTGGGGCCATGAGACAGTCTTTTATCCGCTATCTTCCGTTGGTGTTGCTCGCAATTGCCTGGGAGGTGATCGCTCGGCTGGAGCTGGTCTCGGCTACCGCACTTCCGCCCTTGTCAGACGTTCTCACTTCCGGGATCGACATGATCAAGGATGGCGAGCTTGTCAGCAACGGCGCATCCTCACTTTATCGCGCGGGCGTCGGATTAGCCCTGGCAATACTGATTGGCGGATTACTCGGCATCGCCATGGCCTGGTGGAAGCCAGTGGATATGCTTCTAGCGCCGATCGTGGAAATTTTTTATCCGCTGCCTAAGTCGGCGCTTATTCCTGTCACCGTGATTTGGCTCGGCTTTGGCGACGGTTCAAAAATCTTGCTGATCTTCCTGGGCTGCATGCTTCCCGTGACAATTGGGGCATTCAATGGTGCCCGCTCCAGCGAACAGGTATTGGTGTGGTCAGCCCGTAGCATGGGTGCAAGTCGCCTGCGAATGCTTTGGGATGTCGTAGTGCCGAGCGCCATGCCAGAGTTACTTAACGGCATCCGCACTGCGCTGGCGCTTTCCTTCATCCTTCTGGTTTCGTCAGAGCTGATCGTGGCGCAAAAGGGCTTCGGCTATCTTATTGGAGCCCTCGGCGCCAACGGTTCCTATGATGCGATGTACGCGGTCGTACTCACCGTGGCCTTTCTTGGCTTCGCTGCCGATCGCATTTATTTGCGGATAGCCAAATGGACGCTCGCATGGCGCGACTAATCGAAACGATGCCGCGCGGCAGCGAACCAGAAGGCATGCCCGAAAAGGCCACACGGTTTGTCTACACGTTGGTTTGGGGCGTTGCTCGTATTTTCTCCGTCATCGCGCTGGCAATTGCCTGGGAAGCGCTGGCGCGCAGCGGTGTTTTCACGCCGTTTCAACTGCCTGCCTTGAGCGCGGTGCTTGAGCGCATCTGGACTGATGCCGTATCCGGCGACCTTTGGATTAATACCGCGCTCACGCTCTACCGTGCACTGGTCGCGTTCGCAATTTGCGCTATCGGAGGCGTAGTAATTGGTATGGCAATGTCACGCAATCAATTCGTTCATTGGTTTTTCGATCCAATTGTGTCGATCGGATTCCCGATGCCGAAGATCGCTTTCCTCCCTGTGGTGATTCTCTGGCTTGGTGTGTATGACGTTTCCAAGATCACCATCATTGTCATTGACGCCATCTTCCCCGTGATTGCCGCTACGGTCATCGCAATTCAGGGCGTCGAACGAGAGTTGATCTGGTCGGCACGCAATATGGGAGCGAGCAACCGCGAGCTTCTGCACCAGGTGATTTTGCCTGCAGCGTTGCCGCAAATCATGACCGGAATGCAGGTCGCGCTGCCGCTTTCGCTGATCGTTGCGGTGGTCGCCGAAATGCTGATGGGCGGATACGGCCTCGGCGGTGCGATGATGACGGCCTCGCGCTTTGCCAACTCCACGAGCGTATTCGCTGGCATCCTCGAGATCGCCGTGATCGGCTACGCACTGGTCAAGGCCATGGCATTGATTCGACGCAGGCTTCTGATCTGGCACCAGGAAGTTACATGGCAAGCATTTGTGCCATAACAAATATTTAGCTG
>Ga0126384_10001788_pt1 | contig 12865 bp, 11 predicted proteins | sample PanSoiMetPlot_36_FD_92543 | JGI IMG/M metagenome (GOLD analysis project Ga0126384, IMG submission 92543) | Tropical forest soil microbial communities from Panama - MetaG Plot_36 | ecosystem: Environmental > Terrestrial > Soil > Tropical forest > Bulk soil | place: Panama | collected 2016-02-17 | reverse complement strand
GCCTGGCTATGAGGGCGGGCCGGGGGGTGATGGCGTTGCGTACTGCATGCACCGCTTCCGGTCATACGATCCGCAGACCGGGACGTATCTCGGTAACGACGGCGCGCGGCATCCCTGTCCGTAGGGCGGCTGCGAGGCGGTCAGCAGGCTTGTGGCGGGCCGTACGGCCCGTCACAACGACGCATTTACTGGGGCGGTGAGAAGTGTGATATTTGCGTAATGGTTTTTTATGTAATGATCTTACTCCATGGCTTGTGTAACATGAGAAATGTCTTTCTTACGTGATTTGCGTGGCTTGCTGGATTTGCCGCAGCGCATCGAAGGCGAGGTCGTCGCCCTGCGCAACGCGCTCGCCGAGCGGGACAAAGCCTTTGCGGCCTATCGGGAGGAGGTCGACGAGCGGGACAAAGCCTTTGCGGCCTATCGCGAGGAGATCGACGCACAGCTCGCGTGGCTGCGCCAAACGGACAACGTGGGCGCCATACAGCGGCTGGTCGGGGTGCTGCTCAGGAACGGCAAGGACCTTCCCGACGACATCCAAGAGAGTGCGCTGCGCCTTCAGTTGAAGATCGCGCCGGATGACCCGCAACTCACCCGCAGCCTGGTGGCGCTGCTTCATCGCCTTGGCCGTCCGCCGATGCCCGACGCGCCGTTGGCCGATGTGCCGCTCCCGAGCGCCGGCCGCTACGGCGGCGCCGGAGACAGCATCGATGCCCTTGTTGCGTCCGTCGACGGGCACGCGCGAGACAATGACCTGTTCAGCGCCTACGCGGCCCTGTGGCAGACCTGCGTGCGATATCCCGACGATGCGCGTGGCTGGGCCGAATATGCCCGATGCTTTGCCGAGCGATACGACTGGCGGAACTGCCGGCTCGCGATCGAGCGGGCCGTCGCGATCCCGGGCGTGCCGACGCCGGCCGCCGCCGCCGCGTTGCTCGCTGCTTTGTGCGCATCGGCGGAGCATCACCGGCTCGACGACCCCGATTGGAGAACGTGGTTCGAGCGCCTGCCCGATCCATTGCGCGTCAACGCGCATGCGGTGCGTCTTCTCGTTGCCAGTGGCGACGAGCGGGCGGCCGAGTTGGCACCGCGGCTGCTGGCGGCGCGGCCCGCCAGCGCGGCGTCATGGCTCGCCGCCGCAATGGCCGCATTCGGGCAGGAGCGCTGGTCGGACTCCTATCATTATCTGTGGGAAGCCCTGTCCACCGATCTCGGCGGAACGCTTCACACGATCGCACGCGATTGGAGCGCCCAGGCGTCCGCGGTCATCGCCGAGACCGGGAAGGCCGACGAGCTTGCCGACTGGCTGTCCGATCGCCACGCCGACGATCCCGAATTGAACCTGATTCCCGCGTGTCCGGCTCCCGAGGCACGGCTAATGGCGCGGCGCCAGCGCAGTGAGGCACTCGACCGCGGACTGCCGCCCTTCTTGTTCGTGCCGCTGGGCAAGAGCGCGAGCGTGACGGTGCACAACCTCATCGCGTCGGGTTTCGGCCTGACGGCCGTCCTCTACTCGCTGGTCGATTTGCGGGTCGTGACGTCGTGGCTGCGGGACTTCCAGCGCGGCGGGGGCTCATTTGCAACCCACCTGCGTCCGCTGCCCCGCAATATCGACCTGCTGGCGGCAATGGGCGTCAGGAACGTGTTCGTGCATGTGCGCGACCCACGTCAGGTCCTGATATCGCGCGCGGAGCACCTGCACAGATACACGACTCAGCTACCGCCCATAGCGCGCGAGCGACTGGCCGCAGATCCACGCGAAGAGGTCGAGATGACCATCGCGGCGGACTTGGCCAATACGATTGCATGGATCGATGGATGGCTGAAGGCGCGCGACAAGTTGAATGTGCATTTCACCACCTTCGAGGAGTTCATCCGCGACCACGACGCGTTCATCGACCGACTGGTGGCCCTCTACGGCGGCGATACGCGATATTTCGATCGGAATCTCGCGTTGAGCCAATCTCCCGCGATCGATTTTCACCATCGTCGCGGCGAGGTCGACGAGTGGCGCCGGCGGCTTGACGCCGGCCAGATCGAGCGCGTGAACGCGCAGATTCCGGACATATTTTGGACGACCTTCGGCTGGTCTCCGTGAACGGCTGAGACCCGGTCGCGTCGTCCGGCGGCCGCGATCTGCGGCCGTGGTTGGCGCCACGAACCACTGGCTCGCGCATCGTCAGATCGACGCTCGAATTTCACGCGCGAGGTCATCGCCGGACTCCGCCACGATCCGGCTGAGAATCGAGACCGACGGACCCGCGTATTCGGGCAGGAATTCCAACCGGATTCCGGCACGGTCAAAGACCTCCGGATCGTACAGGCTGCGGCCGCCGGGCGCGTTGATGTAGCGCTTGGCGCCGACACGGCGAACAATCTCGAGGATCCGATCCTGCCCCCGGACCGACGGCGCAATGTCGAGCGCGCTCGACCGGATGGTCTCGCGTGGCAGTCGGAGATAGGACGTGATGCAGTCGAGAGTCCGCAGGATGTAGTCCACCGGCGTCCCCTCGATGCGTCGAACGGTGTCTATGACGCCGCGCGCGTCCTGGTCCGCGGGGGCAAGCTCGAAGCGGCGGAGGCGCTCGGCAACCACCGCATCGGCATCGGACGTGAACCGCAGATCGCGAATAAGGATGTCGCGCGGCGCCTTTGCCAGCGGAAGCGTCAGCCAGCGCAGCGCTCCGGTTCGGTCCACCAGCCGATTGCGGTGGACCCATCCCCGCCGCGGAAACTGGACGCAGTCGTACACGACGAACAGGTCGCTTGCCGCATACAGACGGAAATACCCCGCATACGGAACAAAATACGGCTGCATGATCGCGACCGTGCCGGTCATTGGAGATGGCGTTCGTCGCTGGCGATCGATGGCGGTGTCGTCCCCGGGCCGGCTTCGTTCGAAGTCGAGGGACCCCCCTCGCTTACCAACCCCAGAGTGTCTGGGATAGACACGGGAGTGAACTCGCGGGCCGCTGTTGCCGAATGCGCGAACGTCGTCCAACATGCGCCTTCGCCAACGAAGCGCCGTGCGGGCAGCTCCGGACGGGGTGCGTAGGCGCCAGGGCCGATCTTGGCGGTGCGTACTGCGCGTGGCGCCGATACGGTCATACGGTGTTCCGATCGATGCCACAAATTCCCGTTGCTCGCCCCAAACTGCCGGTCGCGGAACGCATTGCGCCTTACCTGAGGGCGATCGATGCGTCGCGATTTTACACCAACTTTGGACCGCTGGCGTCGTCGTTCGAAGAGAGGATCGCGGCCCGTTATGGGCTGCCGTCCGGCACGGTCACGACCGTTGCGAACGCGACCTGGGGCCTCACGCTCGCGCTCGGCGCGCAGGACGCAAAGCCCGGAACGCTGTGCGTGATGCCGGCATGGACCTTCATCGCGTCGGCGCACGCCGCCGCGAATGCGGGCCTGGTTCCGTATTTCGTCGACGTCGATCCGGAGACGTGGGCGATCGACGCGTCGGCGGTTGCCGATGAGATTCGCCGGGCGCCGGCGCCGGTCGGCGCGGTGATGCCCGTATCGCCGTTCGGACGGCCGATTTCGATCCCTGCGTGGGACGCGTTCCGGTCCGAGACCGGGCTGGCGGTCGTCATCGACGCGGCGGCGGGTTTCGACTCGCTTGTGCCGGGAGAGACGCCCGCGGTCGTCAGTCTCCATGCAACCAAGGTATTCGGGACCGGCGAGGGCGGGCTCGTCCTCTCGACCGACCGTTCGATCATCAGCAGCGTGCGTCAGCGAAGCAATTTCGGCTTCCACGGCAGCCGCGACGCCCTGGTTACGGCGACGAACGCCAAGCTCAGCGAGTATCATGCGGCGGTCGGTCATGCGATGCTCGACGAATGGAACGACGCCCGCGCCGAGTGGATCAGGGTTGCCACGGCCTACCGGGATGAAATCGGGTCGTCGAATCGTGCTCGGCTGCAAGGCGGATTTGGCGAGTCCTGGGTCAGCAGCACATGCTCGTTGACGGCGCCGGATGCGACGCGCATCGAGCGGACTTTGGCATCCGAAGGGATCGACACACGTCGTTGGTGGAGCAACGGCGCGCACGCGCATGAGGCCACCGCGCGTTACCCGAGGACGTCACTGCCGGTGACCGAAAGGCTGGTCAATTCGACGATCGGCGTGCCGTTCTATCGCGATCTCGAGCCTTCCACCATCGGCAAGGTTGTTCGCGTCGTGCGCGCCTGTCTCGGTGAGTGAGACGGACGGTTCAGTCGCATGACCAATACCCCAGAAGAGCTGTCCGCGCTCATGTCCGAAGTTCTGCGCACGACGCGTGACAGGATCACCCCCGACCTCGCCATTCACAAGATCGATACCTGGAACTCCCTGACCCATATCGAGCTCGTGGTGACGATAGAGGAACGGTTCGGCATCCAATTGACCGAGGATGAAATCGTGGGCATGACGACTGTCGGCGAAATTCAACGGATTCTGCGTGCTCGCGGCGTTCTCGCGCCGTAGCAAGATGCGGTGACGCTCGCAGCGCTGGAACGATCGGATGGCCCCGCAGCAGACGACATTCGGGCACCGCACGGCGGTCGTCACCGGGGGCGGGGGATCCCTCGCCAGGGCGATCATCCTCGGTCTGCGCGACCGCGGGTGCCGCGTCGTCGCCGTCGATCGGGATGCCGACGCGCTCGCGGCGTTCTCGCGGGAGGAGGGGGTCGCAACGGCGGTTTGTGATCTGCTCGATGCGGATGCGACCGAAAGATGCGCCGCCGAGGTGTGGAGGGCGCACGGGCCGGTGTCGATTCTCGTGAACGCCGTCGGCCTCATCCACAGCGCGCCCCTTCTCAACATCGCCGCGAGAGCCGAGCGCCGGCACAGTCTCGAGACATGGCGACGTGTGATCGACCTCAACTTGACCACGGTCTTTCTGGCGACCGTCCATTTCGTCGAGCACATGGTGTCGACGCGCACACGGGGGGTCGTGATCAATTTCAGTTCGGTGGCTGCGGCTGGTAACGCCGGGCAGGGGGCTTACTCGGCGGCCAAAGCGGGCGTCAATGCGCTCACCAGGTCGTGGGCCAAGGAACTTGGCATGCTCGGCATCCGCTTCGTCGCGATCGCGCCCGGTTTCATCGACACGCCTACGACCCATGCGGCGCTGTCGGATCATTCAGTGAAGGATTGGGTTCAGCGCACTCCGCTGCGCCGCATGGGGTCGGTCGGGGATGTGTTGTCGGCCGTCGTGTTCGCGGTCGAAAACGAGCACCTGACCGGCAAGGTCATCGAAATCGACGGTGGTTTGAGCCTGTGAAGAAGATGGGCTTTCGATTTGCCGAGCGTGTGGTCGTGAGCGCAGCCTCGAGCGGTCGATCTCGCCCTCGGAGACGGGACGCTTCGCGGGGCTCGCGATGAGTTCCTCCGGTCCATGGCTCTACGCCAGCAATCTCGGCCGGGCGTTCGCCAACGTCGCGATCGAGCATGCCACGCGTCCTGCGATCCATGCGGCGGATGGCAGGCGGCTGACTTACGCAGATCTCGAGGCGCTGAGCAACCGTCTCGCGCACTGGCTGCGTGGCCGCAATGCCGGCGTCGGCGCCGTAGTCGCGCTGCAGAACGGCAAGACGGTCGAAGGCTATGCCGCCATGCTCGCGTGTCTCAAGCTGGGCGCGGCCTATGTCAACCTGGATGTGCAGAACCCGCCGGATCGTCTGGCTCGCATCCTGTCGACCTGCGAGCCGCTCCTCGTGCTCTGCGATGAGAGGCCCGCACCAGCAGTCGGGGAGGCGGCGGCGCGTCTCGCTGTTCCGGTTGCGTGTATGCTCGATTGCGGCGCGGAAATCGCGCGCTGCGAGCCGACGCTTCCAGCCGACCTCTGGCGCGGCACCGGCACTGATCCGGCCTACATCATGTTCACGTCGGGATCGACCGGAACGCCCAAGGGGGTGGCGATTTCGCATGCCAGCGTGCTCAACTTCATCCGCTGGACCCAGAGCGTCTTCGGCATAGGCGCCAATGACGTAGTCGCCAACGCCAATCCGGTCTATTTCGACAACTCCGTCTTCGATTTCTACGCGGCGCTGTTTTCGGGGGCGTGTCTTGCGCCGATCAGGACCGAACACGGGGAGGCCGCCGCGATCGTTCGCGCAGTCGACGATGCGAAATGCACCGTGTGGTTCTCGGTTCCGTCCCTGCTCATCTATCTGATGACCATGAAGTCGTTGACGCCCGAGCGGTTCGCGTCGGTCCGCGCCATCGTGTTCGGTGGCGAGGGTTACCCCAAGCGCGAGCTCGCAAGGCTGTTCGGCATGTATGGCGGCCGTTGCGGGCTGTACAACGTTTACGGGCCGACCGAATGCACCTGTATCTGCTCGGTTCATCGGATTTCGGCGGACGATTTCCGGGACCTCGATGGTCTGCCGCCGCTCGGCCGGATTGCCGACAACTTCTCCTATTCGGTGCTCGACGGCGAGGCGGCGGTTGCGCCCGGTATCGTCGGTGAGCTGTGCCTGATGGGACCGCAGGTCGGGCTCGGTTACTATAACGACCCTGATCGCACCAACGCCGCCTTCGTGCAAAATCCGCTGGCGCGGGTGCTGCCGCAGAAAATGTACCGCACCGGGGACCTGGTGCGCGATGTCGAGGGCTGCCTCTATTTCGTTGGCCGCAAGGACAACCAGATCAAGCATATGGGATATCGCATCGAGCTCGAGGAGATCGAATCGGCGATCAATCGGCTCGACTATGTGGTCCAGAGCGCGGCGGTGTACCGGCGTGTACGCGACAGCCACGGGCACATCGTCGCTTACGTCGCGACCGGCGAGATGGTGATCGACGACGTGCGTCTGCGAAAGGATCTCAGTCTGATGTTGCCGTCCTATATGGTACCCAATCGATTCGTGATCTCGCGCGAGTTGCCGAAGAACGCCAACGGCAAGGTGGATCGGGCGCGTCTGAAAGAGCTCTGATGGCGAGCATCGGCTCGACAAAACTGCGCATCAACTTGTCACAGATCGGCAATGCCACTATCTTCGTCGCACGCTCTCGCCATGAGGTGCCAGGATGGCAGGGACATCCCAACGCCACGCTCCTCCGACCGGGTACGTCGACGGAACGATGGAAACGCGCAGGTTTTCCGATCGTCGCGAGGCTTACTGGACGGGCATCCAAGAAATTCTGCAGATGGGCATTGCGCCCGCCGACCTGATCCATCACGCCCCGGCGTTTGCGGGTCACGTCAACTTGGCGCGTTTCCTTGCGCTCTACGAGGCCTACAAGATGACCCTGCCTCTCGCCGGGCACATCGCGGAGGCGGGCATCTGGAAAGGAACGTGCAGCATCTTCTTCGCCAAGCTCACCCGCATGTTTGAGCACGACTCGAACACGCTCGTTCACGGATTCGACTGGTTTCAGGGAGCTCGGATGGAAGGTGATGAGGTCGGGCTCGTGCAGGATGGGCTCTATCACGCTCCATTCGAGTGGGTCGAGAAACTGGTATCCGTGCAAGGCCTCAACGACGTCATTCGTCTTCATAACCTCGACCTTTCTCGGGATCTGCCGGCGTTTTTCGGTGAACACCCTCATCTGCATTTCAAATTGGTGCTTCTCGATTGCGGGATCTACAAGGTTGTGCGGGCATGTCTGGAGCACTTCTGGCCGCGCCTCGCCACAGGTGGCGTGTTGATCCTCGATAACTTCAATCATGAAACGTCGCCGGGCGAGACCGCGGCGGTTCGCGAACTCCTGCCGAACGAGGCGATCCGATCTTTTGGATTTGCCTTTCAGCCCACGGCTTATCTGATCAAGGGACGGCCGCAGCCGGACTCGCAGCTCACGTCAATCTTGCGATCTTGAGAAACCGACGGCTGTCCAATCGGATCCGATCGGTATCGGGCGCGACATAGACGCCGTCGGCAGCCGTGCTCCGGGTGAGCACCGTTCCGGCGCCGATGATGCTGCGCGCGCCGATCGTGACACCGTGACCGATGGCGGCATTGACGCCGAGAAAACAGTGCGGCTCGATCACGGCCGAGCTTGAGATCGTGCAGTTGGAAGCGACCCAGCAATGGTCGCCGATGCTGGCATGGTGCCCGACGACGGCGCCACTCCAGACGAACACGTCGTCGCCCAGGCGAGCCAAGGGTTGCAGCGATGCGCCGTCCATGACGACGCAATTGGTGCCGACGACGCAGCCGCGCGGGACGTGCGCGCGCGGGCTGATCCAGGATATGAGCTTATAGCCCTGGTCGCGCGCCTGCTGGCAACGCTGCGCCCTGACGAGGTTGAGCTCCTGGTACCCGATCGCGACCAGCATCCTGAAAGCGGAAGGCGGAAAGTGGGTCGCGACCTCGTCGAAAGCGACGACCGGAAGCCCGCAGTGCTCGCGGCTCGTCATGAACTCCCGGTCGCACGTGAAGCCTGACACCGAGTAGGCGGGATCGCTGGCGAGGAGGGCGTGAACCACCTCCGCGATCTTGCCGGCGCCGAACACGATGATCTTGTCCATGATCGCTCCGCCACGATAAAAGACGAGGATAGTGGCCCCGGGCAACCGGGCGCAATGGTCCGCCGCGCGAGCGGGGCGCAGGCGGAGAGCGGGCCACCGTTGGAGGGGCGTAAGGGACGTCATGACACAAGCCTGCGTAGTCTGCGGCGGCCAGGATTGGCGGCCTTTGCCATCGCCGAGCGTGAAGCTGATGATCACGACCGCCGGCAAGCTGGTCGCGAACCGCTTTGGAAAAAATCAGTGCGGTCGATGCGGCGCGGTGCAGAAGGTTGATGGGGGCAGACTTGCCGACACGGACTACTATGAGCGGCAGTACACTTATTACGATCGCCCCGGCGCCCAGACCTTCGACGTCGCGCGCTATCGTGCCTTGGCGCGCTGGCTCGAAGAGGCCGCAGCTCCGGCGCGTCCACGGCGGGTGTTCGATGTCGGCTGCGGCCGCGGCGGAACGATGCAGTATCTGCGTGAGGCATGGCCGGATGCGCACTTCGCCGGGCTGGAACCCTCGGCAGACGCCGTGTCCGCCGCGCGCAGCCTCGGCTTCGACGTCTCGGAAGGACGGCTGAGCGCGGACACGCCAGTGCACGAGAGGTTCGACCTCGTTTTTTCCAACAACGTGTTGCAGCATACGACCGATCCGGTCGACTTTATCCGCGCGCAGGCGCGTCTGCTGTCGGACGACGGCATCCTCGTCCTGAGCTGTCCCGACGGCACCAAGCCTAGCGTCGAGTTGCTCATGGCGGATCAGAATGTCTCCCTGTGCCCCAAGCATCTCGACGCGCTCGCCGCCAAGGCCAGCATGAGGGTGGTGCGGCGTCTTCCCTGTCCGGGAGGCCCGTTGCGGAACGAGCAGCTCGCCGTCATGCGTCCGGTAGATACGAAGGGGCCCGATGGGAGTGCGATGGCGAGCCGGCACGCGATCGACACGAGCTATGCGGCTCTGGTGGCCTATTTGAACGCCTGGGCAGGCCTCGACGGCTGGCTGTCGCCGGCGATCGTCGACGCGCGCCGGGTGTTCAATTTCGGAGGCGGTCTGTGGAGTTATGTCCTCGCCGCCTACTGTCCGGAGTATTGGGCGCGGGTCGAATGCTGTCTGGTCGACGGCTTCGCCGGACAGTGCATCGATCGCGAGGTCAAGCCGTTCGAAAGCGTGCCCCTGTCGAAGGACGACGTGCTGGTGCTCGGAACCAATCCTTACGTGCAGCCGAAGCTCGCGGCTCGCTTTGCCGACGCGGGGCTGCGCGCGGTTTCGTGGAATCACATGATCGGAGATTGACCGCGTGCCTGTCGGCTCGGCGCGGTGTGCTATAGAATGTTAGTCCTGGTGCTTAGTCCTCGAGCCTGGCCCAGCCGAAGCCTGAGGCCCCGAACCCGTTGCCATTGTAAAACATCAGGGTGCCGGCCGGCGTGTCCACCACGCAGGGATACGCGAACATCTTCGCGTCCCACCCGGAGACCGACATTTCGAATCCGGCCGCATGATCGTCCCGCTCCCAGTGCCGAAGATCCGCGGAGCGCGCATAGCCGATGCGGTAAGCCTCGCCACCCTCGCGGAAGTCCTTGCTGCCGCGGTGGCAGAACCACATGTGCCAGATGCCGCGCCGATACAGGACCGAGGGGCGCGACTGCGCCTCGTCCGGATACGCGGTCGGCAGAATTGGCCGCCCGTCGCGCACCCATTCGATCCCGTCGCGCGACCAGGCATGGCAGATGACGTAGACGGGCTCCAGTCCGCCACCGCCCTGCACCCAGCGGGTGCCAGTCGAGTACCACATGCGCCACAGGCCATCCGCGTCGATCACAATCCAGGACAGTGTCGCCGACAGGGGTTCGCGGGCGCTGCGCGTCAGAATCGGACCGGGAAAGAGCCGCTCGAACTTGACGCCGCCGTCTCGGCTGATCGCAACGCCGGAGGAGTTGTTATAGGGCGCGCCCCCCGCCAGCCGCGACCAGCCCGTATAGTACAGCAGGACGTCGTTCTCGCGCCCGACGACCATGGCTGGCATGACGCCGTGCTCATCGAAGCTGCCGGGCCCTCCCAGTTCGAGGAGCGGCCCGTCGTGAACCGCGAGAATTCGCGAGGGATCATCACAGCGGACATCGATGCTGGCGGGCATGCTCACGCCGGCACGGGGCCGCGTCGAGAAGTAGATTCGCAGCATGTCGCCGCGCACGAGCACCGCCGGCATCTGCGCGTGACTGTTCATCCAGCCGCCTTGGCCCGACGGTGCAAAAGCGAGACCTTGTTTGACCCATTGCATTGCGATTCTGGAATGTTCGCGCGAGCGCGGGAGAATGACGTTCGGTGGCACACCGCCGCCGCGAAAGCGCCTGCCGGCGATCGCACAAGAGCGCATGCCACAGGGACGAACGGCCCGCAACACGAACTCGTCGATGCGGTTGAGGTTTTTGGCGCGGAACGTCGTCCGCCCTCACGCCGATTGCAATCGCGCCGCGTCGATTGTCTCCGAAAATGCAATCTCCACGAGAAATTCGCATGCGCGGCAGGCGCTTCACCGATCGATTTGTTGCTCACAAAGGTGATAAAAGGGGATATCAGTGTCGACACCGACCAAGCCTTATGGTACATAAGTTCCCGGTGGAAGGAGGTGAATAAACAGAGGGAGAGAGGGACGATGTTGTTGACTAGGAGATTGCTGTACTTTTTTGCAATGCTTCTCGCGGTCTCAGGACCGTTTTTTTATGGCTCCACCGCACACGCACAGGCGACACGGACATGGGTCTCCGGGGTTGGCGACGACGCCAATCCGTGCAGTCGCACGGCGCCGTGCAAGACCTTCGCCGGGGCGATCTCCAAGACCGCCGTGGCCGGAATCATCAACTGCCTGGATCCGGCAGGCTACGGCGCGGTGACCATCACCAAGTCGATCACGATCGATTGCACCGAAACGCTTGCCGGCGTCCTGGCGGCCGGCACCAATGGCATCAATGTCAACGCCGCGAATGCCGTCGTGAACCTGCGCGGCCTGGACATCGAGGGAGGCGGCACCGGACTGATCGGGGTCAACATCCTCAATGGCCCCATCACGGTGCACATCGAGAACTGCCGCATCTTCGGCTTCCAGTCGGGCAGCGCGCGCGCAGTCTCGGTTGCTCCGACGACGAGCGGAACGCTGGTGATGAACAACTCGCACCTTCACACCAATGGGACCGGCATCTTCGTCAGCACGACCGCCGGCACCTCGAATATCGCCTTGCGGGACGCCATAATCGATACCAACAGCGGTAATGGCGTTACGCTTTCGTCGGCAGGCCTGCACAGCGGCGCCACGATCGACCGCACCACGCTGGCCTTCAATGGCGGCACCGGCCTCGCTCTGACCGGCGCCGGCACGGTCGCGATCATCGGAAACTCGATGGTGACCGGCAACAACCTCGGCGTCAGCAACGCCGGCGGTGTGCTGCAATCCTTCAAGAACAACCAGATCGGCGGAAACAACAGCGATGGCACGCCGATCACGGCGTTCCCGGGTCCGGGAGGCCCGCTGCAGTAAGATTCTGTCAGCCAGAGTTCTCAATCTGGTCCCGGCGGCGTGAACGCGCCGCCGGGCGGACGCGTTCGGCCGCGATGCTCTTGGTCGCTCGGACGCAAATGCCCGTCACATTGTGCGATATCGAGCACTTCGCTGATCAATTTGTTGCTCATAGCATGCAATCTAAAGGCGCTTAAGTATCGACATCAACCAAACCCTATGATACATAGGTTGCGGTGGAAGGAGGTGTATAGCTAAAGGAGAGTGGGACGATGTTGACTAGACGATTGCTGTACTTCTTTGCAATGCTTCTCGCGGTTTCAGGACCGTTTTTTTATAGCTCCATCGCACACGCACAGGCGACACGAACGTGGGTCTCAGGGGTTGGCGACGACGTCAATCCGTGCAGCCGCACGGCGCCGTGCAAGACCTTCGCCGGGGCGATCTCCAAGACCGCCGTGGCCGGAATCATCAACTGCCTGGATCCAGCAGGCTACGGCGCGGTGACCATCACCAAGTCGATCACGATCGATTGCACCGAAACGTTTGCCGGCGTCCTGGCGGTCGGCACCAATGGCATCAATGTCAACGCCGCGAATGTCGTCGTGAACCTGCGCGGCCTGGATCTCGAGGGACTCGGCAGCGGACTGATCGGGATCAACATCCTCAATGGCCCCGTCACGGTGCATATCGAGAACTGCCGGATCTTCGGCTTCCAGGCGGGCGGCGCGCTCGGCGTCTCGTTTGCTCCGACCACGAGCGGAACGCTGGTGATGAACAACACGCACCTTCACACCAATGGGACCGGCATCCTCGTCAACACGTCTGCCGGCACCTCGAATATCAACTTGCGGGACGTCATTATCGATACCAACAGCGGTAATGGCATTACGCTTTCCTCGGC
>Ga0126384_10001787_pt1 | contig 12869 bp, 11 predicted proteins | sample PanSoiMetPlot_36_FD_92543 | JGI IMG/M metagenome (GOLD analysis project Ga0126384, IMG submission 92543) | Tropical forest soil microbial communities from Panama - MetaG Plot_36 | ecosystem: Environmental > Terrestrial > Soil > Tropical forest > Bulk soil | place: Panama | collected 2016-02-17 | reverse complement strand
GTGCGCACACCGCCGACCTCGACGACGTTGTTCGCCTCGCGGGGAAAACCGTGGCGGAGCGCGCCGACGTCGGTCGTCGTGCCGCCCACGTCGATGACCAGCGCATCGGCGAGCTTGGAGAGGAACGCGGCGCCGCGCATGCTGTTGGTGGGTCCCGAGGCGAACGAGTAGACGGGATAGGCCTCCGCCACCTCGGCAAGCATCACCGTGCCGTCGTTCTGGGTGAGATACAGCGGCGCCGCGATGCCGCTGGCGCGCAGGGCGTCGACGAAGGCGCGCGCGGTCTTGCGCGCCAGGTCGAGCAGGCACGCATTCAGCAGCGTCACGTTCTCGCGCTCGAGCAGTCCGATGCGGCCCAGGCGGTGGGACAGCGTCACCGAGGCATCCGGACATTCCTCGGCGAGAATCGCCGCAGCCTGCTCCTCGCACGAGGGGTCGAGCGGTGAAAACACCGACGCGACGGCCACGGACGTGACGCCGTCCGTTCGGAACCGGCGCGCCGCCGCGCGCATCCCCGCGGCGTCGAACGGCACAATCGGCCGGCCGTCATACTCGTGGCCGCCCTCGAGCATCACGACATCGCCCCGCACGAGGTCCGCCAGGTCGTCGGGCCAGTCGACGAACGGCGGGAGCGAGGCACTCGCGGGCAGCCCGATGCGCACCGCCGCCACGCGAGTGAGGCCGCGGCGCTGCACGACGGCGTTGGTGAAATGCGTGGTGCCGATCATGACGGCGCTGATCGTTGTCGCGGGGTCCGCGAGCCCGCCGTGTTCCGCCGGCGGCCTGTTCGAGGCGCTCCCTGGCTGCCTGCGCATCAACTCGGCCAGCGCACGCGTCACCCCGCTCGTCACGTCCGCTGTCGTCGGTGTCTTGACCGCGGCGACGACGCGCTCGCCGTCGAGAAAGACGGCGTCGGTGTTGGTACCGCCGACGTCGATTCCGATTCGCCGTATCACGTGAACACCGATGTGAAGTCCAGGTCGTAGCCGAACGCGCGTGGGCCGACGTGCTCGAGTCCCTTCGGGGTCAAGAGCACGGGCGCCGCCGGCAGCGCCACAACGGTGACACGCTGCCCATATCGGAGGGTCTCGGTGCCGACTGCATCGCCGGAAACCGTGTCGAGCACGCAGATGAGGTCGGGCGTCGTGACGCGCACGGTCTCGTCGAGCCAGCCGACCGCGAATTCGTTCTGGAACGCGAGGCGGAACGTATGGCCGCGGTCGGCGTCGAGACCCTCCAGGATCGCGGTGCCCCGTAGAAATCCCTCGGTGGCGCGCCGCGCGACGTCCTGCACCTTGCCGGTGAAGAGTCGGAGTCCGCGCTCGGCGTCGATGACGGCCTGGACCGGGTCGCGGTGCTCGCGCCGCGCAGCCTGCACTGCCTGTCCCAGGCGGATCGCCTTGGTGGTCGTATAGAGGATGCCGCACTCCTTGACTTCTTTGCCGGTGCGCGGCGCCTTGCAGGTGCCGGCGATGGAGCCGACGGCGACGCACGCCGTGCGCGATAACCGCTCCATCCACTTCCACGACTGCGCGCGAGCCACGATGACGGCGTTGTCGCGGACGTCGGCGAGCGTGAGCGGATACATCGGCAGGTCGTGGATCGCGAACGACGTCATCTGCGCCTCGGGGAACGCGCGGCCCATGCAGTCGCCATCCACCACGGGCAGGTCGAGCATGGCGGCGGCCATGAACGGCTGGATCGAGTTGCCACCCCCGATCTCGAGCGACATCACGGCGCGGAAGCGCCGGCCCAGATAGTCCTCCATCATCCGCACCGCGCGCTCGATCGTGCGCGGGTCGGTGAGCCGCTCCTGGCCCACGAGCGGCGCGCCCATGTTGGAGACGATCGCCACCAGATCGTCGTCGGCGAGATCCATGGGATCCATGAGCCGCACGACCACTCCGTCCCGATAGAGACGGCGCATGTTCAACAGCGCCAGGTACGGACTGCCGCCGCCGCCGGTGCCGAGGATCCAGGCGCCGATGGCCAGTGACTCGATCTCGGCGGCGCTCACGTCGCGGAGCCGGGCCATCAGAAGCCTGTGAACTCCTCGAGGCCGACGACGCGCGCGATGCCGAGCACGACCACGAGGGCGACCCCGATCGCGACGGCCGACACGGCCGCGGCCGTCGGGTCGAACGAGTATTTGAGATAGGCAAACAGCTCGATGGGAAGGGGAGTTAGCCGCGAAGAGGTAAGGAACAGCGAGAGGGTGAAATTGTCGAAGGAGATCGCGAACGCGAAGATCGCGCCCGCGACCACGCCGGGCTTGATGACGCCGAGCGTGACCTCCAGGAATGCGCGCACCGGCGAGGCGCCGAGACTCTGGGCCGCCTCCTCCAGGGCCACGTCGAAGTGCGTCAGCGTGGCCGTGACGGTGCGGACCACATACGGCGTCGTCACGACGACGTGGCCGATCAGCAGGCCCCAGTACGTCTGGTGCAGCCGGATCAGCGTAAAGAATTGCAGCAGCGCGACGCCGGTAAGGATCTGTGGCAGCAGCAGGGGCGACGTGACGAATGCGTTGATCACGTTGCGGCCGCGGAAGCGCCCGCGTACGAGCGCGATGGCGGCCAGGGTGCCGGCCAGCGTCGACAGGACCGCGGTCCACAGCGCCAGCTCGGTGGACAGCCGCAGCGCCTGCATGAACTCGCGCCGCGCGAAGAAGTTGGCGAACCAGCGCAGCGAGAACCCTTGAGGCGGGAAGGTGAAGAACGAGCCGCTGTTGAACGCGGCCACCACGACCACGAGCATCGGCACGAGCAAGAACACGTACACGGCGACGACTGCGGCGCGAAGGATCAAACGATGCCCCGCAGCGCGCGCTCGGTGACCCGGATGTAGATGGCGATGAGGGCGATCGAGATCACCAGGAGCACGAACGCGTTGGCGGCGCCGAACGGCCAGTCGAACACCGACAGCACCTGCTCGTAGACGATCATCGGCAGCACCTGGACCTTGAAGCCGCCAAGCAGGACCGGCACGACAAATGACGAGATCGCCAGCGAAAACACGAGCAGCGAGCCAGCCAGGATGCCCGGCAACGAGAGCGGAAGCGTGACCTCGAGAAACGCGCGGCGCGGGGAGGCCCCGAGCGTCATGGCGGCCTCCAGCGCATGCGGGTCGATGCGCTTGAGCACGCCGGTCAGCGACAGCACCATGAAGGGCAGAAACACGTGGACGAGGGCCACGGCGACGCCGAAGCGGTTGTACATGAGCGGCAGTGGTTTCGTCAGCCAGCCCCGCTCGACGAGCGTCGCATTGATCAGCCCGCGGTCGGCGAGCAGGATCATCCAGCCATAGCAGCGAATCACGATGCCCACCAGCAGCGGCGAGAGCACGGCGACGAGCAGCAGGGGCTTGGCGCGCGTGGTCGTCCGCGCCAGGTGATACGCGAGCGGATAGCCCAGGAGCAGGGCTACGACCGTGACGATTGCGCCGAGCACCAGCGTGTCCCAGAGCACACCGACGTAGTAGGCGTCGGAGAAGAACCGCGCATAGTGGTGCAGCGTGAAGGTCCACTGCAGCTCGCCGAACGACTGGTGCGCGACGCTGACGGCAACCATCAGGGCCAGCGGCGCGGCAAAGAAGACGCCGAGCAGCGCGATGAACGGCAGCAGCAGGACCACGCGCGCCCGGACGCCGATCACAGTGCCAGCAGCTCAGCCGCCAGTCGCGCCACGAGCAGGTTGGCGACCAGCACAGGCACGCCGAGACGCGCGGCGAGATCGCGCCGGGTGACGTCGCGGAAACCGATGCAGTCCATCACGACGAGTCCCGTTCCGGCGTCACGAAGCGCCGTCGCCGCGCGCGCGAGCGCGGCCGGATCGTGCTCGTCGTAGGGCGAGAGCGGTACCACGGCGGCGTCGAAGCCGTCGGCACGCCAGCGCGCCGTCGTCTGCGCCACGTGACGCTCCGACGGTGTGAGTACGCCGAGCCGGCCGGGGTGCGAGAGGCCGCGCAGCACGCCGAGCAAGACCTGCTGCGGCTCGAGCAGCGGCCGCCGCGCGGTCAGGCGAGGAAAGGCGCCGGTGCAGAGCAGGACCGTCAGCGCGACGCCCTCTGCCTCCAGTGCGGCGATGCGCTCGATCACGCGTGGCAGCACCCGCGCTTTGCCGACGAAGATGGATGACGCATCGGCGAGCCGCGTGACGAGGATCTCGTCGTCGCCCTCGGGCGCCAGTCGCGCCATCGCCGCGCGATCGAGGCCGTCGAGGGCGCCCGCCTCGAGGATCTCGACGTCCGGCAGCAACGCCGCCATGTCGGGCACCACGTCGGCCCGTGGCGCCTGTCCGATCGTCACCATGCCGATCCGCGCCTTGCTCATTCGATTACCTCCATCCCGCCGACGCCGCCGACGCGGTCATGACGTCAGCACCCGCGCGTCGGCGGCGGCCCAGCCGGCCCGCACACGGGTGCCGGCGGGAAAGCGCACGCGGCCGAGTTCGACGGCCTGCAATTCGAGACCGCCGTCGGCGGCGAGCAGGTACCGCACGGTTTCTCCCTGGTAGACGACGTGCGCGACCGTCGCCGGAAGCTCGTTGTCGAGCGTGCCGGTGTCGTCCAGGCGAATGCGCTCGGGCCGCACCGCGACGGTGACCGGCGCGCCGGCCTCGGGAGCCGCGCCGGCGGTGGCGATGGTGACACCGGCGCAGTCCACGGCCGCGCCGCCGCGGCTGCGGCCGGCAAACAGGTTCGTGTTGCCGATGAAGCCGGCCACGAACACCGTCCGCGGCGTCTCGTAGATCTCGCGCGGGGTGCCGACCTGCTCGAGGCGGCCCGCGCGCATGACGGCCACGCGATCCGACATCGTCAGCGCCTCCTCCTGGTCGTGCGTGACGTAGATGGTCGTGACACCGACGTCCCGCTGCAGCCGCTTGAGCTCGATCTTCATGTGATCGCGCAGCTTCTTGTCGAGCGCTCCCAGCGGCTCGTCGAGCAACAGCACCGCCGGCCGTGTGACGAGGGCGCGGGCGAGAGCCACGCGCTGTTGCTCGCCGCCCGACAGCTCGCGTGGATACCGTTCGCCGTGACCAGGCAGCTGCACGAGGGCCAGTGCCTCGTCGACCAGGCGCGTGATCTCGGCACGCGCGGCGCGCTGCATGCGCAGTCCGAACGCGACGTTCTGACGGACCGTGCGATGCGGGAACAGCGCGTACGACTGGAAGACGAGCCCGACGCGGCGCCGGTGCGGCGGCACGTCGTTGACGCGCGCGCCGCGGATGCGGACGTCGCCGGCATCGGGCCGAACGAAGCCGGCCACGGCGCGAAGGCTGGTGGTCTTGCCGCAGCCGGAGGGACCGAGCAGCGTGAAGAACTCGCCGGGCGCGACCTCGAGCGACACGCCGTCGAGGGCGCGCGTGGCACCGTACCGCTTCTCGAGGCCGCGCAGCGCGACGTCGGCCGCGCGCGCCTCGCTCAGCGAAGCTCCTTGTTCCAGCGCTCGGTCCACTGCGGGCGCTGCCGGGCGACCTGATCCCAGGTGAAGACGACGAGGTTCTCGACGTCGGCCAGCTTGGTGACGAGCTTCTTCGCCAGCTCCGGCGGCAGCTTCACCGTGCGGTTGGTCGGACTGAAGAAGAGCTCGGAGGCGAATGCGGTCTGCACCTCGGGCGAGAGGTACATGTCGATGAGCTTCCACGCGAGCTCCTTGTTCTTGCTCCCGCGCGCGACCTGGATGACCTGATCCAGGATCGGCACGCCCTCGCTCGGCGCCACCCACTCGACCGGGATGCCGCGCTTGGCGAGGTCGTACGTCGAGCCATCGTGCAGCACGGCGATGCCGACCTCCTTGGACTCCAGGTGCTTTTCCATCGTGCCCGTGAAGTCGACCATCTTGGCGTTGAGCTTCTTGATCGCCGCGATGCCGGCGTCCACGTCGAAGTAGTCGTGGCCATAGATCTTGTCGGCCATGAAGAGGAAATTGATGCCGAGCGTGTTGCCGATGACGTAGATGCCACGCTTGCCGTCGTACGACGGATCCCAGAAGTCCTTCCACGACTTCGGCGGCTTCAGCCCCATGTCGGTGCGGTAGGCGAGCCCGATGCGCCCCCAGAAGATGGCCAGGCTCGTGTCGCCGATCAGTGCCTTGGGATACACGTTGTTGATGTTCGGGGCGGCCGTGGGATTGCGCTTGTCGAAGAATCCGCGCTCGCGCGGGATGGGCAACGGCGGCTCGTTGCCCATGATCACGTCGAAGGGCGGGTTGTCCGGCCCGGCCGCCATCAGCTTGGCGACCCATTCCGTCGTGATGCCGGTGACGATCTCGACGCGCACGTCGTACTTCTTCTCGAACGGCTCGACGAGAGTTTTCTTCATCACCTCGGACCAGCGGCCGCCGTAGCCCGTGACGACGAGGGTCTTGCCCTGCGCGGTGACGGCGCGGGGCGCTGGCAGCAGCATGGAGCCGACGAGGGCGAGGAGCAGCACGAGAGTGAGCAGCGGTCGTCGCATGGGGCGCCTCCGGGACGAGCTCACAGCACGTGCAGCCAGGCCCGCGCGGTGAGACCGTCCTTCTTCCAGAAGCCCGTGTCGGCGAGCCAGCCGATTGCCTCGTCGCCGCGGGGTGTCTTCATGACGGCCACCGTGCGCCCGCCTTCGACGACGCCGCCGAACGCGAGCCGGCCCGCGCCGCGCGCCTCGATCAGCGCGAACTGCGCCATATCCTCGTCGACCACAGGGCCCTCGACGAGGCTCGCCACGCGCGAGCCGTCGAGCACGATCGGGACCTGCTCCCACGGCTCAACGAAGTGGGTGAAGGAATGTGGCGTGTAGCCCGTCCATGCGCCGGCGACGAAATACGGATCCTCCTCGACCACGAGCGCGACCTGGGTAGGTTGCTGCAGCCGGTAGAAGATGTCGACGCGCCGGCCATCGGGCGCCGGGCCGCCACCGACGACGACGCCGGCGGCACGGAGCGCCTGCAGGCGATCGAGGTGAGCGCGCCGATGCGGCTCGCGCTTCGCGACGTAATTCTCGGTGGTGCTGATGTCGACGTGGAAGACGATCACGCGGGTGAGCCTACCACCCGTGTTACCGTGGTCAAAGTGGAGCGTTTCGAGCGGTTCCGGGCGAAGTTCTCCTTCCCTCTCGACGACTTCCAGGTCGAAGCCATCCGCGCCATCGATGCCGATCAATCCGTGATCGTCTCCGCGCCGACGGGCAGCGGCAAGACGCTGGTCGCCGAGTATGCGATCCACTGCGCGCTCGAGACGGGCCGGCGCATCGCGTACACGACGCCGCTCAAGGCGCTTTCCAACCAGAAGTTCGGCGACTTCACGCGCGCCTACGGCGCCGACAACGTCGGCATCCTCACCGGGGACGTGAAGGTCAACTCGCAGGCGCGCGTGCTCGTGATGACGACGGAGATTCTCCGAAACGCGCTCTTCGGCAGCGGCCTCGACGAGCTCGGCTACATCGTGCTCGACGAGTGCCACTACATGGGCGACGAGGGGCGCGGCACCGTGTGGGAGGAGATCATCGTCGGCGCTCCCAAGCACGTGCTGCTGGTCGGCCTGTCGGCCACCGTCGCCAATGTCAAGGAGATCGCCGACTGGATCTCGCTGGTGCACCGACCGATCGTGCCGATCTTTCATCCCGACCGGCCGGTGCCGCTGCACTATTCGGTGGCCGATCTCGCCGGTGACGTTCACGACATCGCCGACGTCCGCAAGGGGCGCGCGCGCGTCGTGGGTGACGAGTCGCGCGGCCAGGACGACCGCGGGCGCTGGTACACGCGCCGCGTCGTCGATCCCACCGTGCTCATCGAGGCGCTCGACGCGCGTGGCTGGCTGCCCGCCATCTACTTCATCTTCAGCCGCGCCGGCTGCGAGCGCGCGATGCAGGACGTGCTGGCCGACGGTCGCCCGCTCATCACGCGGGAGCAGCGCCGCCAGGTGGACACGATCATCGGCGAGGCCGTGGCCGAGAACCCGTCGCTCGGCGAATCGACGCTGAGCCAGGCGGTGTTCCAGGGGCTGCGCATCGGCGTCGCCATGCATCATGCCGGGATCCTGCCGGGTCTCAAGCGATTGATCGAGACGCTGTTCGAGCGCGGACTGTGTCGCGCGGTGTTCGCCACCGAGACGATGTCGCTCGGCATTCACATGCCGGCGCGTGCAGTGGCGCTGCAGGGGCTCACCAAGCGCACCGACCGGGGCTTTCGCTCGCTCTCGCACAACGAGCTCACGCAGATGGCCGGCCGCGCGGGCCGACGTGGCATCGATCCCGAGGGGCAGTGCGTGATCGCGCTGGACGCGCGCGACGGACTCGAGGACCTCTTGCGCGTCGTCGATGGCGCGCCGGAGCCGATCGAAAGCCAGTTCAAGCTCGGCTATGGCTCGGTCGCGCTGCTGCTCGGCACCGGCGCGCCGCCGGAGCTGCTGCGCCGGCGAGTCGAGTCGTCGTTCGGCCAATATCAGAATCTGAAGAAGATCCGGGAGATGGAAGCGGAAGTTCGAGCGTTGGAAGATGCCCGCGAGCGCGCGATGGTCTACGAGGCGCCGTGCGGCGATTTTTCACGCATCGGCCGCTACCGCCGCGCGCGCCAGGAGGTGGAGGCGCGGCGGCAGGCGCTGGGCCGGGGGGGACGCCGCGGTGAGCGCGGGCCGGCCGAGGCCGAGCCCGGGCGGCTCGCGCTCGTCCGCCGCAAGGGCGCGCCGAGCCTCGCGATGATCCTCGGCGTGCACGCGATCCGTGGTCACCGCACGCTGTTCGACGCGCTGCTGCCGCACGGCGCGGTCATCCGCCTCAAGAGCGGCCTCGTCAAGCGCATCTTCTGGGCCACGCCGCCGCTGCACGTGCCGCGCGACGTCCGCCGCGGCGAGCCGCGCGGGCTCCGCCATCTGGCCGAGCAGCTCGCGGGCCTGTCCGTGCCGGACCTCATTGGGCGCGAGCGCGAGCAGGGGCCGGAGGCGGCGCTGTCGGCCATCGAGTGCCATCGCTGCCCGTGGGGCGCCACGACGCGGTGCGATCACGCCTCGCGCGACCTCGAGCGGCTCGACGAGCGGCTGGGGCAGCGTCGCGCCGCCCTCGATGCGTTTCGCAGCGCCTACTGGCAGGAGTTCCTGCGTGTGGTCGAGGTCCTCGAGCAGTTCGGCGCGGTCCGCGACGGTCGGCTGGAGGCGAAGGGCCGGCTCGTCGCCAGCCTGCGCCACGACAACGAGCTGTTGCTGGCCGAGACGGTCACGCGCGGGCTGTTCGACGAGCTCACGCTCGCCGAGGCCGCCGCGCTCTGCTCGGCGCTACTCGAGGAATCGCGCTCGGGCGAGCCGACGATCGCGCGCGCCTTCCTCAAGAAGCGCCCGAAGCTCAAGCATCGGCTGGACCGGCTGATCGCCGCCGCCGACGCGGTCTGGCAGGCGCAGCGCGCGCGGCATCTCGGCGTGGCCGTCAGCGTGCATCCGGGCTTCATGCCCGCGGTGTTCCGCTGGGCCTCCGGTGACGACGACTGGTCGGGGATCGTTGCGGAGTCCTTCGGCGGTCACGAGGGCGACCTCGTGAGGGCGATGCGGCGGCTGATCGACCTGCTGCGGCAGCTCGCCGAGGGACCGGACGTCCCCGTGGCGACCGCCGGGCTGCTCGGCCAGGCCGCGCGCGTCGTGGATCGAGGCATCGTCCTCGAAAGCGCGCTCATATGAGTGGCGGCCCTCGGTCTCGTCTCTGCTATGCTGGCCGCGTGAAACGCGTCGCGCTCGCCGTCCTCGCCGTCAGCGCGCTGCTGACCGGGTGCGAGACGATGTCGCAAACGAAGGATCAGCGCACGACGCAGGGCCCAACCGCCGACGAGTTCTGGTTGACGAAGATGCTCACCGTGAACCAGCGGTATCCGACGTTCGAGGAGAAGCGGCACTTCGAGGATGACCTCGACGCGAAGATCTCCAAATACCTGCGCGAGCACGAGGACGCGGCATCGGATCCGCTGACGGTGCCGGCCTTCCGTAGTTTGCATCAGGTCACGGCCGGGATGCAGAAGGGGCAGGTCGAGGTTCTGCTCGGACCGCCGTTCACGACGTCGCAGGACCCGCAGCAGATGGCCAACTGGGCGCGGCGTCACTGGCCGGATATCCGCGGCCGCGCCGATGAGGCCTGGGGCTACCCGTACGGGTGGATCTTCTATTTCAGCAAGGGCAAGCTCGTCGACATCACGCAGTACCTGCCGGACGGAAAGTCACCCTGATTCGCTCCACGCTCGCCGTTACCAAGCGGACGCTGCTCGCCGCCCGTGGCATGGTCGTGGCCGAGCATCCGCGCGGCGCCGACGTCGGCGCGCGCATCCTCGAGCGCGGCGGTAACGCCGTCGACGCGGCGGTGGGGACGGCGTTCGCGATGACGGTCGTCGAGCCGTTCATGTCGTCGATCGGCGGCTCCGGCACGATGCTCGTCCACCTCGCGCGACGGGGCGAGACCATCGCGCTCAACTTCAACGGCGTGGCGCCGCGGGCGGCGCACGCGACGATGTATCGCGTGACCGGCGGCGTCTCGGATGCCCTCTTTCCGTGGCCGAAGGTCGAGGGCGAGGCCAACGTGTACGGCCATCGGTCGGTCGCAGTGCCGGGGTCGGTGGCCGGCCTCGCGCTGGCGCTCGAACGCTACGGCACGATGTCGCTCGCCGACGTGCTGGCGCCGGCCATCGAGATCGCGCGCGACGGGCTCGTTCCCGACTGGTATCTCGTGCTCAAGCACGCGCAGCACCTCGAGGAGCTCGCCGCGTTCTCGGAAACTGCGCGCGTCTACCTGCGACACGGGCGCTCGATCTACCGCCCACCATCGATGCAGCCGGGTGACCTCGTGCGGTATCCCGACCTCGCCGAAAGCCTCACGCTCATCGCCAAAGAAGGACCCGACGCGTTCTATCGGGGCGCGATCGCGGACGCGATCGTCGACGAGATGGCGCGCGGTGGCGGGCTGATCACCAAGGAGGATTTGGCCGCGTACGCCGCCGGCGTGGCCGCGCCGCTCATGGGCCGTTATCGCGATCTCGACCTCGCGCTTTCGCCGGGCGCGACCGGAGGCGTCACCGCGCTCGAGACCCTGAACATCCTGAACGAGTTTCCCGCGGCGAAGGTCGGCTGGAAGACGGTCGACGGCCTCCACCTGCGCGCCAGCGCGCTCAAGCGCGCGTTCCGCGATCGCTTCGAGCATCTCGGCGATCCGGCGCGCGTCGACGCGCCGTGGGAGCGGCTCGTCTCGCGCGAGCACGCGCGCGCCGTCGCCGGCGACATCCGCGGCGGCCGCGTCAGCAGCGGAGGGCCGCGCGCCGGGCGCGCGACGGACTGCACGACGCACCTCGGTGTCGTCGATCGCCACAGAAACATGGTCGCGCTCACCAACACCGCGGTGTCGATGTGGGGTTCCCGCGTCGTGGTCAAGGGCACCGGCATCCTGCTCAACAACGGCATGATCTGGTTCGACCCGGAGCCGGGTCGCGCCAACAGCGTCGCCGCCGGCAAGCGGGTGCTCGTGAACATGGTGCCGGCGCTCGGCTTCAAGCGCGGGCGTCCGTACGTCACGGTCGGCGCGCCGGGCGGCCGCGCGATCATCTCCGCCATTCCTCAGGTGCTCGCCAATCTCGCGGACGGGCGCGGCTCGCTCCAGGACGCCGTGGAGGCGCCGCGTGTGCATACCGAAGGCGGCGACGTGCTCGTCTCGACGCGGGTGGGGGAGGCGGCGCTCGCCGGCCTGGCCCGGCGCGGTCACGCCGTGGTGCCGAAGGAGGAAACCTACTCCACGCTGAACTTCGCGCGTCCCGTCGCCATCCGCGTCACGTCCCGAGGTCTCGAGGCCGGCGTCGAGCAGTTCGGCATGGCCTGGGCCGCGGGCCATTGAGCGCGGATGGCGAGCTTCGTTCTCGTTCACGGCGCATGGCACGGTGGGTGGTGCTGGCTCCGTGTCGCGCGGCTGCTCCGTGACGCCGCGCACGAGGTGTACACCCCGACGCTGACGGGGCTCGGCGAGCGTGCCCACCTCGCCGGTCCCGAGATCGACCTCGAGACTCACGTGCAGGACGTCGTCGGGATGCTCGAGGCCGAGGAGCTCCGCAACGTGATTCTCGTCGGCCACTCCTACGCCGGGCTGGTCGTCGGCGGCGTGGCCGCACGCGCTGGCAACCGGGTGAGCCAGCTCGTCTACCTCGATGCGTTCGTGCCTGAGTCCGGCAAGAGCCTGCTCGACTACCTCGGCGCCCGCGCGGACGCGATCCGCGAGTCCGCGCGGACGGCCGGCGACGGCTGGCGCGTTCCGCCGTTTCCGCCGGAGCGTTTCGGTGTCACCAGCCAGCGCGATCGCGACTGGCTGCAGCGCCGGCTCGTGCCGCAGCCGCTCAAGTCGTTCGAGCAGCCGCTGGCCGCCGTGGGTGGCGAGCGGCTCAAGCGCACCTACGTCTACTGCGCCAGCCCCGCCATGGGCGCCTTCGATCAGTTCGCCGAGCGCCTGCGCGAGGATCGCAAGTGGCAGTACCACGAGCTCAAGACGGGTCACGACGCGATGCTGACGGCGCCGGGCGAGGTCGCAAAGATCCTGCTCGGGCTCGCGAAATAGTCCGGGCAGCGAAAGGGAGGAGAAGCCATGCCTGTTCTCGAGGACAAGGTCATCGCGTCGTGGAAGTACAAGAAGGGCGCGCTCGATCCCAAGACCGCGTATCTCTGCTATCTGGCCGCGAACCTCGCCGCCGGCAACACCCACTGAGCGAAGCGTGACCTGGCGGGCGCCAGGCAAAGCGGAGCCAACGAGGACGAGGTGCGCGAGGCCATTTCGTTCGCGATTCGCGCCAATGCCGCGAAGACGCACGCGGACATCCTGAAGGTCTACGAGGAGCGCTGAGGGCTACAGCGCGGAGTGGAACGCGCGCTTGAGCGCCGTGATGCGGC
>Ga0126384_10001786_pt1 | contig 12871 bp, 8 predicted proteins | sample PanSoiMetPlot_36_FD_92543 | JGI IMG/M metagenome (GOLD analysis project Ga0126384, IMG submission 92543) | Tropical forest soil microbial communities from Panama - MetaG Plot_36 | ecosystem: Environmental > Terrestrial > Soil > Tropical forest > Bulk soil | place: Panama | collected 2016-02-17 | reverse complement strand
TTGCTTTTGCGAGCAATGACTATCAGCTCTCACCGGCTTCGCGACCCGCAGTGAAGATCGCCGTCAAGCAAGAAGGTTGGTACCGCGTCACTCAACCTGAACTAGTCGCGCTCGGGTTCGATACCCGGGGCAATCCCCGCATGCTTCAACTCTTCGTCGATGGGCGCGAGTTGCCGATCGTTGTTCAAGGAGAGAAGGACGGCAGCTTCGACGCACAAGACTCTGTCGAGTTCTACGGCGTCGGTCTCGATTCGCCATTCACAGACTCCCGCGTCTACTGGTTGCTGGCCGGTGATCGTCCCGGACTGCGTGTCATTCCCTCGAAGTCTGACGGAGCGCCATCCTCTTCCCAATCGTTCACCGCCACCGTCGAGCGTAGAGATCGCACCGTCTATTTCGCCGCGCTCCGCAATGGCGAGAAAGAGAACTTCTTCGGTGCGGTGATTGCCACCAATCCCGTTGAACAACTCATCACAATCTCTCATGTTGCGCCGAACAGTAGCCGCGTCGCAGACCTCGAGATTGCGCTTCAAGGCGTCACGTTCACATCCCATCGTGTAAAGATTGAACTGAATGGCACGTGGGTGGGGGAGGTCACCTTCGATGGCCAGAGCGAAGGTGCCGCGCAGGTGCACGTAGCACAGTCGCTTTTGCGTGAAGGCGACAACATCGTCCGCCTCTCGCCGCTTGGAGGACAGTCGGATGTGAGTCTGGTCAATTATGTGCAGGTGTCCTACCAGCACAGCTTCAGGGCCGATGGCAACTCGCTGAAGCTGACCGCACAAGGGAGAGAACAAATCAGCGTCGACGGATTCACAACGAAGATGATTCGAGTCTTCGATGTGACAGACTCCAATTCGCCTCAGGAGTTGATAGCCGAGGTTGGCCAGACCAAGAATGGATATAGTCTGTCCTTCTCACCGTCAGGCGACGGACTGCGAACACTGCTGTGTATTTCAACTGAGACGCGACCCGACCGGCTGTCCATGAATCATCCATCTAGCTTGCGTGATTTGAACGCGAGCTACGTGATCATAACTCGTCGCGATTTCTTTGATTGCCTAAACCCTCTGGTAGAGCTGCGCCGACGTCAAGGCTTGAGCGCAGCCACCATAGACATCGACGACATCTACGATCAGTTCAGCTTTGGGCAAAAGACACCCTACGCAGTCCGGGACTTTCTGGCACAGGCGACCAATTGGAAGAACAAAGCTCGCTTCGTGCTGTTTGCCGGTGACGCTTCCCAAGACCCCAAGAATTATCTGGGGCTAGGCGACTTGGACTTTGTTCCTACCAAGCTTATCGATACTGATTTGATGGAAACATCTTCCGACGATTGGTTCTCTGACTTCAATCGCGATGGCATTGCTGACGTCGCCACCGGTCGTCTGCCTGCGCGCACCGTCGAAGAACTGACCTCAATGGTTTCCAAAATATTGCGATACGAACAGTCGAGTCCATCAAACGAAGCGCTGCTAGTTGCCGACGCGAACAATGGATTCGACTTCGAGCAGGCTAGCGCCGAACTTATATCGCTGATCCCGACCAATCTCAGGATCACACAAGTCAACCGTGGCCGACTGGATACAGAAAAAGCACGAGACTGCCTGTTTGAAGCGTTATATCGGGAGCAATTTCTGGTCAACTACGTCGGCCACGGTTCGGTTAACCGGTGGAGCGGAAATCTTCTCACGAACGACGATGCTCAAGAGTTGCACAACGAGCACCTGCCGATATTCGTGATGATGACGTGCTTGAACGGCTATTTTCACGATGCGGTGCTTGATTCGCTTGGCGAGAGCCTGTTGAAAGCAGAGCGAGGCGGCGCAGTCGCAGTGTGGGCCTCATCAGGCATGACAGTGCCGACCGATCAAGCATTAATCAACAAGGAACTATATCGCCTGTTATTCAATTCGAACTCGAGGCCGACGCTCGGCGAAGCAGTAATGCGAGCGAAGTTAACGTCGATCAGCGCCGACGTTCGCAGGACTTGGATTTTGCTGGGCGACCCGGCAATGAAGCCCAGATGAGAACCAGAATTCACCTGCAATTTTTTCTTGCGCCGCATAGGACGGATTCAATTGCGGACGGTGAAGCTAATATGTGCAGGGGTTTTATGGGACCTTTAACCCAAGCTTGGCGACAACGACCTCGCACGGCAAAATAACGATAATGCTGCAACATTATAGTTCCGAACAGTTCCGAATAGTTCCGAGTTGATTCAGGACGGGATGGACCGCGCTGCCGCTAGCTAAAGGGTGCTTGTCAAAATCTGCTGTCAAACTTGCCAAACGCACATCCGAGACGCTATACAGTATTGCAAACACAACAAGTGCCGGCGTAGCTCAGTTGGTAGAGCATCTGATTTGTAATCAGAGGGTCGGGGGTTCGAATCCCTTCGCCGGCTCCACTTGTTAGCCGCTCTGCTGCTTTCCTTTTTGCACGTCGAGTCGCTGTCTGATTGCCGTAATGCAGTGTCTCAGGTTTTCGACCTCCTGTGGTAACCTACCGTCTGATGAAGCGCTGCCCGGCATGTCGTCGAACTTACCCAGATCGAGCGCTGAAGTATTGTCGTTTCGATCGCGTAACCCTGGTTGAGCAACTTGAACAGCTCGACGACTCCGACGAGACCATTGACCTCTCACTCGCGCCACAAATCGCGGCCACGTCACGCGACATATCTCGAAGCCTCCCAGCGCAGACCGCTTCTCCTTCAATAGCCGTTTTGCCTTTTGTAAACATGAGTGCCGATCAGGAGAACGAATATTTCTGCGACGGTCTCGCGGAGGAGGTTCTGAACGCACTCGCACAACTCGACGGCCTGAAGGTGGCGGCTCGTACCTCTTCATTCCATTTTAGAAACAAGGACACAACCATCGATCAGATCGGCAAAGCGCTCAACGTAAGCACGGTTTTGGAAGGCAGCGTGCGAAAACTCGGAGACCGTGTCAGGGTGACCGCACAACTAATCAATGTCGCAGACGGGTATCATCTCTGGTCTGCGCGATACGACCGAAGATTGCAAGACGTGTTTGATATTCAGGACCAGATTACCCAGACAATTGTAGATGCGTTGCGGCTGAAACTGCTTGGCTCGGCAAACACATCCCGGTTGAAGCGGCAGACTGCAAACAAAGAAGCTTATGTCGCTTATCTCAAGGGTCGTTACTATCTGGCCAAGTTCTCGGTCGAGGCTGGTCCCGAGCGATTGAGCACTTCGACGAAGCGACTCGCTGTGATCCTGATTACGCCCCCGCGTATGCCGGAAACGCCTTTGCCTGGGGCGCACGTTGGTATTACGCCCTGGAACCTCCGCACGACATAGTTCCGAAATGGAAGGCGATTGCAAATCGCGCCCTGGAAATCGATGGTGATCTTTCGGAAGCTCACGCATCTTTGGGTAACATCCAGCTCTTTTATGAATGGGACTGGAATGCCGCGGAACTAAGCTACAATAGAGCGATTGAGCTAAATAAAAACAATGCCGATGCGCGATGGTTTTACGGGATGGGTCTGGCGTCACGCGGCCACTACGACGAAGCAATCAAACAGGGGCTACGTGCGATTGAACTTGATCCGCTTTCCCTTTTAGTCAACGTTCAGGTTGGATGGATCTTTTGGCTTGCTGATCGAATGGATGACGTGATCACGCAAGCACGAAAGATCCTCGACTTAGAACCGAATTCTTTTGGCGCGCATTGGCTGATTGGGGGCGCCTATTTGGCCAAACAGATGGCCGATGAAGCGATCGAATCGTATCAAAAGTCCGTTTCCTCGGTGGGGGTAATATCGTCTTGTCGGCGTTAGGTCGCGCGTACGGCATCGTCGGCAGGAGGGACGACGCGCTGGAGATACTCAAACGAGTACTGGCGGAACGAAAGACTCGATACGTTCCAGCGTTTGACATCGCCAGGATTTACCTTGGAGTGGGTGATGTTGAACATACGTTTGAATGGCTGGAGAAAGCGTTCGATGAGCGGAACGGAGAATTAGTCTTTCTCGAACGTTTGACAAGGGTGGACAGCGGTTTGGCAACTGACAAAATGATTCGAGAAGATCCGCGTCTTTCTAGAATGATAAAGCGTGTAGTAACCCCTTTGTAGTACAGGCTCAGAATACTACCGTCCAACCCTCCTTTTGAGCTTGCGATTCAGTGTAAGACACTCCGTCGACCTTGAGGCCATTGTTATCCAGCAGTGTAATGATGCCGCCCTTGTTCCCGAGCTGGACGGTTGGTGGAAGTGAAACCGCCAGAGTCGCTCCCGCTTTGATGGTGCCCGTCAGCCCATGCTTGTTCTTCAGCCTATCCGCGATTTGCCAACCTGATAGGTCGATCGCATTTGGGGACGCATTCAAAATCGTCACCGACTCATGTTCCGGCGCCGGACCGATTGGATTAACCAACGCGCCGACAATGCGAACTGTATGATCCGGTTCGCTTGGGCTCGGCTGAGGTCCAGGACCGGGCTCCGGCGTTGCTGTACTGGTGTGCCCGGTAATGTCGTCGGTATGAAAGGCTTGAGATTGGAATGCAAGGAAGATTCCTACCCACTGATTGGTCGACGGGAAATGAAGCAGCAATCCGCCATCCTGCCAGACACCGTCATCACCGATAAACGGCGCGACATTTCCCTGATTCATGTGAATGTCATGAATACCGTTGCCGGGCAAGAAGTTGAATACCTTGTCCTTCTTGGTCGTTTCAGGTCCCCACCTCTGACCAAACGGATAAATAATCGCATTGGGCTCTTGAATTGCGCGCTTTATAAAATGCTCCAACTGATCGCTGAGATCGTTGTTCGGGCCTGGTAGACTGGATGGAAGAGCGCGCATATCGGTCCGGTCGAATAAGTTCCCACGGATATAATCAAGCGCTTGTCCGCCCGGTCCACTCAGCAGTGGAGTGAAGCCGTCTTCCAGATCCGGCAGGTGAGCGGTGATTGGATGTTGAAAATTCTCATCAACCAAGAATAACAATTCAGATGGACTCGCCTGAGATTTGACATTGACCGCGATGCGGTAATGAACGGACGCGGCAATGATGTGAACCTGATAATGAGGCGTCGATTGGTTGTCTTCTCGTTTGGCGTCGACGGCCTTGCCTTTTAGGACTCCGTATTGGTCTATTGGCATTTTGGGCACTCCTTTCCCACAGAGGCGGTGATTTGCATTACAGGCACTCCTACGGGCCTCAAAGTACATGACGGAGACTGTCGGGTCAGCAATTCAAAAAGGACGGTGTGCTTGGGAATTGAGATTTCTTAGCGAGCTTCTTTCCATCTTCCGCGCGTGAAGTCCGGGAATTTAACGGGAGCGCTGCCCTGGGAAACTGAGAGCTCGCTGAGCGGACCGGGAGCACTCACCGCCGCGGCATCGTATACGTCCATATCCGGAACAAGGCCTTCACGCATGCATTGCATCAGTCGATAAACCATTATGAAGTCCATTCCGCCATGGCCGCCTCGCTTACGCGCAAGGTCGCCAATGTTTTTCCACAACGGATGCTCGTACTGAGAATTATGCTTATCGAGATTAGTCCATTTTTCTCCGCCTTCTTGTCCGTCCAGGTAAAGCCGCGGCGGATAGTCTCGAAAGACTCCCTTCGTTCCCGATATCAAATTGATCCGATCATAAGTCCGCGGCGTGCTGACCGTGTGCTGCAAAATGATCGTTCGACCTTTCGCAGTCTTGATCATGCTGGTGTTCATGTCACCGCATTTGTATTTTTCTTTACGTTTTGGACTGTCAGCGGGAATGTGTTTGTCGCGGTATTCGGCGAGGCTGGCTGAAAGGGAACTCATCGAAACCATGTAGTCGAACCTGTCACCACGGTTGATGTCCATGTATTGAGCAACGGGACCGAGCCCGTGTGTCGGATAGAGATTGCCGTCTCGATTCACGTGCGGAAAGCGTCGCCATAAGCCTTCGCTCTGGTCTTCGAACAGAAGCGAACGAAGATCGTGAATGTAAGCCGCCTCACCGTGCAGCAGCTCTCCGAACAAACCAGCCCTGACCATATTGAGCACCATCATTTCATTGGCGCCGTAGCAACAGTTCTCCATCATGATGCAGTGGCGGCGGGTCTTCTCAGACGTCTCTACGAGTTCCCAACATTCTTTTATCGTGACGGCCGCCGGGACTTCTACTCCGGTGTGCTTGCCATTCTTCATTGCGGCAACGGCCATCGGTACGTGCCAATCCCACGGCGTAGCGATATAGATGAAATCCAGGTCATCACGCTTGCACAGGGCTTCGAAATCGTGATCGCCGTTGAAGAAAAGCGAGGGTGATTTCTGACCAGCTTTCTCGATTATCTGCTTTGCGTTCAGGCACTTCTCTTTGACGACGTCGCATAACGCGGTTATCTGTACCCCGTCGACTCCGAGAAATTCTGTGAGCATGCTCGTGCCGCGAGCGCCAACACCGATGATGCCCACTCGCACCACAGAACGCGGATCGAATTTCATTCCAATCACGCTTCCATCAGGTGAGGGAATCATCAGTTCCTCGGCGAGCGTTGAGGTGGTCGCAAGATTAGTCAGACCAAGCGATGCTCCGGTAACCGCCGCTGATTTGAGAAGGTCACGCCTGGAGATCTTCGAACCGCTATTTTTCATGGCAATTCTCCTTGAAGCTTCCACGTAGTAACGAATTTTATTCGTTTCATCTGCGTAATCTGCGGATTGTGTCTTTGAATGGCGTTAATATTTGATTTTTACCGATCTATCCACAGATTACACAGATGACACAGATGAAACGAATAAATTCGTTACTACGTGGAGAAGACTTCGCACCGCAGATCTTCCACGGGTAATTCGCTAATGTCACAAGCCGAGCATAAGGAATCGAATACGCAATGTAAATTCAGTTTAGTGTCCCTGGAGTCCAGGAGTCCTTGGATCTGATTCTTCTCCTTGATAAGCTGCTCGCGCCTTTTTTCTTCAAGGACAAACACACATGCACGTCACTACATTTGATTGGATCATTGTAGTTGTCTCTATCGCCGTTTCCTTCTTGCCGGCTCTGCTGCTTGCGAAGCGTGGAGGCTCAAGTACAGCTGAGTTCTTTACCTCAGGTCGATCAGCTCCCTGGTGGCTGATCGGGGTTTCAATGGTAGCGACGACGTTCAGCACTGACACGCCAAACCTGGTGACGAATATGGTCCGCGAAAAAGGCGTGGCGAATAACTGGCTCTGGTGGTCCTTCCTGCTCACCGGAATGATGACCGTCTTTTTCTTTGCGAAGATGTGGAGACGCTCAGGCGTGCTCACCGATCTGGAATTCTATGAGATTCGCTATTCCGGCAGGGCTGCGACTTTCGTACGTGGCTTCCGGTCTATTTATCTCGGCCTGTTCTTCAACTGCGTCATTATGGCGACCGTAAATCTCGCAGCATGCAAGATCGCGAGCGTCATGTTGGGCTGGCCAATGACGCGGACGCTCGTGATTTGCGCACTGCTGAATGTTGCTTTTGCTGCGACTTCCGGTTTGTGGGGAGTCCTTGTAACCGATTTTATTCAGTTTGGCGTTGCGATGACCGGCTCATTTGCTGCTGCTTACTTCGCGTTGAAGCAACCTGAGGTGGGCGGACTTACTGGACTGTTTCAGAAGGTCGATAAAAATGCCCTCAATCTTCTTCCGGATTTCGGTGATTGGGGCATGACACTCTCGGTGCTGATTATACCGATTGCTATCCAATGGTGGTCGGTATGGTATCCGGGAGCTGAACCCGGTGGCGGAAGTTACATCGCGCAAAGAATGCTGGCGGCAAAGAGCGAGAAGGATGCGCTTGCCGGAACATTATTATTCAACGCGGCGCACTATGCGTTGAGACCGTGGCCGTGGATCATCGTTGCTTTAGCGTCAATGATCATTTATCCAAATCTCTCCGACATTCAGAGAACTTTCCCGTATGTCGATCCAGGACTAATTGGGCACGATATGGCTTACTCGGCAATGTTGAAGTTCCTGCCGGTCGGTTTCATGGGATTAATGATTGCGGGATTACTGGCAGCTTATGTTTCCACGCTGTCGACGCATCTCAATTGGGGCACTTCTTACCTCGTGCACGATTTTTACCGGCGTTTTGTAAGACAGGATGCAAACGAGAAGCACTACGTGTTGGTCGGACGCGTTGTGACTGCTTTGGTGATGCTGCTTGCGGCATTGATGACATATGTGCTCGATTCGGCAAAACAGAGCTTCGATCTTATGTTGTCAGTAGGGGCCGGAACCGGATTGATCTACCTTTTGAGATGGTACTGGTGGCGTATAAATGCGTGGAGCGAAATTGCCGCAATGATCAGTTCATTTGTTATTGCAATCGGGTTCTTTCTGGCTGGCAAGGCAGGTGTTACTATCCAATCGCACGTTTCTTTAGTCATAACGGTCGCCACAACAACTATAGTTTGGATGACGGTCACGCTTTTGACCGAACCGACGCAACGACCGAAGCTGCTCGAGTTTTACCGATTAGTTCAACCGGCCGGACCCGGATGGAACAGAATCCGCGATGAGGCAGGAGCAGTTAACTCGCCGGATCGCCCAGCAGAATCGCTCCTCGCCTGGACTCTAGGTTGCACATTCATTTACGCGGCTCTCTTTGGAGCGGGCAGCTTTCTATACGGCAAGATCAATCAGGGACTGTTCTGGACATTTATCTTTTTGATTAGCTTATTTGGTTTATCACGCCTGTTGCCTCGGATCTGGGCGTCTGCTCATGGATGAACCTGGCTTTTACCAGCGACTTATTTCCGCCGGCTTGAGTCCCGATCAAGCAGCAGTAAAGGCTGTATTGTTTTCTAAGGCTTCGGCATTGATCGAAGCAAATCCATCTGCAGAGTTTCATTACTGGTTTGTTCCTGGCCGAATTGAGTTCCTCGGGAAACATACTGACTATGCCGGAGGACGAAGTCTGATCTGTACGGTCGAGCGAGGATTCTGTGTGGTAGCTGCTCCTCGTGCAGACGATGTAATACGAATTACCGATGCAACAAGGCAGGAGAGTGTTGAGTTAAGCATTAGTCCCGACCTTATCCCACGCGCCGGACACTGGTCAAACTACGCCGCGACCGTAGCGACTCGGATTGCACAAAACTTCCCAGTGGCAATGCGAGGCGCGGACATCGTATTCATAAGCGACTTGCCACCCGCTGCGGGTCTCAGCTCTTCGAGCGCTCTCATAATCGCCGTATTCCAGGTTATCGCCTGGGTAAACAATCTCACGAAAAGAGTCGAGTACAAGAGCAACATCAGCAGCCTTGAAGATCTTGCCGGCTATCTTGGCACGGTTGAAAACGGTCAGACGTTTGGTTCGCTTATCGGTCGTCAGGGTGTAGGAACATTCGGCGGGAGTCAGGACCATACTGCGATCCTGTGCTGCAAGCCTGGTGCATTGAGCCAGTACTCATTTTGTCCCGTCCGACACGAAAACACGATAGCGCTACCGAATGATTATACTTTTGTGGTTGGTTGCAGCGGAGTCTCAGCCGACAAGACAGGCAATGCTCTCGATAAATACAACCGCGTATCGTTGCTTGCGCGTGAGGTTCTGTGGATTTGGAATAAGGCTACGTCCAGAAAAGATGAAACCCTGATGGCGGCAATATCGAGTCAAACATATACCGCCGATCGAATTCGTAAGGCTATTAGCTCCGCAAGCTCATCCTCTTCCGATGCGGCGTTGCTCAATAGACTCGAGCAATTCATTGAAGAGTGCGTCGAAATAATTCCCGAAGTCGCACGCGAGCTTGCGGCGGGACGCGTGGACCGAATTGGCGTTTTGGTTGATCGTTCGCAGTGTGCGGCAGAGCGCGGACTGGGCAATCAGGTCCCAGAGACGATTGCGCTGGCTCGCCTGGCACGCGAACTAGGTGCCGCCGCCTCATCGGCATTCGGCGCCGGTTTCGGCGGCAGCGTGTGGGCTCTGGTAAAAGCCGATCAGGCTGAATCCTTCGCGGTCGAGTGGGCTGACCGGTATCGGAATCAATTTCCGAAATCTGCGGGCGGGTCACAGTTCTTCCTCACTCGCGCCGGTCCGCCGGTAATAGACTTCGAGAAATGATCTCTACTCGTATCGCAGCGCCTCAATGGGATCGACCTTCGTCGCTCGTCTCGCGGGTACGTAGCAGGCCACTAAAGACACTGCTCCCAAAACAACTGCAACGGCAACGTAGGTCAGTGGGTCGCTCGCGCTTACGCCGAACAATAGAGTTCGCATGACCCTTGTCATCGCAAACGCGCCAGCGAGTCCGATTCCTACACCCGCGAGTGATAGCTTCATTCCCTGGCCAACAACCATTGCCAGTACATCCGTCATCTTTGCGCCAAGCGCCATCCGGATTCCGATCTCATTTGTCCGGTGCGTGACTGAATAGGACATCACACCATAAAGGCCGACTGACGCAAGAATCAGAGCGACAAAGGCAAACACTCCAAGCAGGGTCATTGCGAAGCGCCGCTGAGTCATCGAATCGGCAACCATCCGTTCCATGGTCGTTACTTTGAAAACTGGCAACTCTTGATCGACCTGCTGGATGGAACCACGCACGGTCCCAGAGATGCTCGACGGCTCGACGGCTGTTCGCGCGACAAGGTAAACAGTACTAACGGAGAGCTGGCGATGCGGAACATAATATTGAACGGGTGACTCGCCCTCTAACCCCTTGTGTTTGACGTGTCCCACCACGCCCACGATCTGGCGCCAGACTGTATTTCCTTGTGCGTCGCGTTGAAAGCTAATTCGTTTATCGATGGGGTCTTCATCAGGCCAGAACTTTTTTTGCATCGTTTCGTCGATGATTGCGACCTGCGGAGCATCCCTCACGTCACGATCGTCAAAAAACCGTCCCTTAACAAGCCGAACCCCCATAGTTTGGAAATAACTAGCGCCGGCAAACCACCTGTTCCCCCACGGGGACATCTCCCCTGGCGCGACCGTCCTGCCCTCGATCGTGAAGCTCCCGGCAGAGTTCGTTCCGCTCATGGGAACGCTGGTCGAGATGCCTGCCGACTCTACTCCGGGTAACGCCTTTACCTTTTCCAGAGCCTGTTGGAAGAAAGAGTCAATCTGCTGCGGTTCCTTGTACTTCGTTGAGGGTAGTGATATCTGCATTGTTAGCAGATGGTCAGGCTTAAAGCCTGGATCAACTTCCTGCAGTTTCTGAAAACTCTTCAGCAACAATCCGGCGCCCACTAGCAGCACGAGCGCCAATGCGACTTCGGCTACGACAAAAAGCCCGCGCACGCTTCGACGTGCGGAGCCGCTTCGTCCCCCTTCTTTTAGAACAGCGTGCAAATCGCTCTTCGAAGTTTGAAGAGCGGGAAACAGGCCGAAGAGTACTCCGGTCAATAACGCTACCCCTGCAGTGAATAGCAACACCCGGACGTCGATACCAATTTCCGCTGCGCGCGGAATTCTGTCCTCATTGATCGATATCAACGCTTGTATACCCCATTGAGCAAGCGCTAGCCCGAGAGCTCCTCCGATTACCGCCAACAGTACGCTCTCGGTCAGCAGCTGCCGGATCACACGCCAGCGCCCGGCACCCAACGCAGAACGTATCGCAATTTCTTTGTGTCGCAATGCGGCTCGGGCAAGCAAAAGGTTAGCAACGTTAGCGCAGGCGATGAGTAATACGAATGCAACCGCGGCGAGCAGGATCAACAAAGATGGACGAATTTCGCCTACGACGATCTCTCGAAACGATCGCAGCAACAGACTCCAACTGGTCGGATCCTCCGCATCGCCACCTCCAAAGTACGTGCGCCGCACGTTCGCTGCGATAGTATCCATCTCGGATTGCGCCTGTTCGAGCGTGACGCCTTTCTTTAATTTGGCGATTACGAATAAGAACTCGTTACGCCACCGATTTGTGTCCAGTTGTTCAGGTGTGAATGCAATCGGTGAGAACAGATCCATCGGCTGAGCGAATTCCCGGCCAAACTGAAAGGACGGCGGCATGATGCCGATGACTGTGTAATTCTCGCCGTTGAGGCGGATGGTGTTTCCGATGAGGTTAGGGTCAGCGGCAAAACGCCGTCTCCATAAACCATCGGTAAGCACTACGACACGATTATGCCCGGGCTGATCCTCGTCCGCTGAGAATACGCGGCCTCGGGCCGCCTCGATTCCCAGCATTGGCAGAAAGGTATGGGTGATAGCCATTCCTTGTAATCTTTCAGGGTCCCCACTCTCTGTGAGATTCACGGGCCAGAAGGAGGCAGCGCCTATGGACTCGAACGCTTCGCACTGGTCCCGATAATACGAGTAGCCGCTGGCGGATACGGATGCCTTCAAATCGAGCTTTGGATAGTTATGGTTCACCTGGACTAACCGGTCTGAGTCCTTATAGTTCAAAGGCCGGAGGAGGATTGCGTTCACAACGCTGTATATTGCCGTGTTCGCTCCGATACCCAACGCTAGCGCAATCACTGCGACAACGGTAAAGCCCGGTTGTTTAAGCAGCATTCGGGTGCCATAACGAAGATCCTGAATCAAGGTTTCCATGAAATCTCCCTATCGGATAGTAGCGGATCAAGATACGACAGGTTCCAATGCTCCGCAATCGCCTCTCTGCCAATAATGCATAACGATGCGAACATAATCAAAGGATGCATAAAATGATGAAGTGTCTTGTTGAGAGCGCGGATTCTCTCGGGGTTGATCTAATTTTGGGAAATTTCTCCTGCTCGGTGCGCTCCTCGTCGCTTTTGTCGCGTTAGATCGCGCAGTGTTAGAATTCAGGTTCGGAGACAAAGAGCATACTACGGTAATGCGGTCAACAACTGCCTTGCACGCATTACGTGTCTCAGTTACAATGACCGTTTTCGATTTGTGCTTTTTGCGGGACAGGAGTATCCCCGAACGTAA
>Ga0126384_10001785_pt1 | contig 12871 bp, 11 predicted proteins | sample PanSoiMetPlot_36_FD_92543 | JGI IMG/M metagenome (GOLD analysis project Ga0126384, IMG submission 92543) | Tropical forest soil microbial communities from Panama - MetaG Plot_36 | ecosystem: Environmental > Terrestrial > Soil > Tropical forest > Bulk soil | place: Panama | collected 2016-02-17 | reverse complement strand
CGTGTCGCGCCGCCTCAAGGACACAGCATATTTCGGGGCGCGTGCGCTTTGGACCTAAGAGCGTGCCAATCATTCGGACCCCATCCTGAGGAGCGGCGCGTCCCTTAGCGGCGCGTCTCGAGGCATGGCAGCAAGTGCGTGCCATGGTCTTCGAGACGCGGGCGCAAGCGCCGCTCCTCTAGGACGAGCGCTGTGGTACGCACTCTCGCGTCACGCACTCTCGGCCGCCGTCAGTGCCAGCACCTGCCGCTCGAACAACCGCCGGTAGATGCCGTTGCGCCGGGCCAGCAGACGGGTGTGATCGCCCTCTTCGACCACTCGGCCGCGATCGAACACGAGGATGCGATCGAGCGCGCGCACCGTCGACAGCCGATGGGCGATCACGATTGCCGTTCGCCCCACCAGCAGGCGCTCGATCGCCTCCTGGATCAGCGCCTCTGACTCCGAATCGAGGCTTGATGTCGCCTCGTCAAGGATCATGATCGGCGCATCCGCCAGAAACGCGCGGGCCAATGCCACGCGCTGCCGCTCGCCGCCGGACAGCTTGACGCCGCGCTCGCCCACCAGCGTCGCGTACCGGCACGGCAGACGGGCAATGAAATCATGAGCGTTGGCCATGCGCGCGGCGCGCTCGATCTCTGCTGCCGACGCGTCCGGGCATGCATAGGCGATGTTTTCCGCGAGCGACCGGTGGAACAGCACCGGCTCCTGGGGCACGATGGCGATCTGGGCCCGCAACGAGGCCTGAGCAACGGCCGCGATATCCTGCCCGTCGATTAGGATGCTCCCACCGGTCACGTCGTAGAGTCGCTGTACCAGCCGCACGAATGTCGTCTTGCCGGACCCGGAACGGCCGACCAGCCCGACCCGCTCGCCGGCGGGGATCGCGACCGACAGCTCGTGGAACAACGGGTGCGGATGCGCGCCATAGCGGAAGGTGACGCGATCGAACACGACCGCGCCGTGACTGATCCGTATCGCCGGCGCATCGACGCGATCATGCACACCGAGCGACTCAGCCTGCATCTCCACCAGCTCTTCCATCTCGTTCACCGAGCGCTGCAGATTGCCGATGTGAAATCCAGCGTCGCGCAGATACCCATGGATTACAAAATAGCTCGTCAGCACGTAAGCGACGTCGCCCGGCGTCGCATGACCGTACCAGCACAGAACCAGGACGGTCAGGATTACAGCGCCGCGCAGGACCAGCAGCGTCGCCAACTGGGCGCTGCCGTTGTTGGTGGCGCGGTTCCAAGTGCGGTGGGTGCGCCGTGACCACTTCGCCAACACGCGGGTCAGTGCCGCATCCTCGCGGGTTTCGGCGCCGAACGCCTTTACCACGACATTGCACGTGACCGCGTCGGCCAAGGCGGCGCCGATCCGGGTATCGTGCCGATTCGATAGCCGCGCCGCCGGCGCGACATAGAGCAGCACGCCGGTCATCGACAGGCCCAAATACGTGAGCGATCCGACCGCGACGACCAACCCCATTGCCGGCCAGCGCAGGCTGAGCAGCACCGAGAAACCGAGCAGCACGACGGCCGATGGCATCAACGCGACCAGCAGCGTGTCGTTGAGTAGATCCATCGCCCACATGCCGCGCGTGATCCTGCGCACGACGGAACCGCCGAACGTATTGGCATGCCATTCGGTGGAGAAGCGCTGCACGCGCCAGAATGCCTCCTGTGCGATCGCCGCCATGATCCGCAGCGTCAGCCGGATGATCCAGCGGAAGGTCAGGTGGCGCAGCGCGATCATTGCCAGGCCTAGCGCCAGGATCGCCGCCAGCGCGGCAAGCGCCGCCCGGCTGGCCGCCTCGCGGTCGGCATCGATGAGCCCGACCGCATCGACCAGGCGACCGGCAAAGATCGGCATAAGCACATCTGCGATGGTTGCGCCGATCATAGCGGCTGCGACACCGGCAATCAGCCATGGCTGGCGCCGCCAATGCCGCCAGGTGAAACCCAGCACGTCGTGGAAAGTGCGCGTGCCTTTATGCGTCCGAGTAGTAGACATTGGTTCAACACGGCGCGTCGCTGAAGCAACGGCCGCTCCTCTGCACTGAAGGAATGAAATGGCGACGAATCCAAAACGATCCGTCGGCTGGACTCGATGATCAGTCGGTGGAGGTCAGGAGGTGCGCGGGCCTGCGCCGCGACTCAGCGCGTTCGGCGCGCCGGGGTGTCGGGTACGGCGAGCAGCGCGATAATACTCATGCAAGCCTCCCGACTTCAGAGTTGACCCATAAAAATCGATAGCAGAGAAGCTCGCCGCATGCAACGGTCAACTTAAGTCCCGCCCAGAATAGCCGCTTCAAGGAGCGCCATTGGCCGCGAAAGAGCCTGTGAAGAAAAGAGGCCCTACCCGTGGCAGGCGCGAAGCTTTGCCACTTGTCGCAGCGCTCGAGCCGCAACTGAACCCAGCGCGTTACCGAAATCTTGGCTTTCGCCTTCTGTCGTCGCGGTCACAGCTGAAGCCGTCCCTGCGGGCGCGTACGCGCGGGCCTGCCGCCGGACTCCATCTGTCCAAAGTCGCCGCCGACCCGGCGATGCCTGGCGTTCCTCACCTGATCGCGCCTTAGCGGGAGGCTCGGCGGGGTTGCCGAAACGAGCGTCGCGGCCGGCAACTCTCCCAAACCGTCGCCCCGCGGCCGCCGCGCTCAACACATTACGTCTTGAAATCATGATTTGCTCCTGCGTCGAGGGATGCAGGCGGTGCCGAGACAACCGTCGACTACGAAGGCCTGGTCACCAGAGCGCGTTGACAACCGCCTGCCGCGCCCGTTAAGTGTTCGGCGCTAGCCCAGATGGCGGAATTGGTAGACGCGCTGGTTTCAGGTACCAGTGGTGAAAGCCGTGGAGGTTCGAGTCCTCTTCTGGGCACCACGGCCTAAATCGCCAACGTTCACGATCGTTCAAAACCATCACGAAATCAGCAACTTTGCCTTAGTGACCATATCGCCATCGTTCGCTGTCCTTTGTTGGCATCCGACTAAAATGTTGGTATCTTTGTTGGTATCAGCACGCATCGTACGATGCCAACGGGTCGATACCAACATGCGGCTCACAGATGTCACCGTGAGGAACGCCAAAGGGGCTGCGACGGTACGAAAGCTGTCGGATGGAGGCGGGCTGCATCTGCTCATACCACCAGAATCCGACAGCAAGCTGTGGCGGCTCGCCTATCGGTTCGCGGGCAAACAGAAGACCCTGACGCTTGGTGCTTATCCGGCTGTCTCCCTGGCAGACGCGCGCGCCGAACGAGATGCTGCGAAGCGGCTCCTCGCTAAAGGCGTCGATCCCTCGGTACAGCGCAAGATCGAGAAGCAGGCCGGGAAAACTGCCGCCGAAAATACCTTTCGGGCGGTCGCGGAGGAAGTGATCGCGAAACTGCAGCGCGAAGGCCGCGCTCAGGTGACCATCGCCAAGAAGCGATGGCTGCTCGACTTTGCCTATCCGGCGTTTGGCGACCGTCCCGTGTCGGAAGTCACTGCGTCCGAGTTGCTGGCGCTCTTGCGCGACATCGAGGGGCGCGGCCTTTACGAAAGCGCCAAGCGGTTGCGCAGCACGTGCGGCATGGTGTTCCGCTTCGCCATCGCCACCGGCAGGGCCGAGCGCGATCCATCGGCCGACCTGCGTGGCGCGCTCACCATGCACCAAGTGAGCCACCGGGCCACCATTGTCGAGCCAGCCGAGATCGGCGCGCTACTGCGCGCGATCGATGGCTTCGCCGGCCAGCCGACCACGCACGCCGCGCTTCGCCTTGCCCCGATCGTATTCGTCCGGCCCGGTGAATTGCGGCACGCTGAGTGGCGCGAGTTCGACCTGAATGGCGGCGTGTGGAGCATCCCGGCCGGAAAGATGAAGATTCGCCGGCCACATCGCGTGCCGCTGGCGCGACAGTCGCTGGCCATCCTGAGTGAACTGAAGGATGTCACGGGCAGCGGACGCTGGCTGTTTCCATCGGTACGCACGATCGCGAGGCCAATTAGTGAGAACACCATGAACGGCGCGCTTCGCCGGCTCGGCTACGGGTCAGAAGACATGTGCGCACACGGCTTCCGCAGCATGGCGGCCACCCGGCTCAACGAGATGGGGCGCTGGAACGCGGATGCCATCGAACGACAACTTGCGCACCAGGAGGCTAACGCCGTGCGGCGTGCTTACACTCACGGAGCTGAATATTGGACTGAGCGCGTGACAATGATGCAGGCATGGGCAGATTACCTCGACGAGCTTCGGGAAGGTGGGAGGGTCGTACCGTTGCGCGCGTCGGCGTGATATTGCTCCGAACCGCGGCGGCTAGGCTGATCACCGAACGCACGTCTTCCGCAACTTGCTGTCGCCGCGGCCACCATGCGGGCGCCTGCGGAGGCGCATCATGGCAGACAATAAACGCATCATCGCGGCGCCGCTCGACGCTGGCAAGGATTTTACAATCTGCCCCGAACTGACGATTTACCAAGCTGCGATGATTTACGCGGGCCGGCACCCGCACGAGGGCTTTCTCCGCAACGGCACCGTTGACGATTACCTCAGGTTCTTGCGCGCCGGTATTCCAAACGAGCCGAAATCAAGGAAGCGTGCACGCGCGCAACGAAGCTGGACCGTTTACTGCGAACTAATGGCAAGAATCAAAACCGGCACGATCAAGCCGGTCCGTTGCGAATATCAGCGTTCAGGTGAAATAGACCCAGTGAGCACCATGATCCGGCTTGCTGACGTGATCCAGCTGGCAACAGAGCGAGGCGAGCGCCCAAAATACTTGCAACACATCCAAACAGAGCGCGAGGTGCAAACGAGCGATGAAATAAAACCGGCTGAAACTGAACGACCCGCAACCCAAGCGCGACGCCAACGCGGTCCTGAGCAGGGAACGGTCAATCGCTATGGCGAAGATGATCGGGCACTATTCCCCGCCATGGATCAATTAATCCCTCAGGTAGGCAGCGCATGGGCCGCTGCACTCCAATTGGCAACAGGCGGCAAAATTCGCGGCACAGGCAGCGTGGAAAGCAAAGCAAAGCGGCTGCTAAGTGCATATAAGGCCCGCAGCCCACAACGCGCTGAAACTCGCTGAAACTTTCTGGAACTAAATTCAAAGCCAAAGGCATCGTCGCTTGGCAAGGTGCATCCACGTTCAGTGGAGCACCTAACCGCATGAGCATATGCAGCACTGCCGCCCCTCACGACTCACCAGTGGCGCTGAAGCCCTTGGGGGTTCGCGTTTCTACCTTTGCGAATCTTCTCGGCATTGGTCTTACAAAGGCATGGGGGCTGTGCCGCGACAAAAAAGTTGAGACATTTGAAATCGATGGTTGCACCATCGTGTTCTACCCCAGCATCGAACGGCTGGTTGAAGAGCAGCGCCAGCAGAAAAACAATCAACCACAAGCGTTACGCGCTGGCCTACGCGAGGCGACCGAGGCTTCGTTGGCCTCGCGCGCGCGTCGGCAGCGCCGCACTCGTCCTGTAGCCGCTCAAACCAGGGGGGCGTAAGCGCAAATATGAATCGACCCGCGCCAATCCGGGCAGGCGGCGCGGGCCAAATCTTCGCCAACTGTGACGTTGAACGGGGCCGGTAACGACGGCCCGCTAGGAGCGAGACTTGGCCTACCATGATCCCGCACAGCCGTGCAAGCAGCCCTTTTTCGGGCCGTTTATCTGCCCTGAAGCACTCGCAACCGCAGCCCTCGACGGAATGCTACGTGTTTTGGGTTTTCGCGCTGTTTACTGCCCACCTTTACGGACACCGTTGAAACGCTGGTATCGCGCCGCGGTCAAGTTCCTCGTATCCCCGCGCGAGTTTGCCGATCAGCTTCAATTCGGCGCGTTCATGGCCCAACTGGCAGCCTCTGCCCCACCTGGGCGGCGACCCCTCGTCTGCACCATGATAGGGCAGATTTACGACGTATGGACCGACCTGATTAACGAACATTGCCCGGCCGACTGTCCACATCGATATGATTGCGCACTGGCCATGTTTGCGGATTCCTTCAGCCAGCTGCCCGTGTCGGCTGAGAAGCCACCGCCATGACCGGCACCACGCGCCCGCCAAAAATACTGCGCCCGTCATTCGATAGAGGCCTTGCCTTAGCGAAGGGCGGCACTCCGATCTTTCCAGGTGTCGCATGGTGGGAATGGGACGAGGAAGCGCAAAAGTTCAAACTCAAAAAGTTCCCCGCGATCTCTAAAGAGAATGGCGGCCACGGTCATCTCGACGCCACGTACGATCTCGCAGCTGCGCAGGAACTCTTCGCCCGCGCGCAGCGGTGGAACATAATCGGCATGCCGACAGGTGAGGTGAGCGGCATCGATATCATCGACACTGACCTGCAGCACGAGTCGGCGAGGGATTGGTTGGCGCGAAATCCTCTACCTATCACGCCGATTCAGCACACGCCGCAAGGCGGCAGGCATTATCTTTTCAAGCACCGTCCAGGGCAGAGAAACACCACCGCGACGCCTGTTAAGGGCATCGATGTGCGCGGCGATGGCAGCTTTGTCTGGTTGTGGTTTCTCAACGGATACCCGGTCGAAAACTGGTGGAATTAAATAATGGCCACACTCGCTGAATTCCCAGATTTGCCGACATACCGCTTTCGCAGCCGCGGAAAACATCTACGCGCAAGATACCTGTGAAAGCCGAAAATGCAAACAGCCGCCAGTCCGTCGCGGAAGCGATCCTAGGTGATCTCCGCCTCCCTATGGAACGACCAAGCAGGATCGAGGAAGGGAGCCGAGATGACACCCTCTACCGGTGGGCCTGCAGCTGCTTTGCCCGCGGGCTCACGTTCGAGGAAACCCTTGCCGATTGTCTCGACTGCAACTCCACCTTTTGCCCACCGCTGGATGGCACGACGGTCCTCCAAAAAGTCGAGAGCGCCTCGAAATACGAAACCGAACTTGCCGATCCGCTGGCGCAGAACCGCCAAGAGCGGCAATCGCCATCGCAGGGCGGCGCGCCGGCACAACAACCGCCCCCCCGCCGCGACGATTACCGGGCCGATCTCGGCAACGCACGCAAGCTAGTCAAGCTCTATACCCCGAACATCCGCTACCTCTCGGACAAAAGATCATGGATGTGGTGGGACGAAGCCAACGGGGTATGGACGATCGACAGTGATGGGGCGATCATGCGATGCGCCAAGTACACCCTGGAGATGATGCTGAAGGAAGCAGTCAAAATCAACAATACCGAGGAACGCAAAAAACAAATTGGTCACATCGTCAAGAGCATGCAGAAACCCCGGCTCGAAGCAATGGTGGGCCTCGCATCCACCGAGCAGGAGGTGGTGTGTCGCGCCAGCGATCTCGATGCCGATCCCTGGCTGGCCGGCCTGCGCGGCGGCCATGTCATCGCGTTGAAAACCGGCGTGGCCCGCAAGGCGAAACGTGAAGATTACATCACCAGGCAGCTCGGCACCGCATACGATTCCAAGGCGACGTGTCCCAAATTCGATGAATTTTTCGGTCTGATCTTCGCTGGCGACCAGGAGGTGATCGACTACGTATGGCGCTGCATCGGCTACACGCTGACTGGGCTGACCGTCGAAGAAATCATGTTCATCCTTTGGGAGTCGGGCCTTAACGGCAAGACTGCCTTTTGCAATGTACTCTACGCCCTCATGGGGGATTACGCGGTCACCTGCGATGTTGACGTAATCATGGAGCGCGATGCGCCGGGACGCCCGTCGCCCGAGCTGATGCAGCTCAAAGGCGCCAGGCTCGCCTCGGTCAACGAAACTAAGGAAAACCAGAAGCTCTCTGAACGCCGCATCAAGTACATCGTCAGCCACGAGCGAATCACGGCGCGCAATCTGCATGAGGGACTGGTCACGTTCCTGCCGACACACAAGGTTTGGCTGCGGACCAACCACTTGCCGGTGATCACCGGGACCGATCTCGGCATCTGGCGCCGGATCGGCTCAATCAGATTCCCGGTCAACATCAAGGAAGCTGTTGAAGCTAAGGGTGGGCAAATCGATCGACACTACTGCGAACGCTGCTTGCTTCCGGAACTGCCGGGTATTCTCAACCGTGCTCTCGCCGGCCTGCAGGCATATCGCATGGAAGGGCTCAATCCGCCTGCGATCATTCAGCGGGACACGGCCGCTTACCGAAAGTCGATGGATTTTGTCGAACGGTGGCTCGCCGATTGCTGCGCAGAAAACGACGGCTACACCTACACCGCCGACGCCTACGAAGCCTTCGCTCACTGGTACCGGACCGAGATCAGCGACAAGTACCTGATCAGCAAGAACCGGTTCGGCCGCATCATCCGCGAAAAATTCGGCGGCGACGACAACGACAAAGAACATGGAGATCGAGTCTACCGCGGGTTCGAGTTGCGCCCCGATGTCCACAACGCCCTGAGGGAGCGCCGCGCGGCAGCCCAGCAAGCTCAGATGAACGTCTCCGCCACGCTGCGCGGGGAGCGGCCACCTCCTAGCCAGGCCCGGCAAGAACGCAGGCAGTCCGGGACGGCTGACGCACAATGGCAGGGCGAGGCAAAGCAGCAGGCAACGCAGCCACCTAACGGCACAAAGCCGATTTGAAGCTGGAGGTACCATCTTGGTGTTGGACGGATTGGACGGATTTGTCGAAAAACCTAACTACTTTTTATAAAATCACTCCTATAGAAAATTGTTTACTTTTTCCAAAAATCTGTCCAATCCGTCCAGCTGAACCCTGCCTGCGCATCGTCGAGTGCATTGAAAGCGTGTAGGCACCTAGAGGGTATATTTCGAAAGTATCATCATACTAATTCAATCGCACCCCAACGCTGTCATTCCAACCGCCCAAAGGAAGCGCATCCGCGACGTACGGATGTGATTGCCGGCGATGAACAGCGCAAATCCGCTGTCGCCGCGATCTTGTCTTGCGCCTCGCGTTGTTGCAGTCCATTGGGGACCATGACAAGTTCTTCCCCCGAGTGCTCACTTTTCTACCCCACCTGCGGCGCCCGCCAGCGGCGCCGTCCGGGGCGTTGTGCTCGGGTCGTGCACGAACCCGGCGTCCGGTGTCCGGTTCATTGCGGTGGCGAGCTGTCGCCAGAAGGCCGCGTCGTCATCTCTGCCACGGCCAAAGCACGCCACGCCAAGCAGCGAGCTGCGGTCCGCCGCGGCGAACTCTCTCGCTTCCCCCAGGGCCGACCGAAAAAGTGGTTGATCCACCGGTGGTGGCGGCTCAAATTGAGCGACGCCGAGCAGGCCGCGGTGCTCGCCCACATGGCGGAATACGATCGGCGCGTCCGCGGTGGCCAACCGCGTCCATCGTGGCAGGCTACAAGCTCGACCTCGATGGTGGCGAAGGACTTGGAGTCCTGCGAACGCGTTTTGATCTTGGCCATGAACCGGCCTGAACCGCCCGCGGTCAAAACAATCGAGCAGGTGTACAGCGATGTGCGCGCTGCGGAGGCCATGTTCGGCGATCACGGCTCCGAGGTTCGACTGCGCAGACTGGCGTGGGAGGTCGATCGGTTCCGGCGGGCGCGCACGGAGAATCGTGCGATCAATCACCCTGGTGAAGCCCATGCCGCAAACCGCGAACAGCGCCGCGAGCCAGCCTTCGCGCCTCAGCCATCGCCACCGGACAGCTTCCGCGATGCGATCTCCCCTCCCCCCGTGGAAAGCGTTGGTCGGCTTAGGACCGAGATTGACGACCGCAAGCGCCGCTTGCGGCAGTTCAATCTTGCGGAGTCGGCTGCGCGCCGCCTTGATGATGAACTGGCCCTTGCGCAGCTTGGCCGCAACGACGTTGACGGCGCGGCAGCGCAACTCGCCGTTCTCGACCGCCGGCTCGCGGACGCGGAGCGCGCCGCCGAGAGAACCGAGGCGATGTTCGGCCATTACATCCGCGCTGCGGAAGCGCGGGCCGCCAATCCCTCGCCGCGGCAGAGCGGGCCGCACAGCATCGCGCCTTGGCTTCGTCGGCTGTGACTGTTTCCCGAACCCGAACGGTCGGTGCCAGAATCGGAAAGTGGGAAAGTGGGAGCCGAGGAAATCGGCTCGGCGTTTCGATTGCCCATCGTCGTGGACGGAGGTATTTTGAGATGAAAGCCTTATCGGACTCGCGGGGGCTCGGGCGTCATGGGCGACATTAAGAACGCCATATTCGCTGCCATAGTGCTGTCCGCCATCGTGCTGATCGGATGGGAATACTTCTACGCGCTGCCGCAAAAGCAACGCCAGGAGGAGCTGCAGCGACAGGCCCAGATCACTCAGGTGCAGCCGGCGCCGCCCGCCGGTTCGACCGCTGGCGAGCAAAAAAGCCGGGAGGCGATTATTACGTCGACCGCGCGCGTTCCAATCGAGACTCCGCGCATTAAAGGTTCGATTGCACTCAAAGGCGGCCGCATCGATGATGTTTCACTCGCTCAGTATCACGAAACCGTCGATCCCTCCTCACCCGCGATCGTGCTGCTTTCGCCCTCGGGCAGCCTGAATCCGTTTTATGCGGAGTTCGGTTGGTCTGCTCCTGCCGGAACGACTGCGAAAATCCCCGGGCCGGAGACACTGTGGAGTCGGGTGGGTACCGGATCGCTCGGTCCCGGCCGGCCAGTCACCCTCAGCTACGATAATGGCGAAGGGCTCACGTTTCGGCGCACGATATCGGTAGACGACAAATATCTGTTCACACTCAAGGACGAGGTGGCAAACAGCGGCCTAACTTCGGTCTCGCTCTACCCTTACGCGCTGGTCTCGCGCCAAGGCACGCCGCTGATATCGGGCTATTACATCCGGCATGAAGGCCTGATCGGCGTGATGGGGGACCAGGGTGTGCAGCAGTTCACCTACAAGGCGATGGAAGACAAGAGGCTGCAGCAGTTCAACGTCACCAACGCTTGGATGGGTATTACCGACAAGTATTGGGCTGCAGCGCTGCTGCCCGACACCACCGCCCGAGTGCTGGCGGAATTTCGCGCCGACACGGTGGGCGCGATCAAGACCTATCAAACCGGCTATTTGCTCGATCAGCAGGTCATCTCACCCGGCACCACGGGATCGACCAACGCGCGCCTGTTCGTAGGCCTCAAGGAGGCCGCCGTGGTCGGGATCGGATACCCGCTGCCTGGCATTGCTGGTTACAACGCGCTGCTCAATCTCAACCGTTTCGATCTGCTCATCGATTGGGGATGGTTTAGTTTCATCACCAAACCCATGTTCCTGGTCTTGGACGTTCTCTATATTGGGACCGGGAATTTCGGCGTCGCGATTTTGATTGTCGCCGTCCTCATTAAACTTATCTTTTTTCCGTTCGCCAACAGTTCCTATCGCTCGCTGATCAAGATGCGGCGGCTGCAGCCGCAGATCGCTGTCCTCCGCGACCGCTTCCGCGAGCAAGAGCAAGCGAATAAAGAAATAGCAGACCTGTACAAACGCGAAAACGTCACGGCGCCCTCCGGCTGTTTGCCGATCATCGCGCAAATGTTGGTGACCTTCTCACTATACAAAATATTGTTCGTCACCATCGAACCGCGCGCGTCGTCCTTCGGCTGGATCCAAGATCTGACCGCGCCAGACCAAACCAACGTCTTTAATCTTTTCGACTTGCTCCCATTCGATCCGACCAAAGTGCCTCTGGTTGGACATTTTCTGCATCTCGGCGCATTGCCAATACTTCTAGGGTTGACGCTTTGGCAGCTTCAACAGAAGATTAGTCCAACCCTACTAGGCTCGTTCCAGCGCAAAATATATGTCGTCCTGCCAATCCTCGTTATCTATTTTGCCTCGGACATGATGGCCGGCATGGTGATCTACTTTACATGGTTCAATTGTTTGTCCCTCTTGCACCAGCTTCTGCTCATGAACAAGGAGAAGGACGTTGTCGGCGATATAAACGAAACTGCCGCCGAGGTTCTGCCTTACGGGAAAATACAGTCAATTGTTTTGCTGACGTTGCTGGCGCCGATTTTGCAGAATGTGCTTACGGGTTTCGTATTTTGGCGACGATCGAAAACAGGGTCGGGGCACGACCGGACATAAGGCCCTCCTGGCTATGGCGATCGCGATGGAGACGGCCAAGCTGGTGACGGCCGGATGGCTGGCGCGGCGGTGGCGATCGACCGCATGGGTCACGCGCCTCGCCCTCATGGCGTTCGTGTTCGGGCTGGCAGTCATCAATGCCACCGGGGTGTACGCCCAGCTGGTGAGTGCGCATGTCGGCGAGCGAGGCGTGGCTGCTGCGGAAATCGGGACGCAAGACGCGGAGCTTGCGGCGAGGATCGAGGTGGCTACCCATGTGGTCGCCGACCTCGATGCTCGGGTCAATCAGATCGACGCGGCGATCTCGGAGGCGACCCGGCGCGGCCGAACCAATGCGGCCCTGGCGGCGATGGAAGGGCAGCGTAGGACTCGCGCGGGGCTCGTGGATGAGCGAAACCGGGAAGCAGGTAGTCTGGCAGCCCTCAAGACCGAACGCGCCTCTCTGGCCGCCGAGGGGCGGCAAGCCGAGACCGAGGCCGCGCCGATCCGCTACGTGGCCGAGCTTGTCGGCGCGAACATGGACAGCGAGCGTGTGATCCGATGGCTGATCGCGCTCATGGTGCTTTGCTGTGATCCGCTGGCGATCGCGCTGACGGCCGCGGCTTCACTACGGCGATCAACCGTGTGATCTTCCGCAAAGGGATTGCCGCAACGGAGGGGCCGGTCTCAAGCCGGCCTTTTCTGTTTATTCGCCGGCGCAACGCAATTCGTGACCTGATCTTTACCATTTGAACCCTTATAGCGGCGCCCGCTCGGGAACGACCCCGTCAGCGGGGCATTGTTTTTGGTCACGGAAGCAAGAAGGATGTTTTTGTGGACCAAAACCCAAATGCGCCGACGCCCGGACGGGACCCCCTGCACGATCCGCAGGAGCCTCCCGAGCAT
>Ga0126384_10001784_pt1 | contig 12884 bp, 23 predicted proteins | sample PanSoiMetPlot_36_FD_92543 | JGI IMG/M metagenome (GOLD analysis project Ga0126384, IMG submission 92543) | Tropical forest soil microbial communities from Panama - MetaG Plot_36 | ecosystem: Environmental > Terrestrial > Soil > Tropical forest > Bulk soil | place: Panama | collected 2016-02-17 | reverse complement strand
TCAATCGCGTCTTCTTTGCTCAATCGATCCTTAAATCTTCAGTTTTTAAGCTGTCAAAACTACTGGCCCGTCTTTTGTTACGGCCACAGAGTGCTCGAAATGGGCACTCAAACTTCCATCCACAGTCACGGCAGTCCACTTATTGTCGAGCAGCCTTGTATCCGGCTTACCAACGTTCACCATCGGCTCGATCGCGAGCACCATGCCTTCGCGGAGCCGAGGACCATGTCCTCGCGTTCCATAATTGGGAACCTGCGGCTCCTCATGGAGCTTAGTGCCGATTCCGTGTCCTACAAACTCTCGAACTACGCTGAAGCCGTTGGCTTCAACCATTTCCTGCACCGCAGCGCCGACGTCGCCAACTGTGCTGCCGATTCGCGCCGTCTGGATCGCTCGTTCGAGCGATGCCTTCGTTACGTCAAGCAGCTTCTTGATCTCCGGCTTGAGGTGATTCCCCACCGGAACCGTTACCGCCGAGTCCCCGTAGTAGCCGTCCAGAACCACACCGCAGTCGATCGAAACGATATCGCCTTCCTTCAGCACGCGCTTCGGGGAAGGAATCCCGTGGACAATTTCCTGATTCACCGAGGTGCACAGCACACACGGATAATCGTAGTAGCCCTTGAACGCCGGCTTGGCTCCCAACTCCTCGATCTTGGCAGCCGCTACCGCCTCGAGATCCATCGTCGTGATCCCAGGCTTCACTGCTGCTACCGTTGCATCGAGTACCTGACGGACGATGCGCCCACTACGGCGCATTTTTTCAATCTCACCAGCCGACTTGCACATGATGGCCATCAGGCCACCTTCTCACAAAACACAGAATTCCGCGCAGGCTCGTTTCCTCGTCGGAGAACGGCATCGGAACCTCTAGGCGTTAAGTGAATCCGCCGCGGCGGACTGCCGCAGGCCAGACAAGGACGACGTCCGGAGAGCCGTTGCAATATTTGATTATAACCGATGTCCTTAGGACGCAACCAGCTACCAGCCATCGGCCCCGAGCTACTTACCATCGGCGTCCGCGAATCCGGCCACTCTTGGGAGTAAAGCCCTCATAGTGACGCATGACCAACTGCGCCTCGATCTGGTTGACGGTATCCATCGCTACGCCAACGACGATCAGCAATGAAGTACCGCCAAAGTAGAACGTCACGCCTAAACCGTTAGTGAACCAGGTGGGGAACCGCTCGAAGAAGTTTCCGAGGAAACCAGGCAGATGGTTGAGGTGGATGCCACCGATCATCCACTGCGGGATAATCGATACGACACAGAGGTAAAGTCCACCGACCAGTGTGAGTCGCGTAAGGATACTGTTTACATACTCTTGCGTACGCTTTCCCGGACGAATACCGGGAATGAACCCGCCATAACGTCGCATATCGTCCGCTACACGTGCCGGGTCAAAAATGATCGACACGTAGAAGTACGCGAAGAAGATGATGCCGATGACGTACAGGAACTCGTAGAGAGGCTCCCCGCCACGTAGCTGTTCGAATATCCATGAGAAGCCGCGAGCGTTCTTGAAGTACTGAGCAAAGAACAACGGCGCGCTCAGGATCGATGACGCAAAAATCACCGGCATAACTCCGCCGGCATTTACGCGGAACGGCATGTAGGTGCTCTGTCCGCCCATCATCTTGCGTCCGACGATGCGCTTGGCATACTGCACCGGAATCCGTCGCTCGCTGCGCTCGACGAAGACGATGAAGGCGACCACGACGATCATCACGACCATCAGCAGCACCATGGCGGGAACGGTGAATCCACCCCAGGCCGCCGTCTTGACCTTCTCGTAGAGTTCGGCGACTCCGCGCGGCAGTCCGACGACGATTCCTGCAAAGATTAGCAGCGACATGCCATTGCCGATGCCGCGCTCGGTAATCTGTTCTCCAAGCCACATGATGAAGGCGGTGCCGGCGGTCAGTGTGATTACAGTCATCAGCACGAAGCCGAAGCCCGGATTCGTTACAAACTGCACGCCTCCAGAGTTCTTCTGGAGAGTCACCGCAATACCGAGCGACTGCAGAGCACCGAGAACAACAGTGAGATAGCGAGTCCACTGGGTAATCTTCTTGCGCCCGAGCTCTCCTTCCTTCTGCAGCTTCGCGAGCGGTTCATAGACAACCGTCAGCAACTGCAGAATGATCGACGCGGTGATGTACGGCATGATGCCCAGCGCAAAGACAGTCAGGCGCTTCAGGTTGCCGCCGCTGAACAGGTCAACGAAGCCAAGCATGGTTCCTCGCTGCTGATCGAAGAACTGGGCGAGCACGTCGGCGTTAATGCCAGGCGTAGGAATGTGGCCACCGAGGCGATATACCGCAAGCATCGCCAGGGTGAACAGAACGCGCGTCCGAAGATCCGGAACCCGAAAGATGTTCGCTAACTTCTCAAACATAGTGGACCAACTTCTTAAACAGCGCCGATGACTTCTGCCTTGCCGCCGGCTTTGGTGATCTTTTCCTGCGCAGACTTTGAGAACTTGTGAGCCTGCACGTTGACCTTTTTCTTGAGCTCGCCGTCGCCGAGAACTTTGACGAGATCGCCGTTCCTGGCGAGACCAGCCTTCACTAGCGTTTCAAGTGTCACATCGCCTTCGCCGAGTGAAGCGATTCGGTCGATGTTCAGCACTGTGTACTCGGTCCTAAAGATGTTAGTAAAGCCGCGCTTTGGTAGACGACGGTGGAGAGGCATCTGACCGCCTTCGAAACCGCGCATCATGCGCGAGCCGGAGCGGGAGCGCTGTCCTTTGTGTCCGCGGGTCGAGGTCTTGCCCATGCCTGAGCCCATGCCGCGTCCGACACGCTTCTTGTTCGAATTCGCCTTCTTTGGAGCTCTTAAATTGGAAAGATTCATAGTGTTCTCTTACTGCACAAACTCAAGCAAGTGCGGGATCTTCTTCACCATGCCTCGGATCGACGGTGTGTCCTCCCGCTCGACAACTTGGTTTAACCGCGTAAATCCTAGGCCTTTAACAATCTTCTTATGCTTCACCGGCGAGGCAATATACGAACGCACCCAGCGGATTCGTATCGTACCCTTCGAGCCGGACTTTTGTGAGCTAGCTTTTTTCTCTGCCATCGTTACAGCTCCTGAGCGGCCTTGCCGCGAAGTGCGGCTACTTCTTGCTTGTCACGAAGCTTGCCAAGGGCATCGAACGTGGCTTTGATCACGTTGTGCGGATTCGCCGTGCCCAGCGACTTCGTGAGCACGTTCTGCACGCCTGCCGACGTCATCACCGCGCGCACCGCTCCGCCGGCGATCACGCCGGTTCCTTCCGGCGCCGGCTTCAGGAGAACGTGTCCGGATCCAAAACGTCCAAGAACCGCGTGTGGAACCGTCGTCTGCGTGAGGTTCACTTTGATCAGGTTCTTCTTCGCCGACTCGATGCCTTTGCGAATCGCCTGGGGGACTTCCTTAGCTTTTCCGGAACCGTAACCCACAACTCCGGCAGCCGGATCTCCAACCACCACTAGCGCGGCGAACGACAGATTCTTGCCGCCCTTGACTACCTTGGTGACGCGGTTGATGGCGACGACCTGGTCCTTAAGCTGAAACTGACCAGCGTCGATTCTCTTCTTTGCGGTTGCTGCCATTCGTTTAGAACTCCAATCCTGCTTCGCGTGCGGCGTCGGCGAGCGCCTTGATGCGTCCGTGGTAGAGGTAGCCGCCGCGGTCGAACACGACTTTCTTAATGCCTTTTTCCTGCGCTCGCTGAGCGATCAGCTTGCCAATCTCCTTGGCCGACGCGAGGTTGCCACCCGCCTTCTTCTTGCCGCCTTTCACTTCTTTGCCTTTCGAAGTGGAAGCGGAGACCAGGGTGACTCCCTGGTCGTCGTCAATCACCTGCGCATAAATGTGGTTCAGCGAGCGATAAATGTTCAGGCGCGGACGCTCTCCCCTTCCCTGAAGGCCCTTGCGAATTCGCGTGTGAACGCGCCGGCGTACTTCGTCTTTTGAAATCTGCGGAATCATGTTTCTGTGTCAGCAGCACGTTGGCCGCTGAATCCTTTCCTTCGCAGAGCACTCAGCTCCGCGATGAAATTACTTCGCTCCGGTCTTGCCAACCTTCTTCTTCAGGCGCTCGCCTACGTAGCGGACTCCCTTGTTCTTATACGGATCTGGTGGACGCAAACCGCGCATGTCGGCAGCCACTTGTCCTACTTTCTGGCGATCGATTCCACTGACGGTCAAGCGAGTCTGCTTGGGATCCACTGCAACCTCGATGCCTGTAGGCAGCGGAAACTCGATTGGATGAGAGTATCCCAGCGTGAACACTACGGTCCCTTTGCCCTTCATCTCCACGCGGTAGCCAATTCCTACGATCTCGAGTTCTTTCTTCCAGCCGTGGGTGACGCCTTCGACCGCATTGAACACCAGGGCACGGGCTAGTCCATGAAGAGCCGCCTGCGAATCGTTCTCGCGCAAGGCAACGAGGTGCCCGTCTTTTTGCTCAACCTTAATTCCAACTGGAACGGGAGTATCCAGCTTGCCCTTCGGGCCTTGTACCGAAACGAGATTGCCCTGGATGTTTACCTTCACTCCGCTGGGCACCGTGATCGGCTTTTTTCCAATTCTCGACATAAATTCCTTTCGGTGAGTCGTCCCGGCGAACCGGGATTCCACGACCGTCATTAACTCTGAGCTACCAAACCTCGCAGAGGATCTCGCCGCCGATGCCGCTCTTGCGCGCTTGGCGTCCTGTCATCAGACCTTTCGGCGTGGTGAGGATGTTGATCCCCAGACCGCCTAGCACTCGGGGAATCTCCTGGTGGCCGACGTACACACGGCAGCCTGGCCGCGAGACGCGCGCCAGGTTCGTGATGGCGGCCTCGTTGTTCGAGCCGTACTTCAGATAAACACGCAGCACTTTGCGACCGTTCTCTTCTGTAGCCTTGAAGTTGGAAATGTAGCCTTCCTCCTTCAGGATGCGGGCGATCTCCATTTTCAGCTTCGAAGCCGGCACATCCAACTTCTGCTGGCGTGCGCTGACTGCATTACGAATTCGGGTCAACAAATCTGCGACCGGATCGGTCAAACTCATTCTTATCTCCTCTTATCGTTTCGCGTTAGCCCCGGCTTGCCGGGGAACCAGTCCGAAACGTACTGCGCGAGCACTCAGCATTTGGCACTCAGCATTCAGCCAAATTCACTTCCATGCACTAGCAGGGCTGAATGCTTACTGCTGGTGCTGAATGCTTGCTACCAGGACGACTTCGAGACGCCTGGAATCTCGCCGCGAAGAGCCAGCCCGCGGAAACACAAGCGGCAGACGCCGAACTTGCGCAGGTACGCTCGCGGGCGTCCGCACAGCTTGCAGCGGTTGTGCCTGCGCGTGGAAAACTTGGGCGCTGCCGCTTTGCTGCCGCGCGCCTGCTCAAACTTTTTCTCGATCTTCGCGTCCTTAACTCGTTTTGCTGTGGTCATGCAATCCTTAAAAAAATTATCGAAACCTGAATCTTGAAATCCTTATGCAGCGCGGAACGGCATCCCGAAGCTGCGCAGCAGCGCGCGGGCTTCGTTGTCGTTCTTGGCCGTGGTCACAATCGTGACGTTCATACCTTTGAGCTTGTCGACCTTTGCGTAATCGATCTCCGGAAAGATCAGTTGGTCGCGCAAGCCAAGCGTGTAATTGCCGCGTCCGTCGAATGACTTCGTCGAGACTCCGCGGAAGTCGCGCACGCGAGGCAGAACGACGTTGATCAGACGGTCAAGGAACTCGTACATGCGATCGCCGCGCAGCGTCACCATTGCGCCAATCGGCATGCCTTCACGAACCTTGAATGCAGCGATGGACTTCTTCGCCTTCGTAACCACCGGCTTCTGCCCAGTGACCTGGCCAAGTTCCGCGACTGCGGGATCGAGGACCTTCGCGTTCTGCGTCGCCTCGCCGACTCCCATGTTCACAACGATTTTGTGGAGACGAGGAACCGCCATCGGATTCTGCACTGACAGCTCTTTTTGCAGCGCCGGAGCAATCTCTTTGTGAAATCTCACTCGTAATCTCGCACTCATGGATTAACTCTTCTCCAGCGTAGTTTTACAGCGCTTGCAAACACGCACGCTCTTATCGCCGTGACGGTCATGACCAACGCGGACAGGTCCACAGCTCGGGCAGATGAGCTTCACGTTCGAGATCGCAATTGGACTCTCCTGCTCAGCGATGCCACCCTTGATGTTCTTCTGCGGATTCGGCCGGACGTTCTTCTTCACCATCATCACGTGCTCGACCAGGACACGAGCCTTGTCGGGAAACACGCGCAGTACGCGTCCTTCTTTACCTTTGTCGCGACCGGCAATGATTTTTACCTGATCGTTGCGGCGGATGTCATAAGTTTTCTGCATCATCGTCAAACTCTCTCAACCAGCTTGCCTACAGAACTTCAGGGGCAAGGGAAACAATCTTCAAAAACTTCTTTTCACGCAGCTCGCGTGCAACCGGACCAAAGACACGAGTCCCGACCGGCTCGCCGGCTTCATTGATCAGCACCGCTGCGTTCTGGTCAAAGCGAATATAAGTACCATCGCGGCGGCGCGATTCCTTGCGCATACGCACAACCACTGCCTTTACGACGGTTCCCTTTTTGGCAGTGCCATCTGGTGACGCCTCTTTCACCGCGGCGGTGATGATGTCGCCAAGTCCCGCGCGCAGACCGCTCGAGCCACCGAGCGGCAGAATCATCTGCAGCTTGCGTGCGCCGGAGTTATCGGCAACTTCCAACATGCTTCGCATCATTACGGCCATTGTCTTTTTCTCCTCGTCTGCGAAGTATTGAGCTAGCTAGCCTTCTCGATGCTTTCAGCACCCGGCACAAGCGCCGCCCGCTGGATGATTTCCGCCAAACGCCAGCGCTTCAGCTTGGACAGGGGACGCGTCTCGACGATGCGCACGACATCACCTGTGCGAGCCGTGTTCTGCTCGTCATGCGCGTAGAACTTCTTCGACTTCGCGATCACGCGCTTGTACTTGGCGTGCGCCTTCTTCATCACAACTTCCACCACGATGGTCTTCGCCATCTTCGTGGAGGTTACGTATCCGATTTTTTCGTTCCGTGACGAATCCGTCTTCTGCGTCTTCGTCGCGGTTGCCTGTTCAGCCATTTCAAAATCTCCTTCATCCCGCTCGGGCGGGAGCGCGAAGACTATCGCTTCGCCTTACTTTTCTTTGCCGCCTTCTTTGGCGCAGCCGCTTTTTTCGCAGACGCTGACTTCTTCTTAGCGACAGCTCGCGAAGACTTCTTGCTCGGAGCTGTCTTCGCCGGCGCAACCGGAGCCGCTTCCTGCGTTGGCGTTGCCGTGGCGGTAGCCGCATTGCTGACTCGGATATTGTCAATTCCCAATTCGCGCTCACGGGCAATCGTTTTGATGCGAGCCAGATCCTTGCGCAGCTCGCGCATTTTCCTCACGCCACTCGTCTGTCCCATTTTGAGCTGGAACTTCAGGCGAAAAAGCTGATCAGCTGCATCGCGCTGCTGATGCGCAAGCTCGTCGGGACCAAGATTTCTGATTTTCTCGATATTCATTTCCGTCTAATGTCCTTCGCGCGCGACGAACTTCGTCCTGAGCGGAAGTTTGTGGGACGCCAGGCGCATCGCTTCCTGCGCGTCTGTCGCGCTCACCCCTTCCATCTCGAAGAGGATCTTGCCCGGGCGAACTACGGCTACCCAATGATCCGGCGCGCCTTTGCCTTTGCCCATACGTGTTTCGGCGGGCTTCTTCGTGACCGGCTTGTCAGGGAACAGACGCAGCCAAACCTTGCCGCCGCGCTTCACGAAACGAGTCATCGCGACACGGCTCGCCTCAATCTGGCGGTCCGTGATGTAACCGCATTCCAGAACTTTCAGTCCGTAATCACCGAAAGAGAGTTGCGATCCGCGCCAGGCTTTTCCGGCCATGCGTCCGCGCTGCGTCTTGCGGTACTTAACTTTTTTCGGCATCAACATAAAATCAGTTTCCAGTCTTTAGTTACTAGAACGCCGTCGCTACCTGTGGCTCACGCTTCTTCTGCGCGAGTATTTCGCCCTTGTAAATCCAGGTCTTCACGCCAATTACGCCGTACGTTGTGCGAGCTTCGCTGAAGCCGTACTCGATGTCGGCACGCAGCGTATGGAGCGGAAGACGTCCCTGCAGATACCACTCAGAGCGTGCGATTTCGTTTCCGTTCAAACGTCCCGAGACGCGAACCTTGATTCCTTTGCAGCCAAAGCGCAGAGCAGAATCCACTGACTTGCGCATCGCGCGACGGAAGCCAACGCGTTTTTCGAGCTGCAGTGCGATCGATTCAGAAACCAGCTGGGCATCGAGCTCCGGCTTGTGCACTTCCTGAATGTCGATGAACACATCGCGGTTCGTCCGCTTCTGCAACTCGACTTTCAGCTTGTCGATCTCCGCGCCTTTGCGGCCGATGATGATTCCAGGACGCGCGGTCTTGATGATGATCCGCAGCTTATTACCTGGACGCTCAATTTCAATTGCGCTCACGCCGGCGGACTTCAGCTTGTCCTTCAGCTCGGCCTTCAGCTTCACATCTTCGAGGAGAAGCTTGTCGTAGTCCCGATCGACGAACCAGCGCGACTTCCAGGGTTTGGTGTAGCCGAGCCGAAATCCGTAGGGATGTACCTTCTGACCCATAGTTATCCTTTCGCCGTCGCTTTTTTCGAGGCGGTCTTCTTCTTCGCCGCTTTGGGCGCGCGCTTTTTCGCGGGCGCGGTCTCCTCACCAACTACGGTTGCAGCGCTGGCACTGTCTGCACGAAGTCGCTCTGCAAGAGCGATTTCGATGTGTGCCATGCGGCGCTGATAGCGGTATGCCCTGCCCATCGGAGCCGGACGGATACGCTTCATTCGCGGACCGTCGTTGGCGATCGCACGCTTCACATAGAGCTGATCGACGTCGACGTCGAGGCCCTTCTCTTGTCCGAGATAATTGGCGTTCTCAACCGCGGAGCGCAGCAACTTCTCGATCGAAGGAGCGATTCCCTTTTTGGTAAAGGCTAGCGTGTTCATCGCGTCTTCCACGCGGCGGCCTTTGATCAGATCCAATACCAGCCGGGCCTTCTGCGGCGAGACGCGCTGGAAACGCGCTTCAGCTCGGAATTCCTGTTCAGCAAAATTCATGTTCTTCTCTCCGCTACTTCGCCGGTGCTGGGGCAGGCGCCGGCTTGGCCGCAGTCTCAGTTGCCGCAGCCTTCACCGAGTGACCTTTAAAGTTGCGCGTCTGACTGAATTCACCGAGCTTATGTCCGACCATGTTCTCGGAGATGTACACGGGAATGAACTTGCGGCCGTTGTGCACGGCGATCGTGTGTCCGACCATATCGGGGTGGATCGTCGAGCGGCGCGACCAGGTACGCACAACCTTCTTGTCGTTGGCGCGGTTCATCGTTTCGATCTTAACCATTAAGTGCTCGTCGATGAACGGGCCCTTCTTTGTGCTTCTCGCCATAAAACCTTATTTCCCTCTGCGGCTCAAAATGAATTTGTCGGTCCGCTTGTTGTTGCGCGTCTTGTAACCGCGAGTCGGCTGTCCCCACGGAGTCACTGGGTGACGTCCCCCGGAGGTCTTTCCTTCACCACCGCCGTGCGGATGGTCGACTGGATTCATCGCCACACCGCGGTTTACTGGACGACGTCCCAACCATCGCTTACGACCAGCCTTGCCGATCGCGACGTTCTCATGATCGGTATTCCCGACCTGGCCCACCGTCGCCATGCAATCGATAAGCACCTTACGTGTCTCACCAGAAGGCAGCTTCAGCGATGCGTAATCGCCTTCTTTCGCGACAAGCTGTGCGGCTCCGCCAGCTGAGCGCACCATCTGCGCTCCCTTGCCGGGCTTCAGCTCGATGTTGTGCACGGTAGTACCGGCAGGAATGTTGCGCAGCGGAAGCGCGTTGCCCACCAGGATGTCAGCATCAGGGCCGCTGACGATCTTCTGTCCAACCTGCAATCCCACAGGCTGCAGGATGTAACGCTTCTCCCCATCGGCATACGACAGCAGGGCAATGCGCGCCGAGCGATTGGGATCGTATTCGATCGACGTAACCGTCGCGGGAATCCCCGCCTTGTCGCGCTTAAAGTCGATGATGCGGATCTTGCGCTTGTGTCCTCCGCCACGGTGCCAGCTCGTCAAGTCCCCCGAGTTGCGACGGCCGCCCGTGCGCAGCTTGATCTCAGTTAGCGGCTTATGCGGACGGTCAGTCGTGATCTCGTCATTGACCAGCGTCGTCTTGAACCGCAGCGACGGAGTCAGTGGTCTGTATGTCTTAATCGGCATTGTGTATAGCTCTCTGCCTGGGGACTTGCCCCAATTTCTTACGCGTTATCCGCGTATTCGGGCATCTTCTCGCCCACTTTCAATCGAACGTACGCCTTCTTCCAGTCGGGACGATGTCCGGCGAAACGTCCGCGGCGGCGCTCTTTACCGTGGAAGTTCGCAGTGCGCACGGTATCAACCTTCACTTTGAACACTTGTTGCACCGCGTTTCGGATCTCGGTCTTAGTCGCCTTCGCCGCAACTTCGAACACCAGCTGACCGGAAGTCGCTTCTTTCTTCCGAGGACTCTTATCTTTCGCGGCCTTTGGATCGAATTCCTTGGCGCGCTCAGCTTTTTCCGTGATCACGGGCCGGCGGATGATTTGGTATGCAGATTTCATTAGGCCACCTCCGCCTTCTGCCGCTTGGACACGTTCTTCTTGAGCGTCTCTTGCAACTGCTCAATCGCAGGCCGTGCGAAAATCGCGCGGTCGTAACGGAGCAGGTGGTACGGATGCACTTCCGAGCCCGATACCAGTTCCACGCCATCTAGGTTCCGCGCGCTCAGATACAGATTTCGATCGTGTTCCCGCGTCTCGGAATTCACGTTGGCAACGATCAAAGAAGTTTTCTCAACGCCCAACGTTTCCAACGCTTCGCGCAAGTCTTTCGTCTTGCCAGACAACGACTCGAGACCATCCACTACGGTCAGCTTGCCGTCCGAAAACTTAGCGGCGAGAGCCGAACGCAACGCCCCAAGCAGTTTCTTTTTGGGAAACGCGAAATCGTAGCTGCGCGGCTGAGGCCCATGGACCGTTCCACCGTGACGCCAGAGAGGCGAACGAATCGAGCCCACACGAGCGCGTCCGGTTCCCTTCTGCTTCCACAGCTTCCTGCCGGCGCCGGAGACGAGCTTCTTGTTCTTGGTCGCATGCGTACCTGCGCGCTGAGCTGCGCGGTAGTGCGTGACCGCCTCCCAGATCAGGTCTTCATTGATCCCGCCGAAGACCTCGTCTGCCAGCTCGAAGCTGCCGACCTTCTTGCCCTTCAGATCTACAACGTCAATCTTTGCCATGGTTATTTCTTGGCCTTTCCGGCAGCGGCCTTCTTCGCGGCCTTCAACGGATCGACCGTTGTCGCGCCCGCAAATCCACGACGCTCACGCGGCGGCTGCTTGGCCTTGTTGATCACGACGTATCCGCCTTTGGGACCGGGCACCGCGCCTTCAACCATCAGCAGATTTTCTTCAAGGTCGATGCCGATGATGCGCAGGTTGCGAACCGTGCACTGGTCGACACCCATGTGGCCGGACATGCGCTGTCCGGGGAAGGTACGCGATGGGAATGACGATGCGCCGATCGAGCCCTGCACCTGGAACATGTGTCCGTGCGACTTGGGGCCACCGCCGAAGTGATGGCGCCGAACGACGCCGGCAAATCCACGCCCCTTGCTCGTGCCAGTCACATCGACAAACTTTTCGTCCTGGAAGATGTCGACCAGAACCTTGTCGCCGACCTTCACCTGACCATTCGTCTCCGCAGCGGGGTTCTCGCCTTTCGCCTGCTTCTCACCCGCTTCGACTGGAGTGGTCACAGCGACTTCCTTCATGAACTTCACCGGCGGCAGATTGTGCTTCCCGAAGTGGCCCTGCATCGCCTTCGTGACGCGCTTGCCTTTCACGAACTCGACGAGACCAATCTGGACCGCGTCGTATCCGTCACGCGGGGCATTCTTCCGCTGCGTGATCACGCACGGACCGGCCTGCAGAACCGTGATGGGGCGAACCTCGCCCCTGTCATCGAAGATCTGCGTCATACCGACTTTTTTTCCTAAAATTCCTGAAACCATTTTTTCTTCTTCTCCTCATCATCCCTTCATCAAGGGACTGTAGGCTCTCTCAGCGAGAGGCTTCCTAGCTGCCGAAGGCCTTGATCTCGACGTCCACGCCGGCAGGAAGATCGAGCTTCATCAGGGCATCGACCGTCTGCTGGGTGGGATCGAGGATGTCGAGCAGCCGCTTGTGTGTGCGGATCTCGAAGGCCTCGCGCGATTTCTTGTCCACGTGCGGAGAACGCAGCACGCAATACTTGTTCTTGATCGTCGGCAGCGGAATCGGTCCCGCTACCTGCGCTCCGGTGCGGCGCGCGGTTTCCACGATCTCGCCAGTTGACTGGTCAAGAACGCGATAGTCGTAAGCCTTCAACCGGATGCGTATTCTCTGTCCTACCATTTGTTATCTCTCAAAGATCTGCTGCGGTCTGTTTGCCGCTGCGGTAAAAGTTCTTAGTTTTCAGTAGTCAGTTATTGCGAAACTGACTACTGATTACTTGTGTTAAGCCAAAATCTCCGAAATCGTACCCGCGCCCACGGTGCGTCCGCCTTCACGGATCGCGAAGCGCAAGCCCTTCTCCATAGCGACTGGCGTGATCAACTCAATCGTCAGTGCTACGTTGTCGCCAGGCATGACCATCTCCGTGCCTGCGGGTAGCTCCGCTACTCCAGTTACGTCCGTGGTTCTGAAGTAGAACTGGGGACGATAGCCCTTGAAGAACGGCGTATGACGTCCGCCTTCTTCCTTCGTTAGCACGTAAATCTCTGCCTTGAACTTGGTGTGCGGCGTGATCGATCCT
>Ga0126384_10001783_pt1 | contig 12885 bp, 11 predicted proteins | sample PanSoiMetPlot_36_FD_92543 | JGI IMG/M metagenome (GOLD analysis project Ga0126384, IMG submission 92543) | Tropical forest soil microbial communities from Panama - MetaG Plot_36 | ecosystem: Environmental > Terrestrial > Soil > Tropical forest > Bulk soil | place: Panama | collected 2016-02-17 | reverse complement strand
GGAAGATCAGGCGCGGCTCAGTCTGTCGGACCTGGCCGCATTTGGCGATCGCCTCGCTTTTACTACCGACTCCTACGTGGTTAAGCCGCTCGATTTTCCCGGCGGCAATATCGGTAAGCTGGCCATCTGCGGCACGGTCAACGATCTGGCGGTGGGTGGCGCCATCCCACTCTACTTGTCATGCTCGGTGATTATTGAGGAAGGCCTGCCGGTCGAAAAAATGCGCATGGTGGCGCGCACCATGGCCGAGACAGCTCTCGCGGCTGGAGTAAAAGTAGTAACCGGCGATACCAAGGTGGTTGAACGAGGAGCCTGTGACAAGCTGTTTATTAACACTGCCGGCGTGGGTGTCATTCGGGCGGGCGTCGACTTGGGTGTTGATAAGGCCCAGCCGGGAGACGTGATCCTGGTAAATGGGCTGTTGGGCGACCACGGCGCAGCGATCCTCAATGCTCGCGGAGACATGTCGTTGAGCACAGCCATCGAGAGTGATTGTGCTTACCTGCATGGTCTGATCGACACGTTGTTGTCAGCAGTTCCTGGTACTCGCTTTCTGCGGGATGCGACGCGTGGAGGACTTGCCACTGTCCTGAACGAAATTGCCGAAGCTTCGCAGGTGGGTATCGAGATTTATGAAGACCGCACGCCGATCCGCGGTGAGGTCAAAGGCTTCTGCGAGATTCTGGGCCTTGATCCTCTGTATCTTGCGAACGAAGGGAAGATCGTCTGTGTCGTGCCACCGGAAGATGCTGACCCTGCACTGGCGGCGCTCAAGTCGCATCCTCTTGGCAAAGGAGCGGCGCGGATCGGCGAAGTGACTGACCACCGTCCCGGACGTGTAGTGATGCAGACCGTTTTCGGTGGACGCCGCATCGTCGACATGCTCGTAGGCGAACAATTGCCGCGTATTTGTTAGTAAGTGGCACGGGCGTCCCCGCCCGTGAATCATGCTGGAGGGAGATCGAATGTCAAGCAACGAAGCTATTAAAGCAGCCGAAGGTGTCACGATTCGCATCAAGGACCACGGCAAGCTTCTGGAATTGGATTATGACGGCGCGGTCTGTCAACATCCGGGGTCGCTGTGGTGGGGCACAGCAGTTGGCTTTCGCGCGATGCAAGCTGCTGCTCAGGCTCTGTCGCAGGACGATCTATGGGACCGCGAACAACTCTACATCGTCAGCGGCCATCCCGGACCCGGCGTAAGAGATACCATCGACTATGTGACGGACGTCGTCTCGCGTGATCGCTACAATGTCATACTCGCCGAAGGCTGCGGTATGCAGTGCAACAGCAAGATGAAGTATGAATGGTGGGTAAGCGATGGCGAGAAGACTGCGAACATCAATCTGCGGCCGGACTTCGTGCCGCGAGCCTTCTACGATCTCTCTGACCGCCTTGACACCGACCAGACAACCAAGGAAGACATCAAAGCATTCCGCATCTTCAAAGTGAACTTGTCCACTCGTATATGGGTTGCTCCGCTAGAAGAGAATTTCCGAGTTGAGATCGTCGACCAACCTCTGCAGCCCGGAGAACTACCTGAAGCAGCTCTCGCGAAAGACTATTTTGACCCTCAATTCTGAATTCTTAGGGGGAGAGAGATGAAAAAATGCAAACTCTCACTTAGCATCTTCCTGCTTCTTCTTTGCATCGGCGCGTTTGCATGCAGCAAATCTGAAACCACCCAACCAAGATCGGGAGCCTCACCGGCAACTGAGATCGCCAGTAACGCCACGCCGACACCGACACAGCAACCGTGTCCGGCCAATGCGAGTTGGATCACCGCCCCCAATCCGCCCACAGAAATCGGCGGGCCCAACCCGCCCCCGGTCGGCAACGAAACCAACTGCCAGTTCTACCAGTTCGCCTATCAATGGTTCTTTGCGATGACTCAGCCGGTCGGAACGTCCGGTGAACGCAAGTTCGAGACGCTCAATGTTTTTCAGCCGAACATGACAAACCAATGCGCCGTCAGCGGTTTGACCGGCCGCGCAAATATCGCCAAGGCGCTCTTCGTCCGCACACCAAAACCGAAGACTAACGACTTCATTCCAGTTATTCCGGCGGAAATCGATCAAGCCACCGGTACCCCGATGTACGACCAGAACGGCAATGTCGTGCTTTACTACGTTGTCTACAGCCCTAATGAGTGCCAGGCTACTGCGACCGGCTTCTTGCCGAACACGATCGAGATCAAGACATCCTGGCGCATTCTAAAGTCGGCTGACCCTGCGTACTACACGATGACGGCCACTGTCAAAGGCCTCCCTAACAACCCCACGATCCTTGGACTCGTGGGCTTCCATTTGGTCATCAACACGCAGCTCCATCCCGAGTTCGTCTGGGCTACGTTTGAGCAAGTTAACAACGCCCCCAATTGCACGAATCCCCAGACCCCGCCCGCCGCTGGTTGGTCATTCCTAAGCAGCGATTGTGCAACATGCCTGAAACAGAACGGCGTGAACGGCTGCCCGCAATGCAAGTTCAACACTGCTCCAACCACGCCACCCGCTATTACGGGGCCACCCTCCCAGGTCTGTCGTGTCTATAGCGATGGCACAGACCCGGGGTCCACGACCGGCGGCAATAATAATGACACCAACCGCTTCAATATTGATACGTTGAATAGTCAGATCGCAGGATTCCTCTCGCAGTTGCCGTCCAACAGCCCCATGGCCGTGTGGAAGAACTACACGCTTGTCGCAGGCCTATGGACAAATGGGGGCGTCCCCTCCGGGGGCACCGACGTGCAGCGAGGCTCGCTTGAAGCAGCCAACACGTCTATGGAGACATTCTTTCAGCAGCCGAACCAGAACTGCTTCTCGTGTCATGGTTACGTTCAAGCGACACCGCTGACAGTCAGCCATATCGTCTCCGATCTCCTGCCGCCCAGCATTGCTCCGAAGCGTGTTAAGCAAACCAAATAGTTCCCAAATCGGCTTTCTATTGAGATTTTCTGCTGCGAGAGACAGTGGAGAGGGAACGCGTCAATGAAGCGTAGCCATTCATTTGCTAATGACGATGCCTTTCTCGCCGCGGTGACTAAGGTCTATGACGATGGCTGGGCCGACTACGCCCGCACGTGGAAAGAACGTGCTGACTTGCAGAGTGAGGAATGGCGGGAGTTCACAGCCGCCATCAAGCCAGGGGGCACGGTCCTCGATGTTGGGTGTAATTCAGGGAGAGACATGAGGCAGTTACTCGATCTTGGGTACCGTGTGACCGGGATCGACGTAAGCGAACAAGCCTTGCGGCTAAGCCGGGAACAGTGTCCGGAGGCGCGGACAATTAAGATGAGTCTCCTGGATCTGGCAGATCTCAAAGAGCAGTTCGACGGAATTTGGTTTTCCTACGTCCTGGTACATGTTCCGTTCAATTTAGTGCCTAAGGCGCTCGCCGCCCTCGACAGCGTTTTGCATCCGGACGGCTCGATGATGATGATGGTGACCGTTGTTGAGGAGTCTCAAGAGAAGATTCATGAGAGCCGCGTGATGTTCGATGAGCATAGAGTGCCGCGAAAAGTTCCGGTTGCCCATTGGGCCCCCGATCCGCTGATCGCGCGCTTCCGATCCCGCTTCAAGATTAGCTGGATGTGTCTAAGACCGTTTGTTGATGGCTGGGCCCAGCTTAGTCTTCTTGTCCGGTCACGGCGTTCGCTGCCGGACCACCATGAGCAATGAACACTGTGACGCGACACGAGGGCAGCGTACCTATACGGTCTCTGAGTCCCTTCGAATTGGAGAGATTCGAGCGCGAGGGCTTGCTCAGTGGCTTTCAACTCTATGAGGTTGAGCGAACAGAGACAATCAGGGCTGCCTTGCAGGAGGTTATCTCGCTTCCGTCCACTGCGCCCTGTCATCAAATGTTTCCGCCTGAAGAGCGGCTCATGTTTGACCGCCACCTTGACCGCCGGTTGGTTTATGACTTGTGCACTCTACCAGAGGTTATCCGGCCTATCACACAAATCCTGGGTGATGACCTGATGGTATTCAGGACCCAGTTCTTTGAGAAGGGTCCGCACGGTCCCGAGATCCCGTGGCATCAGGAGTCGTACTTTTGGAGAATGCAGAGAGGGTGGATCACGATGTGGCTAGCGGTCGACGACGCTACCCCGGAGAACGGTGCAATGCGGGTAATCACTGGCAGTCACACTCATACGCGAGAGCATTTGCCGGTCTCGCCCAACAGTCATTACTGGAATACATTCACCAGGGCGGCAATACCAAAAGAATCCGATCTTATCGTCGATTGTTCAATGCCCGCAGGACACTTTATGCTGTTGGATGACCTGCTTCATAGCTCTCCTTGCAACCCCACCGCGCATCCTCGTTTGAGTTTTACGGCCCGCTACGCACGACCTGACTTCGCGAGGGTTCACGATCTCACGAGCTTCGAATGTGTGATGGTAAGCGGCAATAATCGAGACTCTGGACTACGCGTCTCAGCTCCGCCAGATAATGGACCGAGTCTCGCGTGCGTTTGAGTCGGAGCAATCGCAACCATTATTGTGCGATCTGGAATTCCCAAAGCAGGATTGGAACATCTTTCTATGCCGTGAGAAACCGACCTTCCGGTTGCCAGACGAACAACAGTTTGTGTGGTTTCTTCTCCTTAACTAATTCTCATCGTATTAACGATCCGGTGGCGATCAGGCAAGCGGCGTAGCAATGGAAACCGCAGGCTTGCGTTGAGCCGCGTTCGTAATTCCCAATCGCAGGAAGTTAGTCAAGAATGAATCGATCACGTTTTTCCCAGCGTAAGGTGTCAGGTTAAGATCGACGATGAAATACTTGTCATGACCATCATGCATGATGTCGACGCAGCCAAACTCTACGGGCGTGTACTCGACAAATGTGGCTACGTCCCGCTTTAACGTGGCACTGATCAGTATCTCATCCGTGCCAGTTTTGAGGTGTTCAAGATCCGTCACAAAGTTGGTGTCACGCGGATCGTCGGAGAGCTTCTTGATAATTCCAGGAGCAAAGGCCTTGACAATGATGATTCGTTCGCCGGAGAAGTAAACACGATAGAACGAGTTCTCGTCGTTGGCGACGTACTTCTCAACCACGATGGACGGGTCCGTCCAGATACTCTCTTGAATCATTCCACGTTTGACGGTTTTGTAGCGATAGGCGCCGATTTCCGCGCAGACCAGGTGCTCAAGGCCGCCAGCTGCGATGCTTTCGGACGGTAGCCACCTTTCCAATTCGCCTCCATAGTTCAGGTTGGTCTTCACGAAGAGAATTTCCTCAGCAGAACCGGACGATGACGCCTTTACCGAAGGGAGCCCGATGGATTCAAGATGTGCCTGGAGGGTCGCCTTGCGAATATCCTGGACCAGTCCGTTGACGACGTAGACACCTCGTTCAATGAAACGATTAGTAAGATCGCGAATCCGCAACGGCAGGCGAGAACGAACTGATAGGTTAATTTGAAAACAGACTGTTGTGAATGAATCGCAAACGCGATCGAATTGTGCGGACGGAAATGCGCTGAACGGATCTGTTTCTATTCGCACCGCGTTTTTGCCAAGGACATGAGCAAGCAGGAAACCATTCCACGCCTGCCACTCTAAGACCGCGACCCTGTCAGCTTTGCGACTTTGCAGCTTTGCGGGAACCCTGTTTTTCACGGTGGACTCTTTATCGACCATATCAAAAACTCTCCCGCAGAGGCCGCAAAGACGCAAAGATCAGAAGTCATTCGCGTCAGCCTTGTTTACGTGGCTCTCTAAAATGGATCCTCGGCGCATCAAGATGTAACTCAAACTGCGTCTATTAACTTAACGCCGCGAGGATGGCTCACTGCGTAACGCTCATTCGGATTCGGAGGCGCCTGTTGCCAGCCGCTGTTGACTTCGTCAAACGAAAATATTGCGATACCCAATTCACTGGCGATCCACGGCACAATCCAGTCAAAGCTGGCTAATCCGCAGCGGTTGGCGCGGTCCGTCATTCGAAAAAAGTAAGGTGAATCGTTGATGAATTTGGCCGGCTCTTTCAAGCGACTGTCGCGCAACCTCTGCGAGTGCAGAATTTGCTCGGCGGCATCGCGAGTGAACCCCATACATCCGCCCTGAACAGAGGGACTCTCCCCCTCACATTGCAGTGTTCCAAAGACTCCGCTACGAACCGGCAGATACCTGAACCGACGATGAATTACCGTATCAGGGTCGATCTTGAACAAGTAGCGACTGGGTCTCTCAAAAAACAGTTCGAGCATGCGCTCGATGACGGCTCCCCCATTTTCGATGCCGAATAAGCGCGACTCTCCGCGAAAGTCGACGTCGTTACTGCTGGCGAGAATCGGAAACCGAGGATCGGAATCCCCGTCAGACCGTAATATGACGCGGCTCCCGGGGTAATGTTTGCGCAAGTCTACCAGGCACTCCGTGGTGGCGTCGTAGTTTTTGTAGGTCAATGCGAAAAACGTGAGATCTTCATCGCAATAATTGGTCAATACATTATTGGTATTCGACATTGCTTGTTCCGAGTAAAGCGTCCGGGTCGCTTGCGCATCTCTCGCTAATGAGCCCTGATAGGTTGCCATAGTTGCCGTTGAGTTGAAAGTGCATCAGTTCTAAAAATAGCAGGTGTTTGAAGACTGTGGACCATGATAAACTCAAGCAATCCGACTCAAGTAAGTCCGCAGGAAAATCGCTCACGTGTCGCCGTGCATTGAGTGTGTTTCAAATTGGCCGGTCCTCGGGTAGATTCCCGACTTTATTGACAAGGCAATGATTGTGAAATCGGTGACGATGATCTCCTGGGAGCTGGATCCGTTTCGCACAATGGGCGGAACAGCGTACGCAATTCGACGTCTGGCTGACCAGTTGACGGAGCTGGGGATCGAAACCACGGTTCTCCTACCGGACGGTTTGGACGCTCGTCCGGGGAAGAGCGTCGCTCCGTTGCTGAAGCCAATGTTCTTAAAAATGCCAGCCGACCTCGATCGTGCTTCTCGTGGCGTGCAATGCAGTGAGTTTGGTCGCGCTGCGCTTGAGGCAATGGAGCAGATTAGGATCAGAGGCGGATCAGACGCCGTCATTGCTCACAGCCTCGAAGGTGCGATGTTCATCGTGTTGCGAAGCGTAAAGCGATCCGATGAACCATCAGTCTTTTGGCTTCATAGTCTTTACGATCCACCCCTTAGTGATTTATCGAAAGATCAACGCCGGCTCCTCCCGTCCCCAACCCTGCTCGCTTCTGCCGTTATGATCGCGGATATCGTCGTAACGAGCACGGGCATTTTGAAGGACGCGCGAGAGTTCGAATGGCCTGACCAACTCAACGAATTGCAGAAAGCACTCACTGTGGCGTCGGCCCAACATCGAGTGCTGACCGTCGAGTCCATGGGATGCCTTCCAGTGGTCCCGAAAGATTCGCAGAGCCGAATGATTCAGAGTTCTAACCTGGAGAACCTGAAAAACCTTCCCTCGCCCTATGTTCTTTTTCCTGGCCGACCGTCCGTCGACAAAGGCCTTGGCATTTTCGCGGCGATCGCGGAACGACTGCGAGCCGACAAGATCGCGTGTGTGGCTGTAGAGCGTCCTGCGCAGCGAGCAAAGTTGGACAATTCGTCTCCCAACGCGCCTATTCACTGGTTGCCATGGCTAACGCAGGATGAGTTGGTTGTCGCTATGCGCAATGCAGCATGTACAGTTCTGCCGAGTATTACGGAGGGCTTCGGTTTGGCCGCCGCCGAGTCGATCAGCCAGGGTGTCAGCACCGTGTATCAAAGGGTTGGCGGACACCATGGTTTGCAGGCGCTACCCAACGCACTGCCGGTTCACTTGACGACGACGGAACGGGCACATCTTTATCGTCTATGGTCAGAATTATTTGGTATCCAGGACTATTGGTCTATTTGGGCCAGATATGAAATCTTGCTCAGGCCACTGATCGACAAATGGGTCGAAGCTATCAGATCGGTTGTGCATCGTGGGGATGGCGGGAGGGCAGGAATTGAAACCTCCTTTTCGTCGGAACAGTTAGTTGAGGAGCAGTGGGGAAACAAACTTCGTCGTCGGTTCGAAGTTGGCGTAAGCATTTAAATACTCGCTGGTCGAATGGCGTTTCAGGCTCTTGGGTTTTCGCAATTCTGTGAAAGGAACATGGGTTCGTGGAACATCTAGCGGAACTTTGGCCACTGGACGGCCGTCCACGATTGATTCATATCGTGCCATGGGACCTTACCGTGGGCGGCGCTCAACGCATGCTTGACTTGTGGTGTTCGCACCAGGCTCACCGGTGGGACACGCACATCGTCACAGTCGGCGCGCGCGGGCCATTTGGGTTCCGTGGCGCAACGGTTCATACGCGATTGAGTAATTTGCAAATCCCGAGTCTGATTGAGACCCTGCAGCCTGACTTGCTCGTTCATCATGAGCCCTCTAACGAGAATGCCATCAGTTCCAGGTGCCCTCAAGTCTGGATCTTGCATTGCATGAATTCTCTGCGACAGGTGCCGCCAAAACATGTAACGCCCGCAGCGGTGTTCTCGAATCTTGACTCACAAGAAATTCATTCGAGCTGGCGACAGTTGTCGCTCAAGGTGTTGCCGCTGCAAATCGACAATCGTGTATTTCGACCATACAGACGAAAGCATGATGGCCTCGTCTGCGGCATTGTGGGCCGTCTTCATGAAGATAAGGTTCCACGCTCTTTCATCGAGACCCTTTTGAAATGGAAAGCGGGTCCGTGGCGGATTCGCTTCATCGGACATGGACTCGATACTGGCTATCAGAGATTCGTACGTGAGCAGCTCGGGGTTCTGCCGTGGGTCGATTTTTCGGGCGACGTGGACCCAGGCAAGATGCCATCCGCGCTACACAATCTAGACGCAGTACTAATCACAACGGACGCTACCTACGGTGAAACCGGATGTTATACCGCGCTGGAGGCGATAGCGGTTGGGTTACCTGTGATTGCCCGAGACCTGCCTGGGCTTAGGTATAACTGTGGTGCTGTCCCGTTGTACGCGATTGAGGATACCGAACTTCTCACCCGACTTCGCGAGCTGGACGACACAGACGCACGTTGTGAAGTAGGAGCTCGGGCGCGCAAATCGGGAATTAATAAACATGATGTGCGTGAACATGCCGGCGCTCATAGTGGCGGCTTTTCGGCGGCACTCGGCTGTGAAATTTCTATTTTGATGCCGGTGTTCGATACGCCAGCCGCGTACCTGGCGGAGTGTTGGGAGTCTATATGCCATCAAACGTTCCGCGAATGGGAGCTTGTGCTGGTTGATGATGGATCACGAGCAGCAGAAACAATCGCGGAAATTGATCGCATCGCCGATGACCCAAGAGTCGTTCTGATACGACTTGAGAATAACCAGGGTATTGCACCAGCGCTTAATGCTGGACTCAGCCGATGTCGGGGAAGGTTGGTGGCCCGGATGGACGCCGATGACAAGATGATGCCGACGCGCTTAGAGCGCCAACTTGACTATTTACGGCTTCACTCTGAGGTGATCGTACTGGGCACGCAACTGCAGGCGATCGACTGGGGAACCAATCAGCTGCTCCCACCAACCGAACATCCTGGGCGGATCACGGACGAGTACATAAGACATCAGCAGAACACTTCAGAAATCTGGTTTCTTAACCACCCCACCGTAATGTTCCGACGTCGTGAAGTGATGAGGCTTGGCGGCTATCCTACCTATCGCGTTGCTCAGGATCTTGGCCTTTGGTTGAAAGTGGTTAAGGCGGGTTTGAAGATCCATAATTTGCCGACCGTTGAATTGCAGTATCGGTTACATCCGAATCAAGTTTCGGCCGCTAGAGGCGTGCAACTCGAGGAATATGCTCAGATCGTCGAGGAGTGTTGGAAGCGTGGGAAATGCTAGTAGAACCGGCGTGACTCACAACGTTGGTTCAGTCGTGGCACATAGCGAGCCTTGGGCTAACCATGAAGGTGTTATCGTTCCGTTTCTACATCAAATTCCTTCCACTGCGCCCAGAGTGGTTCTTTCTGTTACGAATGACCTGACGAGTTGCATCTGTTCCTGGAAGCCGTCCAGATTTTGAAACCCATTGCGTGTCGCTAGTTCCAGCAATTGTATTACGCGCTTCTGATTGAGTGACTGCAAGACCTGGTCGAGTTCCGAGGGGCTCAGTTGCATAAGCCGTAATAGGCATTTGCCAGTGAATTGAATCTCTTCGCTGGCCATCATTCGCAACAGATCCTCGAACGGAACGAAATTGATCTGCCATTCTATTTTGGGGTTCATCCTGCCGATTTCCGGATCGACGACGATTAGATACAGCCAGCTTACCCAGGCGGCCTCGTTTTGTTCAAAGTACTGTTGCATTGCTTGTTGTTGTGCGCCGGTAACGCAGATGTCGTTAATGAACAAAATCGGGCGTCTTTGAAAATTAGAGTTACGAAGCAGCCGCGTGCTTAATCGTTCGCGTTCTGTCAGGCGGTTTGCAAAGTCCAGATTGGCATAATCTATTGATGCAGTGGCCTCGTTATCGTACTGAATATCGATCAAGGAAAGCACTTTGGAATTGTGGATGTTTCGCTCTTGGTTGTACAAATCAAACAATTCCCTACACAACAAGTTGGCGCCAGCCAGTGTTTGGCTCGCGATCGCCGGTCCTGTCAATATCCAGTTGTTATGTTCCGAATCACTTGCGATCAGTTTTTTCACCAGCGGAAGCAGCAGCTCGGCATAGTGGCGAACGCTCTTGGTGACGCCAAGCTTGAATGCGGAATAGTGACGAAAGATCTCTGCGTCCCTGTCAAGCGGCAGTTGGCTGATGCGGTGTAGCGAGAGAGTTTCAAAGTTACTCATGATAGCCATTCAGCTGTTGAGTTCGGGCGGCGCAATATAGCCATACCAGGCCGCCTGCGGAGGATCCTGCAGAAACGCTCGACTGGCCCTCACGTACAGTTGGTTGCCCCAGTCATAGTGCCAGAAGACCTTTGCTGTTTCGTTAAGCAAACCTTCCTGCGTCATGGCCCAATTCAATAGCCGCCGGTTTTGTAACCTGACATCGCTTTCGTCGAGGCGTCCAGCTGCCAGCTGTCGTTCAAAATAGTCGCCCACGTTCGCTTCAATGTCCTCTTCAAAGCGCGCTCCCATGTCCAGTAGTTCCTTCGTTACGGAATCTCGTAACGTCAGATCTACTGCGCCTCCGTTTGTGTGCGCCGGCCAGGTTCTGGAATCGGTCTCGTCGAAATGCAATGGATCAACTATGTACTGCCTCGCCCAGGTTCGATGTTCCTGGTCAGTGCCGTTTGGGTTCTGCTGTTTCGCTTTTGTGTAAAAGAAGTTCCACAAGCCTTGTTGGCAGGCAACAGTGCGATGACCGTCGAGCACGAACAGCTCTGCATCGAATGGACGAAGTAAATCGTTAACGCGAGCAAGTTTTTGGGCTAACGATTTTCGCAGCCAAACGTCTTTTCGGCTCCCCTCGATCGCACGGCCAAACGGCGGATTCTTGCCGTCCGTCTTTGCATAGTAGCTCTCGAATGCGACGCCGACCGACTCCAACGGCACCAGCGGCTCGCGACCGCGCGGGTCATCTTTATCAACGGGGATCTCCGAGTACGAGCTGGCAAACATCTCCGGCGAGGTGATTGGGACTTGATGATCAATGCGCATCTTGGTTCGTGGCATGAGGCTCCTCCGTCGGTGTTGCAGGCTCCTCCGACATCGCACTATTGAGTAAACTACCGTTCTGGTGTTGGAAGATTGTAGAGTGCTCCCAGCCGGCATGCAAACAATGGAATCCCCGAAACAAGAACCATCAACGGCGCGAACGAGCGACGGCTACGAACAACTGGTCGGGCGTTCGATAAGCGATCCTTACCGCTGGATGGAGGAGGACTCGCCGGAACTGCAAACGTGGGTGCAGGCGCAGCACGAGTACACGATGGCCCAACTCTCGTCCGTCGCTGCTCGCGAAGACATCCGCGCGCGTTTGGAAGAGTTGTTGCGCACGCCTACTATGGGGATCGTCGCCAAAGCCGGAAACCGATACTTCTTTCGCCAGCGTTCCCCCGACCAGGAACTCTCAGCTCTTTATTGCAAGGACGCACTACACGGCACGCCACGACTGCTGCTTGATCCGAATGAGCTGAGTTCTGAGGGGACAATCACGCTGGCGGACATGCATCCGTCTCGCGACGGTTCGCTGCTCGCATACCGCCTGTCCCAGTCCGGAAGCTCATGCATGTCGCTTCACGTCATGGATGTCGAGAGCAGGGAAGTGCTCGACATGATTCCGGGCGACTTAAATCCGGTCGCGCACGCATGGCATACCAAGAACCGAGTTACGTGGCTACCTGATAACACGGGCTTCTACTACACACGCAGCGAACACTCTGAAGATGTTCGATTCAATCACAAACTCTACTTCCATTATCTTGGTAAGGATTGGCACGACGATACGTTGGTATTCGGCGGATCACTCAAGCGAGAGCAGACGCCATATCCCGTAGTTTCGTCGGATGGCCGCTATCTGGCGGTCTTGGTGCAGGATGTATCGAGCGCGGAGCCGCGCTCGGAACTGTATCTTCTCGATCGGGAAGATCCACAGCAGGGCCTCGTTCCAGTCGTGCGAGGAATTGACGCATTTATCACCGCCGCCGCATTTCATCGAGGCAAGCTCTACATCCAGACGAATCACCACGCGCCGCTGGGCAAGCTCACCGCAATCAAGCTCGCGGGTATTGCTGCGGCAGACTTCGCCGCCACTACCATCATCCCCGCTGGACCTCATCCTCTCGGGGTATGGGCGCCAGCGGGAAAGTATCTCTTCGTCGAAACTATCGAGAACGTTTCGTCACGACTGCGCGCCTATGACCTCGAGGGAAAGTTAGTCAAGCAAATCGAACTGCCTGGAATAGGGAGTATCAAAGCCCTGAG
>Ga0126384_10001781_pt1 | contig 12900 bp, 7 predicted proteins | sample PanSoiMetPlot_36_FD_92543 | JGI IMG/M metagenome (GOLD analysis project Ga0126384, IMG submission 92543) | Tropical forest soil microbial communities from Panama - MetaG Plot_36 | ecosystem: Environmental > Terrestrial > Soil > Tropical forest > Bulk soil | place: Panama | collected 2016-02-17 | reverse complement strand
TCGCGGCGCTCGGCGCGCTCTTTGGCCTCGTCGGATAGCGTCGGCGTCGGTGCGGGCGAGGTATTCAAGAGTCGAAGCCGCCCGATTGCCCAGCAGCTCACCATAATTCAGAAACGCGAGTGCACTCGATAACCTGCTGCTGCCTGCGATTCCCAAAATGCCCGGCGCGTTCTCAAGCCACGGCGAATACAAAGCGCTGACGATTCGATCACCGAGCAAACGTTCGCGGCGAACGTCGCCGGTTCGCCGATCAATGTATTCATGCGGATGCACAGTCTTTTGAAGCCACATCGCGATCTGACTCTTCCATTTCCATCGCAATCAGCGCAATTAAGATCCTGATCAGCGCGTTCAGTTCTGTCTGACTCAATCGGTCTTGCAGGAGCGATGTCTCCAGCGCAGTTAGCGAGCTGGGCACGTCGAGATCAGCTACGAGCAACGATAGGCCACCGCGAATGTCTGCGTCGCTCAACTTGTTGAGCGCGAGCTGAAGGCCTTCCCGCAGCAAACGCCGCTTCAAAGTGTCGCGATAATAGCCTTCGGCCGTTAGATTGAAATCACGCGCCCGCATCCCAAGGGCGGCTTTGGGATCACTCTTGCCGGTAATGTTTCGCAGCATCGTTTGATCAGCACGATGAGCAGGATTAACAATGCGTTCTCGCAGGTCCTTTAGGCTATCCTGCATCCTCAACAGTTCAACAATGTCCGCTGCATCCGTTTCGATGATTCGCAGGAGCGCCAGCAGATATTCAGGCAGCGAGACCCGCAAATAATTGCGATGGCGGCTGGGAGTTGTCGCGCGCGTCAGCGAGACCGCGCGCCGAAGAAAATCATTTCGTGTGTTTGCGCGCACATTGAAAGCAGGAAGCCCGAGCGCCGCGTAGAAGAACGGCAACCGACGCTCGCTCTCTGATGAGGGATCGTCTGGTAGGCTCCTATGCTGATAGGTACCGGAAAGAGCATATTTGAACGCCAGTATCGTAATCAGTTGTTGCAGGTTGGACGCCCCAGCGAAGTCGTTTTCAAAACTTTCGAAGACGCTGTAGTGCCGCCCTTCAAAACCTGAGAAGCCCATTGACTCGAATTCGCGGAGGCTAATCGGCATATAGAATTTAAGGCGTCTATCAGAGACTCCCATCGCCTCCAGGTCGAGCTTCAATCTCGACACATTGTCGATTGAACCGTCGAGGGCAGAGACACTTTCCGTGCAAAGCCAGGCGACGGGAAAATCGATGAGCCGATAGTCCGGCACCAAATCCCCGGATACTCGAAATGAAGTTGAGATAATTGTGTCCAGCCAGGAAACGCCAAAAGGCGATATCGGTTGCCGCCAGAATCGTAAGTGGGCTTTCCGCTTCCAGTGCCGCCACAACATTCGCAGATGCGTGTAATCCAACGCGTGCGGCAAAAAACCAAGCGCCAGTTCCGGATGAAGATCTTTGAACGCCAGACGCATGGGCGCGGCTGTGTATATGCCCACGAACAACGGAAGAAAATGCTCGAGGATCTTGATTACCAGGTCCCCAATGTACTTTTCGTGCGCCTCATTGAAACTGCCATTGCGATCTGCCAAGGCCTGACTGATTCGTTTACTTCCCAGGCTCAGATGAGTGCCGTTATTCGCAAGCGCCACACTTGAAGTATTCGGCAGGACGACGAGATTATTAGGAATTAATCCGGCGTCTCGCAGTTTTACGACTGCGTTGATACGACTGCGGCTGGTAGTGCGATAAGCCAGCCGCATATATTCATGCTTCAGTTGGCCGTCGTCCCAGCCACTCAAGCACGGACTGACAAATAGCTCGCAATAAAAAGAATCTGAGATACAGTCGTTGAGTTCACGTTGACGCATCGGCGCGTGCGGAGAAAAGTGAACCCGCGCCTTTTGGCCCAGCGACTCTAAACCCAGAACTTTATTGGACCATTCAATCAACAAGTGCGTCAGTAGAAAACGCGTTCCCATCTCGCGCGCGATGCTTTTACCCAACGTTTCCCGGGACGGATTCACGATATAGAACGAGTGTGTTTCGGGCGAGGTGAGATCGTTCGCGAAGTGTTCGAAGAGACGCAGAGCTGTAGTTCGCAACGCCGGACTCGGGGCCGGTTGACGGCCGAGTACATCAGCAAGCGATAGCTTTAATAGATAACTGACAGGAACTCGGAGCCACTCTCCCCACGAAGTAGCAAACAAAAACCGGTCATAATCGGATCGCCTTTGGCCGCGCGTGTGGCCATTGCGCAAATCCTTCTCGAGGACCTCATTAGCAAATGAGGAGAGCGACTTTCGCGGAAGACGGACCCAGCTGTTTTCCCACACGCGGTTATCGTCGGCCAAATAGCGCTCAAGTTGATTTACGATTTGGCGTGGCGCTTCATCCTTTGCGACGTGCTTAGCCAAATTCGCAAAATAACGCGAGCGCCGCAGCATCACCGGAAGATCCACCTGGTTCACTGGGCCACTGACTTCGGCCTGCAATTCGTTCTCAGTACCGCCACTGGCGTCGCCGGGCGCAAATGGAAGCGACGCTATATCGATGTGCATTCCCAGGCGCCGAACACCGAGACTATCGAAAAGCGGATCCTTATCGCGATCCAGAAACGGTGCGAGGCCAGAATTGGACATCGTTAAGGACAGCGATCAGTTAACCAGCGCGCGTTTGCCGCTTTCTAATTGGAGTCGAGACATCTTTCGCAATCGATTTGGGGCAGTGAGACAGGCTACTTAAACACACGGCAAAATAGAGCTACAGTCTAGCCGAGCCAGAGTTAATTCGGTTTGAAGAGATTATTAAGAATAGGTTAACGGTGGAATGGGACTCAAAATCATCTTTTCAGCCACAGCTCAACTCGGCGATTCTTTTCTCTGCCTTCCTCGGAAGCGCTCGACGCGATAGGAATCGTCGAGCCAAAGCCGGTTACGACTGCGGGCGTGATGCCGCGATGCTTGAATTGTTCGGCTACCAGCGCGGCGCGCTCTTTCGATATTTCCAGATCAGTTCCCATGCCGTCGTCGGCGAATCCAAACAGCAAAATGTTCTGGCCAGTGAACTTGAGGTCGGCGACAAAACTTACGACCCGATCGAGATCGAGCTGCGCTTTGTTGTCGAGTTCCCGGCCGCCCCGGCGAAATCTAAAGTTAAGCGACAGCCGTTCAGCGCCGGTCGTCAAACGCTTGTATTCAGCGGGCGCGTTTTGAGCCACCGAAGCGTTCTGAGAGTTGACGTTCTGAGCTATGAACCCATTCTGAGCGACGATCTGCTGGCCTTCACCTGAAAGAGCAAACTCGACGAACTTGCTTACCCACACGTTTTGAGAATGCGGCGGCGTGTACAGATAGAGCCGCCTTGAAAGCAAATAATCTTCTGTGCTGACCGTGAGTGTATTCGGCACGAGCGGGGGCGCGTTGCCTTCAGAAATCGCCACCGCTTTCGCGTCGCGAATGTAAGGCAGGCCAATAAAACCAATACCGCCAGGCTCGCGGGCCACTGCATCAGAAAGCGCGGCGCTGTCCTCGAAACGAGTGGCCGACGAAGCCAGCTTGGCATTTCTCAGCACCAGGGCTTTGAAAGAATCGAAGGTACCGGACTTGTCGTCGCGCGCAAAAATCTTGATCGCGCTGCGAGGGCCCTGCACCTGCGACCAGTCAGTGATTTCGCCGGAAAATATCCTGGCCACTTGCTCCCTGGTCAACGAATCGATTGAATTCTCGCGATTTACGATGACGGCAATCCCGTCCAACCCGAGAATATGTTCGCTTGCTGGCAAAGTCATATCACCGAGCGATGTTAATTTTTGAATTTCGTCGGACTCGATTCGTCGCGACGAGAGCCCGATATCCGCGCGGCTGTTTACCAGATCGGCAAATGCAGTCGACGAGCCGTGCGCATTGATCTCGACAATGATCGGCGAGGCATTACCAGGCATCAACGCAGACACTAGGGCTTCATCAGGGTTTGCACCGGCGATTATTCTGATGCTGGCTGCGCCTTGCTTTTTCAAGAACGCCTCGACCAGCGACGGCGCTAACTTTGCTCCGATCGTGTTCGAGCCGTGCAGCCGCAAGGCTACCGCGCTGCTTGTCGTGAGAGCTGGCCAATGACGTACAGAGTAAACGATTATCGGAATCACAATCAGCGCCGCGAGACTTAGCGCACCGATGGCCACGACTTTTCGGCTCGTTCGGGTACGAGCGGCCACGCTATCGAGCGAGCGGGTGATCCTGCCGGGTTGGGCCAATCGCCTCGGCGCAAACGGCGCGACATCCTCCTGGTATTCGGGGTTGTCTTCCAACTCAAGTTGGCGGAGTACCGCGCGCAAGTCGTCGCGCATTTCAGTGATCTTCTGATATCGATCCTGGGGATCTTTCGCTATCGCGCGATCCAGGATTTCCTGAAGTCGCGCCGGTGTTGGACTCGGCCGCGCATCGGCCAAACGTCGCGCGGGTTCATTGACCACGGCGTACCGCACATGCACGGCAGTCTTGCCGTCGAAGGGCCATTTGCCCACCAGCATCTCGTAGAGCAGGACACCGGTCGAAAAGATATCCGCGCGATGATCAGCGGGCAGACCCTGGGCCTGCTCCGGCGCTGCGTAGGTGGCGGTGCCGTATGGTTTTCCGACCTCCGTCAGATGCTTGCGCTGATCGTCAGTGATATTCGGCCCATCTTGTTCGAGCAATTTTGCCAAGCCAAAATCCAGCACCTTTGCTTTCCCATCACTCGTAACCATCACGTTGTTCGCCTTGATGTCGCGATGCACGATGCCGCGTGCATGCGCTGCCGCCAGGGCGTCGCAAACCTGGATGGCGATCGAGAGTGCCGTCTTCAACTCCAGCGGGCGGCCATTGACCAATTCGCGCACATCCGATCCTTCTACTCGCTGCATGACGATAAAGTGGACACCTTCAGCAAACGCCAAATCATGAATTGCGCAAATGTTTGGATGATCCAGAGACGAGGCGAGCTTTGCTTCTCTTTCAAAGCGAGCAAGATTAATTTCATTCGCAGTCAACTCAGGTGGCAGAACCTTGACGACGACGGTTCGTTCGAGTTTTGTGTTGACGGCTTCGTAAACTGCACCCTGCCCGCCGGCGCCGAGCTTGGAAACGATGCGATAGTGAAGAAGCGTCTTCCCGACCATAAGGAAGAGCGTTGCTACAGAGATTGTGGACGAGTAGCTGACTGTAGCTTCTCGCTGTTACATCCTTGTTAACGGATTGCCATTGAAACATACGGATTAACCGGGATAGTGCGGGCTTTGTCATTGACGCTAAGCCGCCGCTATTATTGGAGCAAGCATAAAACACGTGAACATCGCGACCGTCAAAGCCAAACGCGCGCGAAGCAGTTCAAAGAAGAATGGCTTCGCGCGAAATCTGCGTAACCAACAGCACCTGCTCATCAATCGTGAGTTGAGTTGGCTGAAGTTCAACTATCGCGTGCTTGAGGAAGCTTTGGATCATCGGCATCCTTTGCTCGAACGTTTGAAGTTCCTCGCGATCTTCTCTTCGAATCTGGATGAGTTTTTCATGATTCGTGTCTCAGGGCTGCAGGAGGCTGTGGCAGCCGGCATCGCGGAGACTTCGCCTGATGGGATGAGTGCTTACGAGCAGCTCGCCGAGATCAGTAGACAGCTCCGGCCGATGCTCGACGAACAAATGCGCTGCCTGCGTGAGGATGTGATGCCAAACCTGGCAGAGGCTGGCATCCGGATTCGGCGTTATGAAGAGCTGAACAAACGCGAGCGAAGGACAGCTAACGATTATTTTCTCGAAAATGTATTTCCGATCCTGACACCGCAAGCCGTCGACCCCGGACATCCATTTCCATACGTATCGAACCTGAGTCTCAATCTCGGCCTGATAGTGGCGCCGCCGCGTAAAAAATCCGCCGAGACCGTGGGTTCTGCCAAAACGCCGCGATTTGCGCGAATTAAACTTCCGCCAAAGGTGCCGCGCCTAATTCCGATTGATGACAAGGGGACGAACTTCACTTTCCTCGGCAGCCTGGTTGCGGCCAACATCGAGATGCTCTTCCCTCATATGAAGACCAGCAAGTGCCACTTGTTCAGAGTCACGCGCGACGCGGATCACGATATCAAAGAAGATGAAGCGAGCGACCTCTTGCGCACGATGCAGCAACACGTACGGCAACTACGCTTCGGCGACGCGGTGCGCCTCGAAGTGGCCGCCGACATGCAGGAGGAGATGGTTGCATACCTACGGGAGGCGCTGGATCTGACCAAAGACGACGTTTATACCGTTGATGGACCTTTCAACATTCCTGACTTGATGCAACTGTATGATCTGGATCGGCCGGAACTGAAAGATAAACCACTTCAAATCGCAATGCCTGCGCCGTTGCGGAACGGTGACAATTTTTTCGACGCCATCAAGCAACAGGATGTCGTGTTACACCATCCGTATACCGCCTACAGCGCCGTCACGAACTTCATCAATGCTGCCGCCAGCGACGCGGACGTGGTCGCAATCAAGATTTGTCTCTATCGCACTGGAAGAAACTCCCCCATCGTGAAGGCCTTGATTGACGCCAGCGAGAAAGGCAAACAGGTTGCGGCCCTGGTCGAATTGAAAGCTCGATTTGACGAAGAGAGCAATATTGAATGGGCGCGCAGACTGGAACAGGCGGGCGTCCACGTCGTCTATGGAATCGTCGGCTTAAAGACCCATTGCAAGCTGGCCTTGGTAATTCGTCGCGAGGGCAAGACGCTCCAACGTTATGTTCACCTGGCTACGGGCAACTACAATCCCACGACTTCGCGTATCTACACTGATATTGGAATTTTCACGATCGATCCTGAGATAGCGAGCGACGCGACGAATCTGTTCAATTCGCTAACTGGCTTTTCAGAATTCAATGAGTACGAGTGCTTGATGGTCGCGCCGCTGAATCTTCGCAAACGCACCATTAACCTCATCAAACGAGAAACAGCGCATGCGAAGGCGGGCAAGCCTGCGCGAATTATTGCCAAAGTTAATAGCCTGACAGACGTGGCGATTGTGCGCGCACTTTACAATGCGTCGCAGGCCGGCGTTTCCATTGACTTGATTGTGCGGGGCATTTGCTCGCTCAGGCCCGGTCTGCCCAACGTGTCGGGCAACATTCGCGTCCGCAGCATCGTCGGCCGCTTTTTGGAGCATAGCCGCATTTTCTATTTCGCTAATAATAGTAAGGAAGAAGTCTATATTGGCAGCGCTGACTGGATGTATCGCAACCTAAGTCGTCGTGTTGAACTGATAGTTCCCATAAAAGATTCAAAGCTAAGAGATCGTTTGAAACGAATCCTGGAAGCTTACCTCGCGGACAATGTGAACGCCCGAGAACTAAAGCCCGACGGAAGTTATGTTCGGGTCAACACGTCTGACACTGAAAAGAAGCGCGACGCACAACTGGAATTTGCTGCGGCCTCAAGCCAGTTCGACTAACTGGGATTTCTCCGGTTCCCTTAAGGCACTGCTTTCCCCCACGTTTGGATAACAGTATGAGCTATCGATTCGACGCGAATGAGTCCCCCCTCCGAAGCGGTCCAGCGAATTGCGCTGGAGCAACTCGACCAGGCGCTGGCGCATACCGAAGCCAAAGCCAGATTGGATGATGCGGTGCATGATGTTCGCGTCTGCTTTAAGAAGCTGCGTGCTTTGATTCGTTTGATTCGCAAGGAACTTGGCAAAGAGCAATACCAGCGCGAGAACATTTTTTATAGAGATCTTAACCGCGGCCTGTCGAATGTCCGCGACACGGCCACGCTTACCGAGATTCTCGACAAGCTAACGGAACATTTCGCCGACGAGTTGGCGGAAGGGGTATTTGATTCGATCCGGAACTCTCTGAAACGAGCAACGCGCAAACGTCAGGTCGACAAGAAAAGGACGTTGGTCGCCGCGCGCCGGAAGATTCACGCGTGCCGCGAGCGCGTTAAGAAATGGTCAATCAAAGCGGAAGACTTCTCGGCAGTTGGTTTCGGGCTGGCGCAAGTTTACTCCAGAGGCCGCGGAGGCTTTGGTAAAGCTCAATCGAAATCATCCGTGAAATCACTGCATGAGTGGCGCAAAGAAGTAAAGTATTTGTGGTATCAGGTAAGCCTGTTACGGCCGGTCTGGTCGAAACCATTGAAAGGATTCGCAAAACAAATAAAGCAGCTGGTCGATTGCCTCAGCGATGATCACGACCTGGCCATTCTCCGCGAGCGTGTGCTGGCCGACTCCGATCACTTCGAAGACCGAACCGAACGAGAAGCTTTAATGGCGCTAATCGATAGACGCCGTACCGAGCTTGAATCAGACGCGTGCATTCTCGGCCAACGAATTTACGCCGAGAAGGCTAAAGACTTTCGCGCGAGGTTCCATGAATACTGGCGGGCTTGGCAGTCTGAGAAGTCAGACGAGGTTGTGGCTACCTCAAACATCAATTCTTAAAGTGGTGTAGGTGAGAAACAGAACATGTGGGATTCTTTGGCAAGAGTTGAGTTTGGGGCTGCTTGATTCCCACCAGTTGGCGCGGGTGATCATCGGACTGTCTACCACCAAACATAGGCATTCGATTTAAAGGTTCATCTCAATTCAGCACCCAGTCTTTCATATCGAATCTTGTCGGCATTGGCTAAGTGAATCGACGGCCGTACCGGGACAAAACTAGTAAGATCGGGTTTCTCGTTAAATATTCCAAACATCGGAACTGCAAGTTGCTCGGCGGAATTCACGGAGTCCAATCCCAGGACCATTTCGATCGTTCGCAACATGCTAATTTGATCGTATCGATCGCTCACCACAGCGCCGCGTTTCACATAAGGCCCAACTGCAAATGCTATTGTGCGCGTTGCGTCCACGTGATCGGGCCCGTTCTGTGAGTCGTCTTCCACAACCAGAATCAAAGAATCTTTCCAAATGGGGCTGTGAGAGATGATTTGAACCAAACGTCCCAGGGCGGCATCGTTCTGCGCCACAAATTGATACGGATTCAGAATTTTTGATTTGCGGCCGTCAGTGTGATCGTTAGGCAGCCAGATGTAGCTGAGTTGCGGCACCTGGCCTCGGCGCAACTGGTCATCAAAATCGCGCTTCCACTCGATTACTCGATCCAAGTCTGAATACTTCAAATCCCACGAGCGAAAATTGAACGGATAGTGAACAAGATATTCTGCGAATGCACGTCGCAAACGATCATTTTGATGAATGGCTTGTGCGAAGGTCTCATCCCCAGTTAAGAACTGCGAGAGTCTCTTTAGGAACGAGTTATCATCAAGGAGTTGGTAAGCGTCGGCAATTGTCTGGGCCCGACCATAATATGGGCCGGCTAGTTCGTTAAATTCTGTACCGCGATCCTCGCCCGCTGCGGCCAGGATTGTCTTGTCATAAAAGCGACAGGCAATTTCACTATCAGGGCCATACATTTCGCAGAAAATCCGATAGGCCCGCATAAAAAGATAAGGGCTCTCACCATAAATTCGATAGTCGACCTTCTTTTCATCAAGCAAGTCCCAAAGATAGACAGGCGATCTAGTCGCGGGCACGGTGCCAAATGGATAACCCTTCCACCGGCCGGAATAACTAACATTTCCGAGCCATTCGATGAACGGGCTGGCGTAACCACTGGTGGTGTATGAATGACCAAGCACGCTGATCTCGCCATCCACAAAGAAATTGTCGAGGGTGACGAACTCACGGGCTAGTTGGTGCTCGATCGGAGTAGATGCTTCGCCAAAAATCGTCAGCTTTGGGTCGCCGTTACCCTGAGCGAGATCACCGAGGACCTGGTCGTAGGTGCGATTCTCTTTGATGACAAAAAACACATGCTTGATCGGAGACTTGAGCTGACGCGCGCGATCAAACTGCGGTTGATCAGCACGTACGTCACCCGAGAGCATCTTTTCGTCCTTCCTCAACTGCGCGTACGGAATGATGGCCACACTGCCCTCTAAAAGATTCAGCACGTATTTGTTCGCCCTGCTGCCGGCAACGGGGGCAGGTCCATCGGGATTAGGTCGACGAACGTGAATGCCCTTGGCCGAGAGAACCACGAGATCGTTCTCATCATTGAGAACTTTGGTTGGATACCAGCCCGTTGGTATTTGGGCTACCTCATGCCCCTTAGAGGAATCAAGCACTGCGACTGAGTTCTGATTTGCAAGCGTGACATACAATCGACCCGCGTGAACGATGCACGATGAAGGTGCGGTTCCGAAGTCGCTGCCTTTCATCTTCACCGAAATGCTCGAAGTAATTTCGTTGCGCTGAGTGTCGATAACCGAGAGATTGTCAGAGCCAGTGTTCACGACGTACAGCGTGTGCCTATCGGTGCACATTTCCTGCGGGGTCACACCGACTCTCAGGGTGTTAAGTAGTTTTAAATCGCGGGTGTAAATCTGCAGTTTGTCTTCGCCAAGAATCGCCACAAACAGCTTATCGTCGAGGAAGCGAACTGCGAAAGGAAAGTAACCAAGATCGATCTGGCGCTCGATCTTCCCAGTAGTTGTGTTGAAGATGTCCAGCCGCCCGTTGGAGTATGGCCCCTTCTGAGATCGAAGGGCCATGACGATCACGGCCAGGTGCTGAGAATCGATTACTGCCAGTCCACCCGTAAACCCACCGGTTGAATATTCGCGCGTGATTTTGAACTGGGTATCGAAACGAAGAATTTTCTGTGAGAAACCTCCACTTACGTATAGTTCGTTATTGCGCCCAACGACCGCGCTGGGAAAGAGCGAGTCTACCCGGAGCCTCTTTTCGATACTCAAATTGACAGAGTTAACTATCGAAATCTCCTGCGGCTCTTTCTTGTAGTAACCATTACTCAAGACCACAAGTTTGCCTGCGAACGAAACGGCTTCGTACGGGAGCCTGCCGACTTCGACCTGCTTGCCAGCCGGCGCAAGGCGCCACCCAGTCGGCAATTCAATCTCTGCGCGTTCGTTGGCTCTGGATTTCCGCTGTTGCGCCGCGACGTAAGACAGAACTTTTCGGTAACGAGTATGGCGGGCGAACTCCCAAAGTTCTCGATTCAGGTTCTCTTCTTCAGCAGGGTCATCCAACCGACGCGCTGAATCTTCCGGGACTTCACGTTTGGCTGGCTGTCGAGCTTGTTGACCACGTGCGTTGGCAAATAACGCGGCGGTCAAGAGAATTGTGATGAATATGGTCAGAGGAGCCCGACTGCATGTTATTGGCTTCATCGGGATAGGTATTTATACCTCGCCATCGAAGTCATGCGACCAGGAAGGAACTTATCGATCAAGAAGAAGAATTGTTCAAGGTCAAGCGGCTTTGGTAAGAACACTGTGGAGCGCCTGGGTAGTCGTCTGTTGCCTCGTCTGTTGCTTATCGCGACCAGTGGCAGATTGGGTAAAGCCACTTCCTCTCTCAGCACATCAATGGCGTCAGAGCTTCGCAACTTGGGCAATCCCAGATCGAGAACGATCAGATCAGGGGTTACTTGTCGGCACAAGGCGATTAACTGATTGCGATGTACCGCTTCCATAACCTCGAATCCCAGAAACTTTGCCACGGCTCGCAATATTGAACGCTCGTCTGCATTCGACTCTGCGATCATAATCACAGGTTTCGTTCCGCGGCGTCGCCGTTTCACTGATTTTCTTCCTCTCTTCCCCGGTCTAGGCTGGCTCGTTAATTCCCTTTATACCGAACTGGTTACATCGGTGTGAGATAAAACAAAACTTCTTGTTAAATTTCGTTCAGGCTTTCGCCTTCAACGTACTGGCGACGGCAATTTTTCGACGTTAATACACCGAATCTGGAAGAACAACTAATTATGCTAAGTGCGAGAGCTGCGCGTACCAATCAAGGAAACGCAACTCCCGCGCTTTCGCATCCGTTGCTGGTTTGCGTTGCAGCATAATCCTTCCTTGCTAAGTCCGCGTTACGACATAATGAAATGAGTGTTAATTAGCAACTTGTGGTGGCTTTTGGCTTCGCAGTCGCTGCCAAAAAGAGCGAAAGAAACCAGCTGTTCCGTCCCTGGCCCCCAGCAAGGGAGCAAACCGCTACGCGCCCAGGGCAAAGAGCTAAGAGCAAACGACCGACGATTATTTGGGCTTCTCATTGCCCTTAACTCTTCGCCCTTAGCTGATGGCGCTTTGCTTTGCCCTTCGCCCTTTTTCCCTTGCGCTTTTTTGCTTTGCGCCTGGCTCTTTGCCCTTAGCTTCCTTTACCGTTGCCAGTAATTTCGAATGCGATCTTCCAGGAAATGGAAGGGGATGTAGTCGGCGTTTCTGCCGGCGCGGCGAAGCTCTTCGACCATGCGCATGGCACCGTCTGCATTAAAACTGTGGACCATAATGGTCGCTGCAGGTTGCAAGTCCGGACGCGCAGCAAGGAATGAGGCGATGGCGTAACCGGTGCGCTCATCATCCGGCGTGGTGGCGCCGTAATGCTCAGGCATCAAGTCATGATCCAGGAATATCGAATCGTAGACTTTCGTTTGTAACAACTCCTTCGCCCGCGCGACATCGCAAGCAATATCAAGGTCGTCGCCTTTGAATCTTTTCGCGAACCAGTCGCAACGCCGCTCGTCGTCTTCAAGCAGAAACACACGCAGCGGATGCGGATTAGGATCGCTTTTGGCCACGCCGAATTTTGTTAGTAAGCGTTTAATCAGGGTCATAAGAATCGTGAGAGAAGAGCTTTATCTATCATAGCGAAGAACCAGACCGTCGCCGCCAACCGCCCAGACGGTTTTTTTGTGGATGAACAGCGCGTAGAGATTTTTCTTTGTCGTCCCTGCCTGATCAACCCAGGTCCGGCCACTGTCTGATGAATGTAGAATGACGCCGTTGCGGCCCACGATCCAACCGTCATCCTGGTTGATGAATTGCGCGCTGAGCAACGTTGAAGTGACGGGCGATTGTGCCCGAAACCAAATCTTGCCG
>Ga0126384_10001780_pt1 | contig 12900 bp, 14 predicted proteins | sample PanSoiMetPlot_36_FD_92543 | JGI IMG/M metagenome (GOLD analysis project Ga0126384, IMG submission 92543) | Tropical forest soil microbial communities from Panama - MetaG Plot_36 | ecosystem: Environmental > Terrestrial > Soil > Tropical forest > Bulk soil | place: Panama | collected 2016-02-17 | reverse complement strand
GTGTGCCGCGCAGCGCCGTCGATGGCCTCGCAGGGTCTGCGCGTGCGGCGGGCCTGGAAGTCGTTGCGGCTGATGGGAGCTTCCGGACCTTGGATCCTGAGCTGGGCTTCGACCTACACGCGAGCACCCTCGCGTCCGCGAGGGAACGTGCCGTCACCTCGGGAGTCGCGGCCGGGAAACAGATCGACGATCTGGTAAGTGATCTTCATGCCGCGAAGGGTGCCGACTACGAATGGGTGTCATCGCCCTTCTTCCTCGACCTGACATTGCGCAAACCGGTAACGGCTTGAAAGGCCGAATCGCCAGCCGACGCCAGAGGTCTTCCGACAGTGACGGTGCACATCTGTAACATCGCCGCGCCGGACCGGCGGCAGTCCGACCGTGCGGCCGGGCTGCAGCTCCTTGTCGAGTCTCACTGTCTTTAATATAGCAATACCAAAGCGCTATTCAAATTGTGCCAAAAGGCTTAAAGTGCTGTTGACGCTGCTCCAAATAGGTGGCGGTGCGAGCAATGTCGGCTATGCCACTGCGGCGTGTCGCGCGTCTGGACGATATGCCTGGCACCGGGCCCCCGTGCGGTGGCGCGCAGGGAGGTGATCGCCATGGGGCGCTTTGGGCCGCCTGACCTGTTCGTGGCGGCGGGCGCACTGACGGCATCGGTCGCTCCGGCTGGGACTATTGCCTCTGCCGTGCTGACGCTGCACGGCCACGTCCTCTGAATCGAAAGTCTCTTGCCCGGCCGGGGCCTTGCGGTGCATCGTTGCAGGTGGCTAATGGCATCGGGCACGGAGCTGAGCCCTCTCCGAGCCCCGGCCGATCTTGAAGGGCGAATGTCGTCTGCCCACTTTCATCCCGGCAGGGCGTCCTCCAGGACATGTGGGACTTAATCCGCGGATCCGGTGGACTTCGTGGGCCGTCCTTGATCCGGTACTGCGTGGGTGCATCGATACGCGTATTGAGCGCTGTCTTGCAATCAGTGGCGCTGGCCAATACCACAGCTCCCAAGACAGCCGGTCTATGCAGGGTAGCTCATGGGCATGAGTGGTCGTCGCGCAGCTGAATTCTGCGATGGAACGAATGGCGCTTTGGGCGTCAGACGTCCATCACCTGATGTTTGTGCGCCAAGTAGGCGACTAGGCCTGGGGGTGCGTACTGCGAGTCCTTCTCCCGGCGCTGCACGGCGGTTGAGGCCGCGTACTCGTGCACAGGGTCCTTCTGTCCGATGGGCCTATGAAGAGGCGGCAATAGGCGATAAAGGGCCGTTCGGGACTCGTGCAACTGGCCCATCGCGTCGGGCTGGACGACGACCACCTCTTCAGTTGTCCCTGCTGGGACTTCGGAGGGGAAAGCGCCGGGTCGGAAGGTTAGCCCACAGGAGTGAGCTCGGTCGGCCATCCAGAGCAGTGCGATGTCGGGCAGAGCGCCCTCCAGATAGCCACCGCCGACGTCGCAGTGAACGCCGGTGAACCACACCTGCTCCAGTCGCTGGTCCTTGGCATCGTCCTGCTGCCGCCAGAGGGTCGGCTCGAACGGTCGGCGCTTCTCGTCGATCGCTAGCGCCTGAAACGCCGCCCCGACGGTGGTGCTCAGGTCGGTGTCGTGGAACTGCCAGCGGCGGTTGAAGGCGTTCACCCAGCGCAGGCCGTTGAGCGGGACGCCTAGTGCACCAACGGTGTCCCAGACGCCGATGAAGTGGATCGGCGTCACTTGTGAGTGTGAGTAGGAACGCCGGAACAACTGCGACTCGATTCCCCGAGGGTGAGCAAGCCGGTCACGGTATAGGGCGTAGGCCTCGTCGAGCCGGCCGGCGCACTCGGGCCGCAAGATGCCGGCGTTGCGCACGAACCCGGCCGTGCTGCGCGCGGTGAACGCGCCGCGGCTGAAGCCGAAGAAGAACAGCTCGTCACCCGGTTCGAAGTTCTCCACGACAAACCGGTAGGTGTCCTTGACGTTACGCGACAGGCCAAAGCCAGTGGCGCCGCCGAGCAGCCGTTCCCAGCGGCTCGTGCCCACTCCGCGGTGGTAGAAAACGCGCTGCTCCTTGCCGTCATCGGCGGTGTCGGCGACCCCCAGCGCGAGCTTGGTGACATTGGTGGGGCACAGACGGCCCCCGCTCTCCTGGTCCGGCATGTTCCATGTGCCGTCACAACAGAGCACCAGACGTTTCGACATTTGTCCCTCCCCAGGAGACCGGCGCCACCCGCACTGTCGGCGATCGTTTCGCACCAGTCGATCCAGAATCCATGCTGCCAGTTGCTCTTTAGGAGCGGGAAGCCCGGAACTCCCTCGAAGACGCAGAGGCAAGATACACGGTATCTGATACATGCATTCAGCCACACTGGCTATGGCGGTGCCGCACCCACCTCTACAGCCCGCGCTTTCGAGCTCCGGGTGGCGAGTGCGCGGTCACTCACAGCTAGCGAGCCCATGACCATAAGGAATCATTTGCCCAGGTCGGAGTGATAAGAATCTAGTGGTCAGGGGCGGCCGAACCGCCGACCTTCCGCTTTTCAGTGCGGCGATGGAATTGCCCTGAGAAACACCTCGAAAGCCTCAGGGCCAACATGGGGATTGCCAGCAAAAGGATACTGCATATCCTTGATGAGGATAAGAGAGATCGTGATCAAAGTAGCTATTGCCAGCACCATCCCGATATGCACAGCCCTGTTCTTCACCCCGAAGAGAAGGCAAACGCAATCGTTATGACAGCGCCAGTGCTCAGCGCCACCCAGATGGGCTCCGGTATCTCTTCGGTCATCGCATCAAGCCGGTCCCTGCGAGCTGCAGTCAAGCCGTTTACTCTCACCACTGCCTGCTCATAGAGGACCTGCTGCTGGCGGGTGCGGGGTGAGAACCGGAATACGTCGGAGCGGATCTGGGTCAGCAAGTCCTGCGCCTCGGGGCTGGTCTTCCCCTCATTCATTAGCGGCCATTCTCTGTCTATAACAGTATGCGCATATTTCAAGGCAAGATCCTCGACAGCTGGTCCTTGAGGCGCGGGAAGGCCGCGCGCTATCCAGTAGATGTTGGAGAGCGGATCGGCCTCGGTGTAGGTCGTGGCGTGTGCGCTGTTGAGGGTTTCCCACCCCAAGATGACCACGAAGGCCAGCAGCACGGCGTAGAGGACCGCAACCCCAGCGAAGATGAACCCCGCGACGTCGGTGTGCTCCCGCCGCTTCTCATGCGCCCAGTACCGGTGAACGAGATAGACACTCAACCCGGAAGCAAGCAGCGCTCCAGCTACCGACGAAAGACGACCGGCCTGGAGCACCGCCCAGAAGAAAGCCGCTGATGGACAGGTCTGGACGGTCTGCCCAAACGCGCTATCCATCCGGGACGTACCGGCGCCAACTCTTTCGGTCAGCGGGTTTGTGCGTTGCCCAGCCGCCGGAGCGGATCAGCTGTCTCCCCAGGTCTTGGTGTGCAGCGCAACCGTGCCGCTGCAGCCGGGGTTCGGCTTCGGGACCAGGGTGGTGTTCGCCGGGCAGGGGTTCAGGATCAGCGGAGCCCGCGGCGGTTGGCTGAAATTGAAGTCCTGGAGCAGGTTGCCCAGGATGGAGGCATTCTCCCGGACATTGGGGCGCGGGTCGGGGCGCCCGTCGGTGGCCGGGTTGAGCCGTGCGCCGCCCAGGAAGTCATCCTCGATGAACTTCAGGTAGGCGTCGCTGGACAGCGTCTGGTCGTCGATGTGGCCGCGGCGGGCGTAGGGGCTGATGACCAGGGCGGGCACCCTGATTCCGTAGCCGCGGGCATCGACCCGGACCCGGTTGGGGTTCACGTGGTCGTAGAAACCGCCCCAGTCATCCCAGGTCAGGAAGATCGCGCTGGATTTCCAGTCGCGGCTGCGCATGACCGCGTTGATGATTCTCGTGACGTAGGCTTGCCCCCTGCTGACCAGGGCCGGCGGGTGCTCGCTGTCCCTGCCGTCCGGCATGATCCACGACACCTGCGGCAGGGTGCCGGCCCTGGCGCGCGCCATGAAGGCGGTCAGCGGGCGGATGTTACCCAGCTGCCGGTCGGTGTGCACGTCGGTGAACCCGGGCAGCACATTCCAGAACGAAAACACCCCGGCCGGGTTGGCCTTTGAGCGGGCGCCGTGGTCGAGATACCAGCCCCAGCTGACATGCTTCTTGTGCAGCAGCCACGTCAGGTCGGTCCAGGCGAACGGAGTCGGGCTGGACGCGGTCCTGTTCCTCGGCATGCCGGCGCTGACGCAGCTCATCGGGTTGCGTGGCCTGGCGCAGTTCGCTGACCACCCGGAGACCTCGTACATGTGGGACGGCAGGCTCCAGGAGTGGGGAGACTCGAACATGCGGTCGTCCAGCACGAAATGCCTGGCGTAGGCCCAATAGTTCTGGAGGTCGCCGCCCGTGTGATGGCCCATCACGTCGGTGCGGCACCTGGCCGTGGGCGCGCAGTTCACCTCGGCCCGGGCTACGAAGCCGTCCATCTTCCCGCCATGCACGTCGGCCCAGTGGGAAGCGGTCATGTGCGGCCCGCCCGTGTTGCTGTCGTGGTGGTCGGCGTAGGGCCTGACGCACCCTCCGTTGCGCGGGTCAGGCACGCACACGCCCTTGGGGATACCGCGCGCACCCGGATAGGTTCCGAAGTAGGAGTCGAACGACCGGTTCTCCTGCATGATCACAATGACGTGCCTGATCTTGTGAATACCAACCGGGGCAACCGCCCCAGGCCTGCTCACCCAGGTTGGCTGCGCATCCACGTCCGCGCTGGCCGCCACGGTGACACCCACGGCGACCGCAGCACCCGCAGCCAGCCAAACCCGAAGCATCATCCAATTCCCTCCCGCAGCCCACCATTGGCGACAAGCCTCCGGAAGGCAGCCTAACCAGGCTGCAATCGCTGATCGACCATCATGTGACCAAGTATCCAGAGCAGCGACGCCAGGCCACGTGCACGGCGTGGGGATGGTGACAGCCAGGGAGGCAGCGACATGTCCAGCGGGCAGTTGTATGACAGCATCGGGGCCACATACACCGTGACGCGGCGCACCGAGCCGCGGATCGCCGCAAGGATCTGGGCTGCGCTCGGCGATGCGAGGACGGTATTGAATGTCGGGGCTGGCACCGGCTCCTACGAGCCCCCCGGCCGTGAGGTCATCGCGGTGGAACCGTCTGCGCTCATGCGCGCGCAGCGTCCCGCAGGCGCAGCGCCGTGCGTGGCCGCCGCCGCGGAGAGGCTCCCATTCGAGGACCAGTCCTTCGACGCCGCGATGGCCATGCACACCGTTCATCACTGGCAGGACCCGATCGCGGGCCTGCGCGAGATGCGGCGCGTGGCTCGCCGCGTGGTGGTGTTCACGCACGACGCCAGTGACACCGGATGGCGTCGTCGATTCTGGCTTACTCGTGACTACCTGCCTGAGGTCGCTGACCTGCTCGTAGGGCGGCCTTCGCTGACAGAGCTGGCCCGCGCGATCGGGGCCCGGGTAGAGCCGGTGCTCATCCCGTGGGACTGCGCTGACGGCTTCTTCGAGGCCTACTGGCGCCGACCCGAGGCATACCTGGATGATCATGTGCGTCGCGGAATATCGGTCTGGGCTAGAGTCGGGCTGGAGGCCGAGCAGCGGGCAGTGCGCAGCCTCCGTGATGATCTTGTCTCAGGCCGGTGGGCCGAACGCAACCGCGACCTCGTCGCTCTCGATGCAGCGGAGCTTGGCCTTCGCCTGCTTGTAACCTGAACCCCGCCGTGGACTAGGGGCTACCCCCGGCAGGAGCGCAGTGCGAGAACTCCCGCGCAGGTGTCGCGGAGGGCCTGCGACGGCGGATAGCACGCGGACCGGTGCGCGCGACAGGCCACGACCAGCCACGCGCGGGAGTTGGGTGTTCGCCAGAGGGCTGCGGTAGGAGATGATGCCGAGATGACCTTGCGTCCACGCGGCCGAACGCCCTGCGGGCTGGCCGGCCAGGCCAAGGCAACGTACGGCATCGACGGCTGCGCCATCACCGTGCCTGTGCTCGCATCGTTGCAGGTGGGCCCGGCAGCCGTGACGGTCTGGGCGCTGCGCCGCAAGCGCCGGTCATTCGCCGCGCTGGCTGGGGCCGCGTGGCTGGCCGCGGCTGTTGTGGCCGGTAGCTACCTGTACAGCACGCTGCGGGGCAAGTTCCTTGTCTGGGCGCGGCTGCTCGATGACTTGCACCTGCACGGTGACGAGGACCTGCTGGATGTGGGATGTGGCCGTGGTGCGGTGTTGCTGGCCGCCGCGCGCCGATTGCCCGAAGGTCATGCCGTGGGGATCGACCTGTGGCGGCGCCGCGACCAGACCGGCAACACGCGTGCCGCCGCCGAGCGCAATGCGGTCGCCGAAGGCGTCGCCGGCCGCGTCGACTTCCTCGATGCCGATGCGCGAGCTATTCCCCTGCCCGACTCGTCGTTCGACGTGGTGGTGAGCAGCCTGACCATCCATAACATTCCCGGGGCCGACCAGCGGGCACAGGCGCTGCGTGAGGTGGTTCGCGTCCTGCGGCCCGGCGGGCGGCTACGCATCGTCGACGTGCGCGCGGGCCGCCGCTACCCCGACGTGCTCCGCGCCGCAGGCTGCACCGACATCACGGTGCGGCCGCTTGATTGGCGAATGTGGTTCGGCACCCCCGGCGACCCACTTGTCCTAGTCACAGCCAGCAAGCCGCAATAACCACTTCGGCCAGCCGGGTCGCCAGTGTGCAGCCCAGGACCCCGGCGGTCTCGACCTCGACCGCGGGTCGCGTGGCAGCCATGTCGGGAGCCACGCCGGCCTGTTCGGGGCCGAACAGTGCCCAGCTCATGGACGCGGCGACGGCCCGCCGGTCGCCTTCTCCCAGGTGCCCGTACACGGAGAAGTTCTCAGGGTCGAGCGGTGCCCCGGCCTCGCTGGCGAAGATCAATCCGCGTTGCACTAAGAGTCGTTTGCCGAATCGCCGGCGCCGCGCTGATGGCTCCGGACGAGTGCCGTAACCTCTCGCCTGAGAACGATCGAAGGCCCGCCGATCAGTTCCCATGCGCGGGCGATCCCGATCAGGAAGCAGACGATCACCAGGAAGGCAATGGTGTTCACCGCGCCGGTGTCGTCTGGCTGGGCGATCACCTTGACTCCCTGGATCAGTTGGACCACGAACGTGACGATCAGGGCGAGCAGGAACAGCGCATCATGCAGCGTGCCCGCGCGCACCTGGCGCCGTCGGATCAGCGACAGCAGCGCCGCCGTAACAAACACGAGCCCCCCGGCCGCCAAGACCAGTGCGGCTGGCCCGATTTTGTGCCCGGGGATCAGTGCGAGCAGTGACACTACCAGCGCATTGGTAAACGCCGTGAGCGCCCCCGCCGCGCGCACGCGATGGATCTGCGCCCCTGCCTCTGCCTCGGCGAGCCGCCCAGCCGTCACCGAGATGGCCACAAACAGCAGCCCGATCAGCGCGCCAGCCACACCGCCGCTCGCCAGGAAGAAGTCATGGATGCTCACAGGTACCACCCGACGATCCTCCCAGCCGGAAATCAGCGGGTCAGCACCGGCTTAGCCTTCTGGCGCCCAGGTGAAACGGAGAAGAGTAGTGGCCGTGGCCACATAAGTTAGCCTCGTTGGTTTTCGGGCTGCTCGTCGCCGCGCAGTGACCGCTTAGGCGAACCGCTTGACGAAATCGAGGGCCGTCTGGGCGACCTCGCGCCAGCCGTGGTCGATCGTGAGGGAGTGGCCCCGGTTCGGGATCTTCACGATCTCGGTCACGGCGGGGTTGCGCTTTTGCCGCTGGTAGGAGGCGTTCGCGATCGCCCACGGCACCGTGTGATCCTTTTCGCCGTCGATGATCAGCAGCGGGCCGCGGTCGGGGTTGGTCGTGTCCACCTTCGCCTCGGTCCGCGGGTTGAGGTTGGCGTTGCCCATCTGCGCGAGCGAGATCCCGGAGCCGGCGACGTGGAACCTGTCGTAGAGGTCCTTCGCCTCCTTCTCGTCCAGCGCGTTGGCCCAGCTGTATTTGAACTGGGCGAAGGTGAGCGTGATCGCGCGGCCGCGGTTGAGTGGGTTGACCAGGAACGGGCCTATCCCTTTGAGCACCGGGGCCGGCAGGGGCAGGACGCCGCGGAAGACCCCGGGGTCGATCGCCACCGTGGCCGCCGACAGTCCCCGCCCGGCGAGCATCTGTGCCAGCAAGCCCCCGGTGGAGTGCCCCATGACGGCTGGTTTGTGGTCCAGGGCATTGATGATCTCGGTGGTGTGATCGGCGACCTGCGCCAGGGTCTTGTTGGCGAGGACGCGGGGGTTCGCCCGGGCCTGGTCGACGGTGTCCGGATCGCCTGGCCAGTCCGGCGTCAGCGGCGCGTAGCCGGCCTGCTTGAAGAAGTCAGCCCAGTTGGCCCAGCTGCTCGGCAGCAGCCAGAGGCCGTGGATGAAGACAACCGGGGTGTTACCAGAGGCGTTGGCCGCCTCGATCTCCCGGTTCTCCCGCTCGGAAATTGACGCCATGCCGAACTCCCCTAATCTTTCCTCCCCCTCCGAGTGCCCAACAGGGCACCGGCCACTGGGATCGCTTCCGGCCAGGTCATGACGATCACCCACTGTGCGGCACGCCGGTACCTGGTCAACTCCAGGCATTCTTCTCCTAAGTCAAGTAAGGGTCAAACCAAAGCAATGTGGTTTGCAACTGACATGCGTGCAACTACCGCTTCTTCGCCTTACCGGTTTGGCAAACGGCGGGCCGGTGCGGCCAGCGCCCCGGAGGCCCCACCAGCCTGCGCGAGGCTGGGCTGTCATCCCATTACCTGACAGCAGCGTCATGACGCATCAGACCGATGCAGCGCACCTTGGCGACCTAGCACCATGCGGCAAGCACGCCTGGGTACCGCTCGGCCAGCGCTGAGAAAGAGAAGCCGCACCTTGACACGGCAGAGGTCACATCCTGTGGAACATGGACCGCGGAAAGCAAACGCCGATGCCCGGACCGCCCAGCCAAGCAGTGACCGGTTCACGCGGTGATCGTCACAGGGAGGACCGGGGTCCGGCGCCGCTCGCGCCCTTCGAGGTCTCGCTGCACCGTCAGCGGTACCTCGATGCCCCAGGAGCCGGGCGGCACGGCGTAACCGAGATCGGGCCGAAAGCTGGCGGTGCCGATAAGCAACGGAATCCGCTCGGTGTGGCCCGGCGCCACCGGGAACATGATCAGCGGCATCGTCTGTGCCCCGGCGAAACCACCCACCACCTGCCCAGTCCGCGGGTCGACCACCACCGCGGTGAGGTTCCGTTGGTCGCGATCGGCAGCACCTGGTCAGTGAGGTTGTGCACGAGCAGGCCATGGCGCAACGTCTCTCCGGACCCGACGGCGGCCGGGCCGTCCAGCCGCACCTCTGCCTCCCGCTGGCCGAGCAGTTCACCAGGCGGATGGCGCAGCAGATGATCCAGGGGGCGATCGGGCTCGCTGGCCGGAGGGTAGGGCAGGGCGCCCACTGTCAGACGCACGCTATCGCCGAAGCTCCGATGCAGGTCCTCGGCGACCGCAACAGCCGTGGGGGCCAGGGTGATCTGATACGGAGGCGGCTGGGCCTGCTCGTAGCGCGGATCGGGAAACTCCAGCAGCGTCCATTGCTGTTCGTCACGCAGCCGGGCGAGGCTTGCCCGAAGCTCATCCCAGACCGCCATATCGGCCAAGCTATCCGCGCCCGCCAGACTCATGCCAAGTTCAGCCGAAGACTGACCCAGCGGTCACGGAAACGCGGCCGAAAGCAGCAGCGCGATCAGCAGCTCCTTCCTAACGGATTTGCTAACACGGCCTCGTCTCCGGGCGGTATCTGCTCGGTATGGTTAACGGCACGAACAGAAGCGACTTCGATGGACATCACCAAACGCCGTGAGCTTGCCAGCCGACTGCTGGACGGTTATGTGCATGGCCCGGCAGCCGCTACCGAGGCCACGGCCCGGGCGCTGGCCAAGGTGGCGGCCGCTGAGGCCGTCGTGCTTGTCGAGGGCGTCAGCGACCAGATCGCGGTCGAGACGCTTGCCGCCCGCCGCGGCCGGGACCTCAGTGCGGAGCGCGTGGTGGTCCTGCCGATGGGGGGCGCGCACGCGATTACGCGCTACCTGACGCAGTTTGGTCCCGCTGGAGCTGGCCTGGGACTGGCGGGCCTGTGCGACATCGGTGAGGAGAACGTCGTCCGGCGCGGTCTGGCCAGCGCCGGTATCGGCTCGCCCCGGACGCGGGCCGACATGGAGCGACTGGGCTTCTACGTCTGCGTCGAGGATCTGGAGGACGAGCTGATCCGCGCGATCGGCACCACCCGGGTCGAGGTGCTCATTGACTCGCAGGGAGATCTCGGTTCGTTCCGCAGCTTGCAAGGGCAGCCCGAGTGGCGCAGTCAGCCCGCCGGGGCACAGCTACGCCGGTTCCTGGGCAGCGGCGCCAGGCGCAAGCTCCGGTACGCGCGTCTGCTCGCCGGGTCGGTGGATCTGGACCGGCTGCCGCAGCCGCTCGACGCATTGCTCACCTGCGCATAACCCCACCGCGCAATGAGCGAAAGCCTTCCCGTGCCAGGCGACGGCTGGGACCAATCAGGCGGCGACCATGCCAGGTCGCGGCCCGATCTTGACAACCCTGAACGGCAGACAGGTATCGACGGATCAGAAGGCTGGAGGTTCCAACCCTCGAGCGTGCTGGTCGTGCCCTTTAGCCCTGCCTACGGCCGCGGTGGTAAGTGGCCGGCAATCCAGGCGTCTCAACCAGGCAAAATGTTCACCCGCTCTATTGACCAGCCGACGCGCGCAGACGTACCGTCCAGGCCTCGGCTGTCGCGAAAGCCGAGGTCAGGGGGGCAGCGGCGATGAGACGATTTCTCGCGCTGGGGGTGGCTTCGGGAGCTCTGGTGCTCTTGACTCGTGCTCTTGCTTCACAAGGAATGTGACCGCGAACCTGAGCGGATCGGTCACGGCTGGGGGCCCAGCTAAACCCAGAATCGGCAAGACAGGAAGGACGTGACGCCATGTCCGCCGCCACCGAGTCCATCACCGAGACGGCACGAGCCTTCTTCGATGCCTGCGAGACGGGCAAAGGCTGGGCCGGGTGCAGTACCTACTGCCAGCAAAACGCGAGCTTCGCGGCCCAGGCGGAACCGCTCGCCGAGCTGCAGACGCTCCAGCAGTACACCGAGTGGATGAAGGGGCTGCTCAGCTTCGTCCCGGACGGGAGCTACGCGGTCAAGTCCTTCGCCACCGACCATGACCGGAATAACGTCTGCATCTACGCCGTGTTCTCCGGCACCCACACCGGCGAGGGCGGCCCGCTGCCGCCAACTGGCAAGAGCACCAGCAGCGACTACGTCTACATGATGGACTTCGAGGACGGCAAGATCAGCCACATGACCAAGATCTGGAACGCCGGCTGGGCCCTGAGGGAACTCGGCTGGATCGAGTAGCTCCCCCTCGGTATCTAACGTCGCGGGACGCGACGGAGCTAGGCGTATCCCTGACGCGGTATCGACCGGGACGGTGAGCACTACGAGCTGACCCGGTTCGTGATGCGGGGTGACATGACTGGCTTGCTCTACGACGTGCCGGTCGAGTAGGCCAGGACGGTGAATCGCGCCACCACCGTACGCATCGGCCTGCTCGCCCTGATCTGGGGCTCGGGCTTTCTGTGGATCAAGCTGGGCATCCGGGGGCTGTCCCCGGTCGAGGTCACCTTTGCCCGCCTGGTGCTCGGCTCGGCGGTGCTGTTCATCGTTGTTGCCATCAGACGTGGTCCGTTGCCGCGCTCGCCGGTGGTGTGGATGCACATCGCGGTGGCGGCCTTGTTTGCCAACGCCGCGCCGTACCTGCTGTTCGCACTGGGGGAGCAGCACGTGGCGTCATCCACCGCCGGGATGCTTAACGCCACCACCCCGCTGTGGACCGTGGTGATCGCGCTGGGCACCCGCCATCAGCGTGCGACCACGGCCCGGCAAGCGGCCGGGCTCGTGATCGGCTTCAGCGGGGCGGTGCTGATCTTCTCGCCCTGGCAGAGTGCCGCCGGGCTGGCTTCGGTCGGGGCGATCGAATGCCTGGCCGCCGCGGCCAGCTACGCAATCAGCTACGTATACATGGACCGGTTCCTGGCCCGCCGCGGTATCGGCCCGGTCGTCTTGTCGGCCTGCCAGCTAGGGGCAGCATCGGTGTTGCTGGCCATTGCCCTAGGCATTACCGGTGCCGCGGCCCCGCGGCTTGACGGCACGGTCGTCGCCAGCATCTTGATCCTTGGCCTGATCGGTACCGGCGCCGCGTACGTGTTGAATTACCAGATCATCGCCAGCGTGGGTGCCACCGTGGCGTCCACCGTCACCTACCTGCTGCCGGTGGTCGCAATCATGTTGGGCTTCCTGGTCCTGGACGAACACATCACCCTGCTTGACCTCGCCGGGATCGCGCTGATCCTGGCGGGGGTGGCGCTAGCGCGAAACCGCACTCCGCGATCTCCCTGCTCTCTCCTCCCGCATGTGATCCGCCAACGGACCCGCGACAGTCGTCCGCCAACGGACCCGCGACAGTCGTCCAGCGCGACCTAGGCAGCCGATGTCCGCCGCCGAGCGTCCTGTCACGCGGATGTGAGGACGAGTTCGCGGGGTGGGCGGTGAGGGCTTCGGTGACATGGAGCTGAAACCTGCACGGGGACGCCTAGCCTTGCTACCGGCTGTGGGGCTCGGCTGGCTTACCCACCGTCGGCAGGAAGGCGCGGACAGCGGCGTTGTACTCCTGCGGCGTCTCGAGGTTGACGTCGTGACCGGCCGCTGGGACCAGGATCAGCCGCGAGCCGGGGATCGCCGCGTGCAGCGCCTGCGCGACCTCCCGCGGCGCGCGTACGTCCTCGGCGCCGTAGATCAGCAGCGTGGGCACAGCGATCGTCGGCAGCACCGGGCGGAGATCGGCGCTGGCGAAAGCGGTCACCATGG
>Ga0126384_10001779_pt1 | contig 12903 bp, 10 predicted proteins | sample PanSoiMetPlot_36_FD_92543 | JGI IMG/M metagenome (GOLD analysis project Ga0126384, IMG submission 92543) | Tropical forest soil microbial communities from Panama - MetaG Plot_36 | ecosystem: Environmental > Terrestrial > Soil > Tropical forest > Bulk soil | place: Panama | collected 2016-02-17 | reverse complement strand
TCGCCGCGTTCAAGCAGAAATATGCTTTCGCTTTTGAGCCCGCGCCGACCACTCCCCAGCCAGTCCAAGAATACGTTGCGCCGATTAATCTGCACACATCTCCGGAACTCCCGCTCGCGTCTGAACATGCACCTGTGGCGCCGGCGTTAGCACCCAAGTCAAATGTTTCCGAAACGACGAGTGCGGCACCATCTGTAACACCTTCTGAGATTCCCGATCTCGAACCCGATGGTGACATCCCTTCCGAGATTCTGGAGTTCTTTGTTCCAGAAACGGAAGAACATCTGCAGATGGTTCAGGATTGCTTGTTGGGAATCGAAACATCGAGCGATCCCGAAACGGTCCATCGACTCTTCCGCTCGATGCACACGATCAAAGGCTCGGCAGCTCAGGTGGGATTGCAGCGTATCTCGCATGTTGCGCACAGTGCTGAAGACCTGATCGGCCGCGTTCGCGATGGAGAGATCAAGCCGACACAGCAGGTTATCGATCTCTGTCTCGAAACAGTCGACGTAATCAAGAAATTCATTTACCGGCAATGGCCGGACGAAGTTACCTTGCAGAGCAGCGTGAAATCGTTGATTGGGCGAATGAGGCAGGTTGCGCCTGCCGACGAAATCACTTCTGCAAACCTAGCAAGACCGGAGTCTGCGGTCTCAGCAAATCTGGTAACAACGTCGGGTTCGACCGTCTCCGAGTCAGCGACGAAGCCGAGGATGCCAGAATCGGCGAAGCCGCAGATTGCGGATACCGACTCGGACGCCGAGCCCGAATTTATTACTGGCTTACGCAGCATGGAGCCGGCGGCGCTGCCGCAGTCGAAGTCAGTCCGTATTGCTCTCGACCGCCTTGACAGCATGATGAACGTCGTCGGCGAGTTGGTCATTAACCGAACGCGAATGCTCGGGCGCCTCGCAGAATTAGAGCGTCTCGCTGATGTTCTTAATTTCTCGAAGGGAAGGATGTCGGACAAGATTGCCGAGTTCCAGGAGAAGCATGAGTTCAACCGCCTTGTAGGCGGATTTACATCGTCGTATTCATCGAAAGGGATTGCGGCCTCAGCTGCCGGCTTTGATGACCATTCTGAGTTCACAGAACTCGAGATGGACCGCTACGACGACTACAACATTCTTTCGCGCTCGCTGACGGAAATTTCGGCAGACGTTTCTGAAGTTCTCACTCAACTTGATGGATTTGTGCGCCGTGTCGATTCCGACATCGATGAATTCACCGGTCTGGCCCACCGGCTGCAAGACGAAATTACGCAAGCACGAATGGTTCCGATCGGGAATCTGTATACCCGCATCTCCCGCACGGTGCGCGATGCTGCGAAGGCAGCAGGAAAGCTCGTCGAACTAAGTCTAGATGGTGCTGAAACAGAACTCGATAACAGCATCATTCAGCAAATTTCCGATCCATTGATTCATCTTGTGCGCAATGCTGTGGCACACGGACTTGAGAGCACGGAAGAGCGCTATCGCTCCGGCAAGACCGATCACGGCAATGTCGCCGTTCGTGCGTACCACCGTGGCAATCACATCTACATAGAAGTTGAAGATGATGGAAAAGGCATCGAGTACGAGCGCGTCCGAAAAGCGGCAGTGAACAATGGGACGCATACACAAGAACAGGCCGACAAACTGAGCGAGCGTGAGCTGCTCGAGCTCCTCTTTCATCCAGGCTTCTCAACCGCAGCGCGTAAAACTGAGCTGGCGGGTCGCGGTGTGGGACTTGACGTAGTTCGTGCCAACCTCACCGCTCTGAACGGCGAGATTGATGTCGATACACAGGCTGGCCTCGGCACGCGCTTCACGCTGAAGGTTCCACTGACTCTGATCATCTCGCAAGCGCTATTTGTGCGTTGCGGCGAGATGAGTTTTGCTGTGCCGCTTTCGTTTGTGGAGGAGATTCGACGCGTGCCTGCCGGCACAGTCGAGGAGGTCGGTGGCAAGCTGCTGACCAAAGTTCGCGATACCTTAACAGAAGTCGTTCGCCTCGATTCTCAGCTCGGCCTGCCCAAATCCGAGCCCGTGAATGGCTACTACCACCTAGTCCTCGTGAGCGTCGCCGGTCGTTCAGTTGGCGTAGTTGTGGATGAGGTTGTTCGCAGAGATGAAATCGTCATCAAGAATCTTGGCGAGTATCTGCGCAACGTAAAGCTGTTTCCTGGGGCAACGATCGCTCCAGACGGCAGCTTGATTTTCCTTATTGATGTAAACCGCTTCGTGGCAGGAGAGTCGATCGAAAAGCGTCCACTGATGACGAGCGCGACTGCAGCGCGAATCTTCGCGCCTGGTGCAGCCGCCGTCGCTGCTGGACATATTCCGAGTGGCGCAATTGAGCGCGTCGCTGCCGAAAAGGTCGTGATTCTGGCAGACGATTCCATCAGCGTGCGCAAGTTCGTCGGTCGGATGTTAGAGAAAGCTGGATACCGCGTGCGCTTGGCAGGAGATGGCCTTGAAGCCCTGGAAATCGCCCTCCAGGGACATTGCGATTTGATCATCACCGATCTTGAGATGCCGCGCACCAACGGATACGAGTTGATGATGCATCTACGCCAGACTCCCGAAACGAGACACATTCCGGTGATGGTGGTTACGTCGCGAGCAGGCGAAAAGCATCGTGATCGCGCGATCAAAGAAGGGGCAGCACAGTTCCTGACTAAGCCAGTGCAGGAAGATCAACTACTGGCAGTTGTACAAGACCTGATCGGAGCAGCGCGTGGTGGTGCGCTGAGCATGACCCAAACGGTTTGAGCATGACTGGTTTGAAGAAAATTCGAGTCCTCATCGCTGATGACTCTGCATTCATGCGGAAGGTGCTGCACAGCATTCTTCTCGCAGAACCTGGATTCGAGGTTGCAGGAGAAGCACGCGATGGACGCGAGGCCGTGGCGCAGGCGGATGCGCTGAAGCCTGATGTGGTGACGATGGACATCAACATGCCCCATGTCGATGGTCTGCAAGCTACCGAGCAGATCATGTCCACAAATCCTCGTCCGATCCTTGTTGTGAGTTCCGAGTCTCGCGAAGGGGCGGAAGTAACGCTCAAGGCTTTAGAGCTCGGCGCAATCGATTTCGTAGCCAAGCCAACGAGCGGCGTCGATCTGGATATGAGCAGCGTGCGTGATGAACTCGTACGAAAGCTGCGAGTTGCCGCAAAGGTGCGTGTGGTGCGGACCGCCTCGCGGACCAAACTGGGACAGGAAGTTGCCAGCTCAAATCCCCGCACTGAAGGAGCAGCGAGCGCGCAGTCGAAGTCCGAGGAGTCGCGATCCAACGGCGCAGCACCTGCGCCCAAGTCTCAGAACAAGTTTCCATTGGTCGTGATTGCAGCTTCGACGGGCGGCCCGGCCACGCTGATGAAATTCTTTCCGCTGTTCCCGCGCGAGTTTCCTGGTGCAGTGATCGTCGTACAGCACATGCCCGGCAATTTCACTTCGCAGTTCAGCCAGCAGTTATCGGAAACGTGTGCGGTTCGCGCGAAGGAAGCCGAGGCTGGCGAGATTCTCGTTCCGGGAACTGTCTATGTGTGCCCAGGATCCCATCACATGCGCGTCTCGTCTACAGGCCGGGTCATGCTCGATGATGGGCCTCGAATCCTGGGATATCGCCCATGCGCAGACCTTACCCTGGAGAGCGCTGCTGCCTACGCCGGACCGATGTCCATCGGGGTGATCCTTACCGGGATGGGAAATGATGGAGTGCGAGGCGTCAAGGCAGTAAAAGATGCCGGCGGTTATGTGATAGCGCAGGACGAAGCTACATCGGTCATCTTCGGGATGAACGGAGAGGCGATTCGCACTGGCGTCGTAGATCAAGTGCTGCCGATTGACGATATCTTTGGGGCAATCGAAAAGAGAATCCTGCAGCTTCAGGGTGCGGCACGAGTGGGAGCAGTATGAACCGCTCTCGATCAGAGATTGGCGACAGGACACGACCGAGATCTGGTGAAACGATGATCCTGTTCTCGGTAGGTGGATCGAAGTTTGCAATCGCTGCCAGCGCGGTGGAAGAGATTCGCGACCTTACGGGACTACGGAAGTTCAGTCCGGAGGGAGCGAATCCAAGATTTGGGAAGGTGAAGCAGGTTCTCGAACGGCAAGGACGGCGGTATTTCGTCGTCGAGTCTTGCGAGCACTTTCATCTCGCGATGGCGCGACCGTCGAGGTTACTGGTTTTGCGGCACGCCACAGCGGCAATAACTGTCGACGCGATCGATTGCATGGTCGAGCTCAATAACATTCAAGCGTTGCCGCATGCTTTTTCCGGCGAAGAGCGCAATTGGTATCGAGGGCTTGCAGTGGTGAAGGGGAAAGTGATTCCCGTTGTGAGGCCGGATTCGTTCCTAAGTAGGGCAGATGTTGCCTTGATAGAAGCGTCATTGCGGGGACGCGAAGCGGCTGCGGCACTAGGTACTGGAGCATGAGTCTAGGAAGTAAAGCGCGAGAGAACTTTGTCCTCTTTCCCTTAGGAAGGAAGCGCTTTGCTTTGTCCGCAGAACAAGTGAGCGAGCTGTCTCGTCAAAGAGAGCATGGCGATGAGGAACAGCAGAGCTTCCCACATACGACGCGAATGCTAACTGGCGTTGTGGTGCGCCGTAATCAGATTATTCCTGTCGCCGATATCGCTCCAGCACTGATTGGGACTGACGTTCCGGAGCGAAAGTTTTACCTGATCGTAAACCTCACCGCCAGAGGCAAGATAAATCGCGCAGCAGTTCCCGTAACCGGAGAATGTGAACTGGCAGATGCAGAACGTCTGCCGGCAAAGAGCAATTTGCCCCGGTACGTGTCGGGATTGCTATCGGTAAACGATGAGATTGTAGAAGTACTCGACCTCGAGCGCCTGATGGCTGCAGAGGTGCGGGCATGAGTGCACAAGGCTCCGCCAAGATCCTGCTGATCGATAGCAACGTGTTCTTTGCGAAGCGTCTCAGTGAGGCTCTGAAACAGGAAGGGATGGAAGTTACGCACAGCACCCAGGCAGCATATGCGTTGACGATGTTGGAGTGGGATGCTCCTTCAGTGATTTTGTGCGCGACGAATTTGCGAGAAATGAGTGCTCTTGACCTGCCACGGATCGTTCATGGCGATACGAAGACAGCGCACATTCCCATCGTGGCACTCGGTGATGGTGGAGATCATGCCTTAATGGCAGCCTTTCGCGCCGGCTGCGATGACTATGTTGACCGCAAGCTTGGTCCTGAACATATTGCATCGCATCTTCGGGCGTTCCTGAAGAGCCATGAGGAGGGTTTCCAGCCAACGCAGATGCTCGGAGGCTCGGAAACAGCACTCAGTGGCAGCCTGTCGCATCTAGATCTTCTTGGCGTGATTCAGATGCTGCTCCACTCGCGGCAATCAGGCGCTTTGCACATTAATGCCGTGGATCTCGACGGAGTCTTGTTTTTTGATTCTGGAGACATTTCTCATGCAGAAGCCGGAGAGCGAATCGGCGATGAGGCGGTGCTTGAGATCGTGAAACGCACGAATGGAATTGAGAACGGAGTTTATAAGTTTGTTCCCGGCGCAACGGCAGCAACTCGAACCGTGCTGCGATCTGCGACCGAACTCATGCTCGACGCTCTGCGTGAGCTCGACGAAAGCGCAAGCTTACTGGACGGGGAGGTTTAAGTGTCTAGCACTCCTACAGTGGTCTTTATCGATGACAGCGCGACTATGCGCGAAGTCATCAAGATCGCGTTTCGCCGCGAAAACATCGACGTGGTTGCCTATGCCGATGCCGCCAGCGCCTTGTCGAATATTGAGCAAGGCAATCCCGACGTCGTGATTACCGATGTGATCATGCCCGACAAAGATGGTTATGAAGTTTGCCAGCACATCAAGCAGCATCCTCGTCTTGGCAACATTCCAGTGATTCTCATGTCGGGAGTGGTGAATCGTGCCGTGGCGGAAAAGGCTTTCTCGGTGAAAGCCGATGAACTGATCCGCAAGCCATTTCAGCCGCAAGATTTGATTACGCGCGTGAAGCATCTGCTTAAGTCTGAGCCCACTGCCGCTGCTTCCCAAGCACAAGGGAATACAGCCGCGGCGCTCAGCAGCATATTCTCTGCGACGCCCGCTGCGAATGCGACAGCAAGACCGCGACAGACGACAGCTGCGGGATCGCAGCCGGCAGCAACTGGCATATCGCCCTTGAGTCAGGAAGCTACTGCTGGAGCTACGCCCGCGTTACAGGGAGGAGGAAACGGGAACGCCTCGAAGGTCGCGACTGGAACATCCAATGACTTCACCAGGTTGAAAATGGAGATCGGCAGGCTCGAAGGGCTGGTAAAAAAGCTGCAATCGGAACTTGCTGCCGAGCGCGAGTACGTTCGCTCTCTTGAGGAACATTTCAAAACTGCCCAGCAAGGATAGTCCAAGGCTTCTCATGAGGATCTAGCCGGGCGCACGAACCTATGTAATTAGTATCTCCTTCGATCGTAGGTCCTTGATTGTGTCCCGCAGCTTCGCTGCCTTCTCGAACTCAAATTTCTTGGCGGCCTCACGCATCTGCTCCTCAAGCTTCGCGATGTAACCGTCCAAATCTTGTTGCGATTCGAATTCGGGAACTGACTCCACGGCTTCGGTTAACTCAGTCGCATCCGGATCGACGATCTGTGCTAACGAGTAATCGAGCGGCCTGACGATGGACTCCGGCGTGATCCCGTGTTCTTCATTGTAAGCACGCTGGATCGCACGGCGGCGTTCCGTTTCGTCAATCGCTCGCCGCATAGAATCGGTCATCACATCCGCATAAAGAATTGAGCGGCCATGGAGATTGCGAGCGCACCGGCCAATGGTCTGAATGAGAGATCCGCTCGAACGAAGGAAGCCTTCCTTATCCGCGTCGAGCACAGCAACCAGCGATACTTCAGGCAAATCCAATCCCTCTCGCAGCAGGTTAATTCCGATGAGCACGTCGTACTCGCCACGCCGCAGATCGCGAAGGATTTTGATGCGCTCAAGTGTCTCGACTTCAGAATGCATGTAGCGGCAGCGCACGCCGACTTCGCTGTAGTACTCAGCAAGGTCCTCAGCCATGCGTTTTGTCAAAGTCGTAACCAGCACTCGCTCTTTGCGTTCTGCACGCAACCGGATTTCATGTAAGAGGTCGTCGATCTGACCCTTTACAGGCCTAATCTCAACCTCTGGATCAACGAGGCCCGTAGGTCTGATGATCTGCTCGACCACCACACCTGCAGATTTCGTCAGTTCGTATGGACCTGGAGTCGCCGAGACATAAATCGCCTGATTTACGCGTGTCTCGAACTCCTCGAACTGCAGTGGCCGGTTATCTAACGCTGACGGCAGGCGAAAGCCATATTCGACGAGATTGGCTTTGCGCGAGCGATCTCCATGCCACATTGCGTGGAGTTGTGGAACGGTTTGGTGCGACTCGTCGATGAAGAGCAGGAAATCACGAGGCACGTAATCAAGCAGCGTCGGCGGAGCTTCGCCGGGCAACCGGCCAGAAAAATGGCGTGAGTAGTTCTCAATGCCGTGGCAGTATCCGACAGACTTGATCATTTCCAGATCAAACCGCGTGCGCTGATGAACTCTTTGGGCTTCCACTAACCGGCCCTGCAGTTCGAGTTCCTTCTCCCACCAGGCCAACTCCTCCAAAATGGAATCAATGGCACGCTTCTTGCGATCGGGCGCCAACACATAGTGGCTTTTCGGGTAAATCGGCAGGCGCGCATACTTCTGCTTTACCGTTCCGAATAGGGGATCGATCTGCGAGAGCGACTCAATCTCATCGCCGAATAGCTCGATCCTGTACGCCATGTCGTCGTACGTGGGGAAAATCTCAATTACATCGCCCCGAACTCGAAATGTTCCGCGACGGAAATCAGACTCATTGCGGTCATAGAGAATTTCGACCAGCCTCCGGGTAATATCCTCGCGCCGAATCTTCTGGCCTTTCTCGAGGAAGAGCAGCATGCCGTAGTAAGCGTCGGGCGAGCCGAGGCCGTAAATACAACTTACGGATGCAACGATTACGCAATCCCGTCGCTCAAACAGCGACTTAGTCGCCGAGAGTCGCAGCTTGTCGAGTTCATCATTAATCGTCGCCTCCTTCTCGATGTAGACGTCGCCAGAAGGAATGTATGCCTCGGGCTGGTAATAGTCGTAGTACGAGACGAAGTACTCAACCGCATTGTTGGGGAAGAACTGCTTGAATTCGTGATAGAGCTGTGCTGCCAGAGTCTTGTTATGAGCGAGCACCAGCGCCGGACGGTTGAACCTCTCGATGACCTTGGCCATCGTGTAGGTTTTTCCAGATCCGGTTACGCCAAGCAGAACCTGATGCTTCTCGCCCGCGTAAAGGCCTCGCGATAGCTCGTCAAAAGCCCGGCCTTGATCTCCGGCCGGCTTGTAATCGCTTACCAGCTTGAAATCCATAAACTGTACGCCCACAGAGCGACAAATCGGCGGGTGAGCATCTCTCTATTGTGACACAGCCCACCAAACGATCATTTGAGTGAGAACACTCACTTCACGCTATGCAGCGCTTTCTTACCTTTGAACAATTTGATCCAATCGCGTGGGCTGTCCACGAGCACATCCGGCGGAGCTGTTTCCAGGGTGTGTGGCGCCAGACCATAAGTGCAACCAACCGAATAGATTCCGGCATTCTGCGCCGTGACGACGTCCACATCAGAATCACCAATCAACACGGCTTCCGACGCTTCGCAGTTTGCCTCACGAAGTAGCTTGCGCACACCAAACGGATCGGGCTTCTTCGTCTCGAAACTATTGCCGCCATAGACCTGAAAGAAGAATTCGTTCATCCCCAGAGCATCTACGATCGCGCGAGATGGTCCCACAGGCTTGTTACTCAAGACGGCCATCTTCCGCGGCAAAGTGTCCGTCAAGCAAAGTGCCCGCAGAGCATCGATCACGCCGTCGTAAACATAGGTGGTATCCAGCTTGTGCTTTCGGTAGTAGTCGAGGAAGAACTGCAGAGCGACATGGAGAAAGTGCTCGTCTTTGGGATCGCCTAGAGCACGACGAACGAGCATCGGAGCACCGTCGCCAATGTAGGAGGCGATTACTTCCAGTGGAAGCTCGTGCCGTCCAAAGTGGCGCAGCATCGCATTGACGGAATTTCCAAGGTCCTGGCGGGAATCGACGAGCGTGCCATCGAGGTCGAAGATCAAGAGCCGCAACTGGCGAACTGGAATCTCACGATTAACCTTCATTGCTCTCAGTTTATCTGCGTGGAGCAATCGGGGGTAAGTCCTGACGAGGTTCTGCGTCTATGATGTTCCTCGAGTTCCTTTCTAAACCATGAACAGCACTCGCGCCTTTCTCGCTGCCTTGTTGCTTTCTTCCGCTGTACGCGCTCAGACTCCTGACTCCGGATTGTTGGCCGAAGCAATGCGCATCAAGGCTATCGACAATCACTCGCATCCGCCAAAACTGGTGGCACTTGCGGAGAAGGACGACGACTTTGATGCTCTTCCGTGCGATCCGATCAGCCAGATGGATCCGCCATTCCAGACTCGTCCTGAAAACCCTCAGCTTCTGAAGGCTTGGAAGGCGCTCTGGGCATACCCGTATAGTGACAACACTCCAGAACACCTAAAGGCGGTAGTCGCGGCAAAGCAGAAGGTCAAGCAGCAGCAGGGAGACAACTATGCGAACTGGGTACTCGATCAGCTAAGCATCCAGACACAGTTCGCGAATCGCGTCGCTATGGGACGCGGTTTGCACCAACCGCGATTTCGCTGGGTGCCATTCGACGATCCTCTCCTATTTCCCGGAAAAGGACTGACTCCGGCGTCTCCAGATCGCGAGTACTTCTATCCGCGGGAGCGTCAATTGCTCAAACGTTACATGGACGAACTAGGCATAGGCCAACTCCCATCGAGTCTCGAGGAGTACAAGGTTCAGGTAATCACTCCCATATTGGAGCGGCAGAAGAAGGCGGGAGCTCCGGCCATTAAGTTTGAGGCTGCATATCTGCGTTCGCTCGACTTTGGTCCGCCAAGTCAGATTATTGACCCCGATTCGATTTATCGTTTAGCAGTTTCAAGTGGTGTCAATTCAGATCAGGATTACCTGCGGCTCCAGAACTATTTGTTGCGATACATAGCAGCAGAGGCTGGCCGTCTCGGTATGGCGGTGCACTTTCATACTGGCGGCGGATGCGGAAGCTACTTCGATCTTCCTGGCTCGAATCCCTCGCTGTTGAGTTCGCTAATCGACGATCCGGCCCTGCGCAAGACCACGTTTGTCCTTGTACACGGCGGAGCACAGACGTTCAGCAAGGAAGTTTCCTACCTCCTGAGCAAGCCGAACGCGTATGCCGATCTGTCGGAGCAAACCTGGTTACTTTCGCCGCGCGCGCTGAGCGTTGTCCTTCGCGATTGGCTCGAGTGGTATCCCGACAAAGTCCTGTACGGTACCGATCTTGCTCCCGGTCCTCCCGAGTTCGATTGGGAGGAGGTTGGATGGATAGAGAACCAGACTGCACGCCAGGCACTTGCTATCGCCCTTACTGGAATGATGAACGACGGAGAGATTACACGACAGCAGGCGTCTGGAATGCTGCAGATGGTGCTGCACGATACGGCTGCAAAGTTGTATGGACTGCGGTAGCTATCGCTTCGCGCGCCGAACGAGGAAGTACCCGATTGTGAGGACGAGCAGATAGAAGGGGCCGCTCACTACTGTTATCCGGGTTTGCGGCACGAACCAGGTTGAGCCCACCGCAGCCATCAGCGCCACCAATCCGAATAGTGAAAGTGCGCGACCGCCCGGTGCGTGTAACGGCAGTTGTGCCAGTTGGTCGATCGGAAAGCGTCGCCGGAAGCTGATGTGAGCTAGCAGCGTGATCCACCACGCGAGCATGCCTCCAAACAGCGATGCGCCAATGATGTACAGATAAGCGCCTTCGGGCGCGTACGTCTGCGTCACAATCGCGACAAGAATCCCGAATGCAGAAAGACTCAGGGCCACATGTGGCGAGCCGCCTGCGGTCAGCTTCCCAAGATGTGCAGGCGCGTAGCCACTCCGCGCCAGGGAGAACAGCATGCGTCCGGCTGCGAAGATGTTGGCGTTTGCTCCGGACAAAGCCGCTGTGAGCACAACGACATTCATCAGCAGAGAAGCAGCGGGAAGGCCGGCAATGTGAAACACCGTAACAAACGGACTTTGAGCCACTCCAGCCTGAGTCCACGGCATCACGCCGACAAGTATTCCAGTCGCCCCGATATATAACGCCGCGAGCAGCACAAACATGATTCGCGTAGCCCGAGCTACAGCGACAGGAGACTTTGCTTCTCCCGAAGCGATTGCCACAAACTCGAGTCCGAGAAAGCTGAACAGAGCAAACGATGCAGCGAGCAAGGGCGAGCCGGCACCGTGGGGAAGAAATCCACCAGAGACGTTGTACGCGGCCGGAACGCGCTTCGAGAGAAGTAAGGCGGCTCCAACGAGAATGAACGCCGCGATCGTGACCACCTTCACCATCGCGAACCAGTATTCGAAGGTTCCGTAATCGCCAACTGGACGCAGGTTGATGAGCAGCAGTAGGACGGCGAAGATTCCGATCCACACCACGGGTGCTGTATTGGGAAACCAGACGCGCATGTAAGTCGCAGCGGCGACCAGTTCGCCTCCAACCGCGATCACGAGGGCGAACCAATAACCATAGCGAGCAACAAACCCCGCCCAGCTGTTCAGGTAGAGTTCGGCATAAACGCCAAACGATCCCGCCGCCGGATGCGCACTGGCCATCTCGCCAAGTGCCATGGTGACAGTGAATGCGATCGCCGCTCCGATGACATAGCTGAGCACAACCGCCGGTCCGGCGATGTTGATGGCCGCGCCAGATCCTAGCAGCAGCCCGGTTCCAATCGAACCTCCAACGGCGAGCATCGCCATTTGCCCAGCGGAGAGTTGTCGACGTAGTCCTGCCTCATTGCCTACAGAAGAGACAGGGAGTGGCGCATGGGATGTGCTCACAATGGTTGATCAGCCGAAATAGCTTAGAAGCTTAGCAGCTCAGAGGCTTAGTGTTTCGACCGCGGACGTGGAATCTCGTCAATTTTCGCCGCCAGAATGAAGTCGCTTTCGGTAAGCCCGTCGATTTTGTGAGTCCACATAGTCACGGTCACATTTCCCCAGCGTATGAGGATGTCGGGATGATGGCCTTGCTCTTCAGCGACAGCACCGATGGAGTTCGCAAACTCGAGCGCGCTCACGAAGTCGGAGAAATCATAGCTCTTTGAAATATGGTGCTCGTCGATTACCTTCCATCCTTTTACCTGACGTGCCAAGTCCGCCAGCTCCTTGCCCTTAAGAGGAGGAACCCCGCCTTTGCATGGAACGCATGTTAACTTTGCCAGTTCCGTCATAGCTGAGCAATATAGCGCATTCATACAGGAGGGTGGCGAATGCCGAGATTTATAATCGCTTCTTTGCAACCCAATGTCAGACCTTTTGACCACAATCCATTCGTCCAGCGGTGATCCGCTGTCAGTCGGACGCGAAGCAGAGAGCAGATCTCAGGGACCTGGTCCAAGGAGAGGAATGAGCGAAATTCGAGAGATTCGTGCGCGAGAGATTCTGGATTCGCGCGGCAATCCAACCGTGGAGTGCGACGTTTTTTTAAACAGTGGGACGATGGGACGGGCCGCCGTTCCGAGTGGCGCCTCAACCGGTGAACATGAAGCCGTTGAGCTTCGCGATGATGATCCCCAGCATTACCTGGGCAAGGGCGTGCTCAAGGCTGTTGAGAACATTGAGACTGCGATTGCGCCGGCCTTGGGCGGTATGGATCCTTCCGATCAGCGGCTGATCGACGGAACGATGATTGAACTTGACGGCACACCTAATAAGGGACAGCTTGGAGCGAATGCGATTCTGGCCGTTTCCATGGCCTGCGCGCG
>Ga0126384_10001778_pt1 | contig 12905 bp, 9 predicted proteins | sample PanSoiMetPlot_36_FD_92543 | JGI IMG/M metagenome (GOLD analysis project Ga0126384, IMG submission 92543) | Tropical forest soil microbial communities from Panama - MetaG Plot_36 | ecosystem: Environmental > Terrestrial > Soil > Tropical forest > Bulk soil | place: Panama | collected 2016-02-17 | reverse complement strand
TGCGATCGACTGCATTGGCAACAGTGATGCGCTTTATCACAACGTCGAGCATATGATGTTGGTAACGCTCGTCGGTTACGATATTTTGAAAGGGCGAAGGCTGCTGGTCGAGACAACTGCAAGTGATTTCGCTCACGTCACCCTCGCCTGTCTGTTTCACGATATCGGTTACGTTCGCGGTATTCTCAAAGGCGACAGCACCGAGGACTACGTTGTCGATGCCAAAGGCAATCGCGCCAAGCTACCGCGCGGCTCGTCCGATGCCGCATTGACGCCGTATCACGTGGACCGGTCCAAGCTGTTTGTCCTGGATCGCATGGCGAACAGCAAATTGCTGGATGCCACCCGAATCGCCAATGCCATCGAGTGCACGCGCTTTCCATCACCTGGTGGCCCTGGCGACAGCGACAATGAGGAAGGCATGCTGGTCCGCGCCGCCGATCTCATCGGCCAACTCGGCGATCCCCATTACCTACACAAAGCCAATGCGCTCTATCATGAATTCGAAGAAGTCGGGATGAACAGACAATTGGGCTATACTTCGCCAGCCGACCTTACCGAGGTCTATCCAAAATTCTATTGGAACACCGTGTCACCCCATATCCAGGACGCGCTCCGGTTCCTCAACGTCACGTCGGACGGACGGCAATGGATCGCCAATCTATATAGCAATGTCTTTCGCGCCGAACGCGAGCTGGGCATCCTGGGTCCACGGCATTAGAGCAAGTGCCGTTGCCTCGGAATCGGTGCGTGTTCTACACTTCCATCCTCACTCGGAGCTAACGCCTGCCGCAATGCCGTCAAGCGCAGCGACGGCGTCGTCGGGCAGATGCAGATCGGATGCCGCGAGGTTGTCACGCAGATGCGCGAGCGATGAGGTGCCGGGGATCAGCAGGATGTTGGGCGCCCGGCGCAAGAGCCAGGCGAGCGCGACCTGCATGGGCGTGGCTCCGAGGCGCTGAGCAACGCCGGACAATGTGGACGACTGCAGCGGGGTGAATCCGCCGAGCGGGAAGAACGGCACATAGGCGATGCGCTCGCGTGCAAGATCGTCGATCAGAGCATCGTCGGCCCGATGGGCTAGATTGTAATGGTTCTGGACGCAGACGATCTCGCAAATCCGACGTCCTTCCGCAATCTGCGTCGGCGTGACGCTGCTCAGTCCGATATGCCGCACCATGCCCTTGCGCTGGAGCTCGGCGAGAACCGTGAGCGGCGCCTCGATCGATCCTTCACCCGGCTCGGTATGACCAAACATGCTGCGCAGGTTGACCACGTCGAACACCTCGAGGCGCAGATTGCGAAGATTGTCGTGGACCGCCTGGGTCAGCTCTGCGGGCGAGAGGGCCGGAATCCACGATCCGTCCGCGCCGCGCCGAGCGCCGATCTTGGTGACGATGACGAGATCATCGGGATAGGGATGCAGCGCCTCGCGGATCAGCCGGTTGGTCAGGTGCGGACCATAGAAATCGGAGGTGTCGATGTGGTTGACGCCACTCGCCACCGCGGAGCGCAGCACGGCGCGGGCAGCGTCGGCATCCTTGGGCGGGCCGAACACACCGGGCCCGGCGAGCTGCATGGCCCCGTAGCCAAGCCTGTTCACCGTCTTGGTGCCGAGGGTGAATGTACCGAACTGGTCGATGCTCAACATGGCGATCTCCCTTACGAACGGCGTCTTGCCGTGGCCTCTAATTGGCAGTTGTCGGCGTGTACGATAATCCGGCATAATCCGCACGGGCTGTGCGGAGATGCGAACAGTGGCCGTAGATCTGGGCGACCTGAATGCTTTCCTGGCGGTGGCGCGCGCCGGCGGCTTTCGCGATGGCGCCCGTGCGAGCGGCGGGAGCGCGTCAGGCCTCAGCGGGGCGGTACGCCGCCTGGAAACGCAGCTCGGTGTCAGGCTGCTTCACCGGACGACGCGCAGCGTCGCGCCCACCGAAGCGGGCAAGCGCCTGCTCGACCGGCTCGGCCCGGCGTTGACCGAAGTGGACGCGGCGCTCGACGCGGTGAACGGCTTTCGTGAGCGGCCGGCCGGTACGCTGAGGCTCAATGTCCCGATCAGCGCAGCGCGGCTCGTGCTGCCGGCGATCGTGCCGCCGTTCCTCGCCGCCTACCCGGAGATCCGGCTTGAACTGACCGTCGAAGAAAGTTTCGTCGACGTGCTCGCAGCGGGTTGCGATGCGGGCATTCGCTATGACGAGCGGCTGGAGCAGGACATGATCGCGGTGCCGATCGGCCCTCGTGTTCAGAGTTTCGCCGCGGCCGCTGCTCCCGCCTACCTCGATCGCCGCGGCCGGCCCGGGCACCCGCGCGAGCTTCTCGGTCATGCCTGTCTGCGCGGCCGCTTCCCCAGCGGGACGATCGCGCCCTGGGAATTCGAGCGCGACGGCGAGGTGGTGCGGGTCGATCCGACTGGGCCGCTGCTGGTCGGCATCGGCGGTGGAGCCGATCTCGTGGTCGAGGCAGCGATGGCCGGCATCGGCATGGTCTATCTGTTCGAGGACTGGCTGCGCCCGCACTTCGTCAGCGGCAAGCTCGAACCCGTACTCGAACCGTGGTGGCAGCGCTTCTCCGGTCCGTTCCTCTACTACCCCGGACGCCGCCTGGTGCCCGCACCGCTGCGTGCGTTCGTCGATTTCGTGAAGGCGGCGGCAAAGCACGGCGGGAGGGCGGCGGCGAAGCCCCGCAAGAGGGACAAAGGCCGAGGATGACATCGAGAACGATTGGGGGGGGCCAGCAGCCAGGACGCGTCCTCGTGGCACGAGCGGGCCGGGCCTTGAAATTGCATGTGGCGGCCGAGCGGCGCTTATGCGGCAACCTCATCATTCGACAGGTGCCTGGTCTTCAAATGCGCCTCGAATTCAGCAGCAGACAGCGGCTTGGCGTAGAGATAGCCTTGCGCCTCCTCGCACTGCTCCTTCAATAGGAAGGCCGCCTGTGCGCTAGTCTCGACCCCCTCCGCAATGACTTCGAGACCGAGATTATGCGCCATCGCGATGAGTGAGCGCACGATTGCGGCGTCGCCGGCGTTGTCGATGACCCTACCCACGAATGTGCGGTCGATTTTGATCCGGGCAAGCGGAAAGCGGGTCAGGTAGCTCAGTGAAGCGTAGCCGGTGCCGAAATCGTCCAAGGCGAGCTTGACGCCCTTCTCGTGCAGCTTCTGGAGCACGGCTGCATGCTCGAAATTGAGGGCGACGTTCTCGGTAATCTCAAGCTCGAGCGCGTGCGCCGGCAAGTCGGTTGCCTTGAGCACCTCGTCGATGTCCGTGAGCAAGGCTTCGTCGCCCACTTGGCTCGGAAACAGGTTGACGGCGATGCGGCCGAGGGGGAGTCCAGCGGCGCGCCACTGCGCCGTCATGGCGCAGGCCGTGCGGATGATCCATTGGCTGACCACCGGCGCGATCGAGCTCGCCGCGAGCGTGTCGATGAAAGCGCCCGGGGCAAGGATTCCGCGCTCCGGATGCCGCCAGCGGATCAATGCCTCCGCGCCGACCACCGCCTCGTCCGCTAGCCGGATTTGGGGCTGGAAATGAAGCTCGAACTCGCTCTCCGCGTAGGCGCGCCGCAATTCCAGGTCGAGGCTGCGGCGCGCCTGCGCTTCCGCACGCAACACCGGCATGAAGATGCGGCAGGTCCGACCGCCGTCAGATTTAGCCTGGTAGAGCGCAAGATCCGCGTTCGCAATCAATTCATTGGTATTCGAACCGTGGTCAGGCGCAATGGCGATGCCGGCGCTGCCCGCGATATGCAGAATCTGGTCGCTGATCAAGTAAGGCTCCGCCAGCCGCCGCAGCATGGCTTCGATGATTTCGCCGATCTCCAGCGGGTTGCCGCAACCGGGAATGATTACGACGAACTCATCGCCGCCCAGCCGGCAGACCTGGCCGCGCCCGCCCACCACGTCGCCCAGCCGGTGGCCGACTTCGATCAGGAGCTGGTCGCCGATGGAATGACCCAATGTGTCATTGACGTCCTTGAAGCCGTCGAGGTCGAATAACGCGATCGCGGTCGGCCTGGTGCAGTCTCTGGACAGGGATCGGCCCAACTCCTTCTGCAGGCTCACACGATTGGGCAGCCCGGTCAGCTGATCGTAATGTGCGAGCCGCTCCAATTGCTGCTCCGCGCGCACGGTTTCCGTGATGTCTTCATAGGCGCGCGCGACGCCACTTACCGTGCCGTCTGGATTGCGCATGGGCGCTGCTACGATCCTTACGTCGACCGCGGTGCCATCCTTGCGCAACCTCTTCATGCGCACATTCTGCAGCGTTTCGCCCCGGAGCGCGCGCTCGAACACATTTTGGGATTCATTCCTTTGCTTTGGCGGCATCAGATGTGAGAGCTGGCCTATCGCCTCCCCGGCGGAGTAACCGAAAATCTGCTCGGCCGCCCGACTCCATAGAAAAATGCGGCGTTCCGGATCGGAGCAGACAATTCCGACAGGCGAAGCATCGATCACGGCGGCGAGCGTATCCTTGGCCCGACGGAGGTCCTCGGCGGCGATGCTGGCTTCATCTTGGCGCTGCTCGAGACGCTCGGCCATTCGGTTGAAGGCGCTGGCAAGAACGCCGACCTCGTCGTCGGTGCAGACCGCGCTGCGGTGGCTGAGCTTGCCCGCGGCAAGCGCAAACGCGTCCTTCCACAGCTGTCGCAGCGGGCCGATGATGCGCCCCGACAGCGTCCAAGCGATCGCGAAGGAAATCACCAGCGTGGTGAGCGCAAACAGCGCCCCCCAGCCGAGACGCCGCATCACCCCCGCGAAGGCGATCTCGCTCGGTAGCCCGACCGACACCAGCCACGGCGCCCCATGCGCCGTCGCTGAACCGGTGATGCGATCGACATTGTCGCTCCAGCGCGTGATTTCGCTGATTTCCTTCGCGGCGAGGTGGCGGGGGACGAAATCGGCGTTACTCAGGTCGCGACCGATCCAGTGCCGCCCGTCCACGCTCTGCGCGATCACGATCCCGTACTGGTCGACGACTCGCACCACGCTGCCGGGCGGAACCCTCAGCGCGTCCTGGAAATGATTGAGTAGCGCGCCGGTGGCCAGGACCGCGCGCAGGCGGCCCGTGTCATCGTAAATGGCGCGCGACAGCGGTAGAACCGGTCGTCCGGTAGTGGGCGCAATCATCACGTCGCCGAACGCAAGCCGTCGACCGGCAATGGCTCTCTTGAAATAAGACTGGTCGGCGGCGTAGGGCCGCGCGACTTCTGGACCGGCGGAGGTACCGATGTTGTTCCCGTCAAGGTCGAAAACGTGGGTATTGGCGACGAAGCCTGGTAGTTCGGCTTTGGCGCGTCGCAACAGTGCATCGTTGGCGGCCGTGTTGGTCGGGTCCCAAGATACCGCCTGGCTCAGGCCGATCAGAAGGCTGTCGAGGTTGCCGACAAGATCGTCTACCTGGGCCGCGAGCAATCGGGCTTCATCGAGGGCGCGCTGGATCGCGGCGGCCTGATCATCGTGCCATTGCTTCCACAGGCCGACGCCGATGAGTGCGGTGAACGGCACGGCGGTCGCGACGACGAGTCCCAGGACTCGCAATCGAATGCCGCGCAGCAGCATCGACATCCCCCATCCATTTGCAAGACGCTGGAGTTTGGTCTAGCCGAGGCGCACGCACATTGGCCGTGCTCACAGGATCTCGCTAGCCGCAGATTCCTTGTAGGTTAATTGCCACTTAACGAATTAGAATTGTGGAGTCGTGGTCCCGCTCGGGCGGAGCCGCTGATACAGTGATGATAATGCTCGATTTTTGTAGCGACTCGGACGTCACCGCGTCGTCGAACGACATGGGGAATTGGTCCATGGCGTGAACGGTGCCTCGTCCTTCCAGCGTTTTAAATGCGCGCCTCCTTCAGGCCATTTCAACTTCGGAGCGACAGTCCTATTTGAAATTGCTCCGCCACTCGTATCGCGCCCGTCCGCACTCCCGGGGCCAAGGGACCAGGTGCGGCAATGTCTGCTCTGGCGCCGCCGTCGTGGCACGAGCGGACATAACGCAGACATCCCGGACACGACGCGATTGACCCGAACCGGCCCGAACCGGCGAAGAGCCGGCACTACCGCCTGCCGGCTCCGGACGGGCGCCGCCGATAGCTCGTGGCAAGCGCCGCAGGCCTTGGCAACGTTCGGGAAGGCGACCTTGAGTCCGTCGAGAGTCTTCGCCGTGTCCCGGTCGCGATGCATGCACTGCGATGTGCGATCTATGCGGGTTACCGTAATCCGTTGTGGCCGCATCCTCACTTCAGCGTCTCGGGGGCGAACAATTCCTCAATGTCGTAGGACCGCTTGAGAATGCCCTGCTCCTGGTGGTGGCGCAGGCACGCTTCAAGGGCCTTGCGATTGGCTTCGACGCCATAGGGCCAGAAGTTTTCTCCCATCAGCGCTCGGTTTTTTTCACGCAACGACACAAACCATGGGATCATCGTAGGCGCATTGAAGAACATATCGGCCGTATTGTAGACCTTCATGGCGAGTGCCTTTGCGTCCTCAAAGGCTTGCATCAGCTCGCGTGCTATCCAGCGGTTCTGCTCGTAGACGTCGCGGCGGATCACGACCGTGTGCATGATCGGAAATATGCCGGTGCGGCGGAAGTATTCGCGCTCGACATCTTCGAAATCAGGAAACAGGCGCCGCACACGGGCGGGATTTTTGCGTGCGCTCGGCGGGATATGGGCAGTGAAGAGCGCATCGATTTCGCCGCGCTCGAGCATCGCGTCGAGCCCCTGTTCGGGCGTGAGTTGATGGATGGTCACATCGGCGGGAGGGTTGAACGGCGCCCAGTCAGGTCCTGGCACCGTTCGTTCGATCCCACCCACGTAGTGCTCCATGCTGCTCGCCGTGACTCCAAAATCGTCGCTCAGGGCTCCCTTGGCCCAAAGTCCCGCGTCGTGCCCGTAGCGGTGCAACTCGCCGACCCGGCGGCCGGTGAGGTCGCCGGGAGACTGAATCCCGTTGTCTGCATTCACGAAGATCGCGGAGTGGCGGAAGAAGCGGTTCGGAAAAACCGGAATGGCGATAAACGGCGCGCCCATCAGTTCAAGGCTGCGCAGGTAATAGGTGATTCCGAGTTCGGAGACGTCGAACTGCTTTTGCCGAAGCATGCGCTCCATGATCTCGCCGACGTTGTGCGTGCTCCACACCTCGAGGTCGATGCCTTTCGGTCGGACCCGTCCGTCGAACAGGGCACGCGTGCGGTCATAGTCCCAGCAAGCAAGCGTGAGCACCAAATTGGCCATCGAACCTCCTTGGCGCTGGCATCCGACATGTCTACTGTTGGACCATCACGCCGCCCTCGCCGCGGATCCCAGCAGCCGCTGATGTAGAACCTTGAGCCGGTTGGATGCAAATCGTCGCCTCGCCAGCGCGCCAGAGGAATCCCGATGCGCCTGACCAGCAGGAATCAATCCGGATCGAGAGGGTCGACAAGGCCTATCACGAGTCGGCCGGAGCCCCGACGCTGGCGCTCGAAAACATCAATTTGAATGTTCCGGCAAATGCCTTCGTCAGCCTGCTCGGACCGAGTGGCTCGGGAAAATCAACGCTGCTCAAGCTCATCGCCGGCATCGAACGGCCCTCCAGTGGAGTGATTTATTGCCGCGGGCAGGTGCTCGATGGGGTCAACACCGACGTCGCCTATGTGCCGCAGGGCCGCGGCCTGTTCCCTTGGATGACGCTGCTCGCCAATATCGAGCTTCCGCTCAAGATTGCCCGGGTCGCCGCGGCCGAGCGCCGCCGCAAGGCTCTGGAATGGATAGAGCGGGTCAAGCTTGGAGGATTCGAACACAAGTTTCCGCGTCAGCTCTCAGGCGGAATGGAGAAACGAGGCTCGCTGGCGCGCGCACTCATCACCGGCAAGCCGATCCTGCTGATGGACGAACCGTTCGGGCCGCTGGATGCACAGACGCGCCTCAGCCTGCAACAACAGCTGACGCAGCTTTGGGAGGACGTCCAGAACACCGTCGTGTTCGTCACTCATGACGTGATCGAGGCCATCGCCCTCTCCGACATCGTCGTCGTGTTGTCCCCGCGTCCGGGACGCATCCTCGACGCGATCACCGTCTCTCTTCCGCGGCCGCGCAACGTCCTGTCAGTCCCCGACTGTGACGGTTTCGCCGAACTGCACGCGCGGCTACAGGGGCTCCTGTTTCACGAGTTGACTTGAGGCGGGGGCAAACAATGCGCATGGTTCATGCTCTGCTTCCCGCGCTCGTGATCATCGTCGCCTGGGAGTTCGGCGCGCATTTCATGTTCGACCCGCGCTTCGTCGGTCAGCCAAGCGATATTGTGCGCTATCTGCTTGCTGAAGCAACGCGCGGCGAGATTTGGGCCGATGCTGCGATCACGTTCTGGGAGATCTTGCTCGGCTATGTCATCGGTGCGATCGCCGGCGGCGCGCTTGGTTTCGTGCTCGGGTTTCGTCCGCGTCTTGCGAGGATCGTTGAGCCTTACATTCTCGTCTTCAGCGCCATTCCCAAGATTGCCATTGCTCCCATCATCATTATCGCACTCGGCATCGGCATCCAATCAAAGGTCGCGATCGTTGTTTCAATGGTATTCTTCCTGATGTTCTACGCAGTGTTCTCCGGCGTAAAGCAGATAGAGCCTGACTTCATCCACCAGGCGCGCATCATGGGAGCGAAACGCCACGAGGTTGTCCGCTACGTTGTGATTCCGGCGGTCGCTCCGAACATCTTCGACGGCCTCAAGACCAGTATTGTCTTCGCGGTGATCGGTGCGCTCATTGGCGAGTTTATCGCCGCCAAGGCGGGACTTGGATTCTACATCCTCAATGCATCCGGCGCCTTCAACATCAACGGCATCTGGGTGGGGGTGATCCTGATCGTCGCACTAGTCTTTGTGCTCACAACGGCCATTGGCTTGGCCGAACGGCGCGTGCTCCGCTGGCTACCCGAGTTGGACTCCGAAAGAAATGATCGTTGAGAAAGGGCGGCGCCGCGCATCTCGACGCGGGGCGGACATGAAATAGCACGGAGGATCTGGTGAAACTGGCACGCCCCCATTTGCTGGCCCAACGCGCCGGCGTCATCGCGGCAACCCTTGCCGCGATGGTGGCCCTGACGCTTCGCTCGCAAGCCCAGGATGCGCCGGCCCAGCAGTTGACCAAGATCACCATCGCCCTTCCGGTCCTCGCGTCCGTGGTAATGCCGCTGCACTACGCGCGTGATTCTGGAATTTTCAGAAAGCATGGGCTTGAGGTCGATCTGCCGGTGTTTCGGGGCGGCCCGCCTGCCAATGCCGCACTCCTCTCTGGCGACGCTCAATTCCTCGCCGCAGACCCCTACGAGTACCTCAAGATCGCAGACAGTGGACGCGAGATTCGCGTCATGACGCTTGTGCACTCGCTGACGCTCGATTTCGTGGCGTCCGATGCCATCATCAAGCAGCGGAGTATCGACCTCAAGGCGTCGCCCAAAGCCCGCCTTGCCAAGCTCAAAGGCATGAAAGTCGGCAACAGCGCCGTCGGCGGGACCAACGAAGCCTTTGCGCGCTGGTATATGAAATACGGCGGCCTGGACCCGAATCGTGACCTGGACAGCCTCACCGTCGGTGGTACTGCGCAGCTGATCGGCGCGATGCAGGCCGGCCAGATCGACGGTTTCGTTCAGTCGCCGCCGTCCGGCTACACGACGAAGCGGCTCGGTGTTGGACAGGTGCTGGTCGATTTCCGCGAGTTGCCGGATCTGAATGGAATGCTGTTCACTGGCCTGCAAACCCGCCGCGACTATATCCAGTCCAATGCGCCGGTGGTCGCCCGTGCGGTGAAAGCGCTTGTCGAGACGGGCAACTATCTCGCCGATCATCCAACGGAAGTCGCGCAAGTACTCAAGAAGGGCGCGTTCTCACAATTCGATCTCAAGGAGATCGAGGAAACATTGAAGAATACGGCTCACACGTTCCGTCCCCGCCAAGACAATGCGCGCGACTGGCAGAATGTCCAGGACCTCTTCCGCCAAGCCGTGGGCGACAATGCGGCGACCACGGCGAAGCTCGTCGAGGGCGAGACCTGGACCAACCGCTTCGTCGAGTACGCGATGCGGTAAAGTCTGCGCGGCAGCAGAGTCAGACAGAAGCAGATGCCCGGCCAAAGACTGGAAACTCCGATCCTCCTTGTCGGCGGTGGCCCGGTCGGGGTTGCGCTCGCCGCGGATCTGGGGCTGCGCGGCACTCCTTGTCTCGTGGTTGAGCAGGGTGACGGTCTGCCGGACCATCCGCGCGCCACTGCCCTCAATTCCCGCTCAATGGAGTTCATGCGCCGCTGGGGCATAGCGGATGCGGTGCGCGCGGCCGGCACGCCCGATGACTTCCCGCACACGGTCCTCTATTGCACGTCGTTCAGCGGTTACGAGATCGCTCGCATCGAACGCCCCTCCCATGGCGGCCGTGAGCCGATCAAGCAAAGCCCAGAACGCCCGCAGCGCTGCAATCAGCTTTTTCTCGATCCCATCCTGACGAAGCTCGCCAGGAGCCTCGACAAGGTCGAACTCCGCCACCGTTGTTGTCTGGAGTCGGTCAGCGACACGGGCGGCCATGTTGTCGCGACCGTGCACGACCGCGCGAACGACCAGCGGTTTGAGATCGCCGCAACCTACCTTGTCGATTGCAGCGGGGGCCGCAGCGTGATCCGGTCTGGGCTGGGCATTGAGATGAATGGATCGCCGTATGTCGGCTACTTTCTCAGCATTTTCGTTCGCGCGCCGGAGCTGTGGAATCATCACGCGATGGGCAAGGCTGCCCTGGTCACTTTCGTCGACGCGAAGGGGCTGTGGCGCAATCTCATCAGTCTCGACGGCCGCGAGCTTTATCGCCTCGGCCTCACGGGCAGGCAATATTACGACGCCCCGGATGAGGTCGACGCCGAAGGGTTTTTCCGCGAGGCGGTTGGCAAGGACGTACCGCACGAGATCCTTTCGGTCCGGCGTTGGATGGCGCGCAATGTGGTCGCCGACCGCTACCGGCAGGGCCGCATTTTCCTCGCCGGCGATGCGGCTCACCTCAATCATCCGGCCGCCGGGCTCGGACTGAACACCGGCCTCGGAGACGCGGTCGATCTAGGCTGGAAGTTGTCGGCGATGCTCGCCGGCTGGGGTGGCGCGCGGCTTCTCGACAGCTACGAGTTGGAGCGCCGCCCGGTCGGCATTCGCAATATTGGCCATGCCGATGTCAGTCACAGCAACGAACGCCAGCAGCCGACGCATCCCCAAATCGCGATGGATACGGCGGCGGGCGCGCAAGCGCGGCGCAAGATGGGCGAGGATCTGGTGCGCATTCAAACCCGGCGGGTCATCACTGACGGCTTGGCTCTCGGCTATCAGTACACGTCCTCGCCGGTTGTCTGCAGCGATGGCGCTGCGCCGCCGCCAAGCTCGACCGTCGCGTATCACCCGACAACATTCCCCGGGAGCCGGGCGCCGCACGCCTGGCTTTCCGACGGGCGCTCAACCCTCGATCTGTTCGGGAACGGCTTCACGCTCCTACGGCTCGGTCTCGGTGCGCCGCAGCCTCTCATGATGGAGCGCGCTTTCGCCGAACGCGGCGTGCCGCTGAATACAATCAGCATCGTTGATCCTGCGATCGCCGCGTTCTTTGAGCGGTCGCTGGTTCTCGTGCGTCCGGACGGCCATGTTGCGTGGCGCGGCGACAAGGAACCCGCCGATTCCCTGGCCGTCGCCGACCGTGTCCGCGGTGCTGAGGCCGCCATGTCCAGCTGAAGAACGCCACCGACGCCAGGCGAACGTTCTCAGCCGTTCAAGCATTCGCAAAACCTAACCCGCAAGCGAGCACGGCTTCAAGTGCCGTGCCGATTGGGTCGCGACAGGTCCATTTGATGTCGGGATCACGCGCATGCCGCTTCAAGATGCGCGTGTCGAATGCGAGCCGCACGTCACCGACCAGTGCGTTCTCATTCTGCCAGAAACCCATCGTCAGGCTCCCGGGGGACGCCGCCTTGTGCCCGCACCGCTTCGTGCATTCGTCGATTTCGTGAAGGCGGCGGCGAAGAATGGCGGGACGGAGGCGGCGAAGCCCCGCAAGAGGGACAAAGGCCGAAGATGAGATCGAGAACGATGGGGCGGGCCAGCAGGCAGGACGCGGTCATCATCAGCCCCGGCTCGTGTCCCGATTCCGAGTTCGCATCATCTTGCGGCCACGCTCCTTTGCGACCTTCGGAATTGAAGGGACACCAGCACTTATTGCGGCTAGTGTGCGTTTGGTTCAGAAGTCCGCACGTTCGGTCAACGACTCGCGGCAAGAATGAGGCGGACTTCTGAACCGCGCCACACCAGCTCGGACCTTGCCCGTCGAAGGCTCCATCCATGACCCAAACCGCTTCAGAACGATCAGCGCCACCGATGGATCTCCCTGTCGGAGCGACTGATGAGCGAGAGCGACCGCTGCCGGTCGCCCGCTTCCAAGGCACACCCGAAGAGATCGAGCGCCAGTGGTACGAGCAGGTCTATCGCGGCCACGGCGACAGCATGGCGCAGCTGACCTGGCGTGCGGTGCTGATGGGCTCATGCCTGGGAGGAGTGCTGTCGCTGACCAACCTCTACATCGGTCTCAAGGCCGGCTGGGGCTTCGGCGTCGCCATCACGGCCTGCATCCTGTCTTACGCGATCTGGACGAGCCTGCTGAAGGTCGGCCTCGCGCGCACGCCGATGACGATCCTCGAGAACAACTGCATGCAGTCGGCGGCCAGTTCCGCCGGCTCCTCCACCGGCGGCACTTTGGTCTCGGCCTTTGCGGCCTACATCATCGTCAATCAACAGTCGATGTCGGTGCCGCTGATGCTCGCCTGGGTGTTCTTCATCGCCGTGCTCGGGGTCACGATGGCCATCCCCATGAAGCGGCAGATGATCAATATCGAACAGCTGCGCTTCCCCTC
>Ga0126384_10001777_pt1 | contig 12905 bp, 10 predicted proteins | sample PanSoiMetPlot_36_FD_92543 | JGI IMG/M metagenome (GOLD analysis project Ga0126384, IMG submission 92543) | Tropical forest soil microbial communities from Panama - MetaG Plot_36 | ecosystem: Environmental > Terrestrial > Soil > Tropical forest > Bulk soil | place: Panama | collected 2016-02-17 | reverse complement strand
GGTGAGCAAGCCCCACTTGTAGAGGTCACGCCGGGTGATCTGGCCAAGGGATAAGGCCTTGACGATCTCAGCGCGATTGTTGCGGGCGTTCTGGGCCTCTCTCTGTCGGATACGTGATGCTTTCGTCGATAGGTACATATTCGGCCTCCTGCTTATTCACCACATCATTTCCCCATTCCCCGATTTCGAACTGGATGTAGCGGGACTGCACCCCCACCTCCGTTGATCAGTTCGACATTCCCAGTTGAGACGGACGGGAAGCAATTGGCGCGATTGTCATCACAGAGCGGGATTCCAGGGTAGGCCGCGCCGTCAAGATTTCCTTCGCAATCCCTCGATCGATTGGTCGGTTGTTTGCCAATTCATTGCTCCGACGGATTCTGAGCAAGACCGATGCCACTGCACGATGCGTTGAAGGAACAAGGGATTCTGGAGCGGCACGCTCCCGAACTGGGACCAATAGGGCCCAGTGGCGGCGATGCTTGGCTCGCGGTTTCGGGTAAGGCGAGCATCGACCTGAATAATTCAGCTTGTCTCAGGCGGGACGAAAATGTCCCCACTCCGCTGTGCTCTTGCAACAGGCACAGGAGCTTCGATTGTGCCGTGATCGGCAACGAGTCGATTTCATCGAGGAACAGCGTTCCATCGCCGGCGACCGCCACCAATCCTTCGCATCGCCGTGCGCGTCCGCAAACGCACCACATGCATGTCCGAACATTTCGCTCTCGAAGAGATGCTCGGGCAGTGCCGCGCAGCCCACGGCAATGAATGGCAGGTCGCGCCGAGAGCTGAGATGGTGGCCGGGTCGAACAGAACAAGCCTATCGTGGATGGCGTGAAAGACAACCGTGGGTACGCCCACCTCCGGCAACTGGTCGACGATGTCGATATCATCGACCGCACGCCTCAGATTTACCGAGGTTCGCCCGTCGAATGCCCCGATACGTTGAAGCTCGATAAACGATTTGAGTTGCTCGGCCGATCCGGTGGAGCCGCGATCACTGGACCGGGCGGCCTGGTGATTCGCTTCGACCTCGACCTTGCTGGATTATTTTCGGTTCGGCGCCTCAGGCTGGCGCGAGCCCCATGCGCTCGTCGCGACCGTTCAGCCACATGACGAATGGCATTGACACGACGATCATCAACGTCTTGCCGACGATTTGACCGGCCAGGAACTCAAGCGATCCGTAGGCGAGCCACAGGAACAGGATCGAATCAACCACGAGCCCGACAAGACCGGAGGCCAACACGGCTGCGACGAATCGGCGCCGCGCAAGCGACGTATAGACTGCAAGGTCGGCGAACTCGGAGACCAGAAATGCGACCGTGGATGCAATCACCAGCGCGGGGGGCGCCAAGAAAGCGGAGATTGCCGCCCCGGCAAGCACGGCGCCTGCCCCAACGCCGAAGCCGAGACGCCGCTGCACCAAGTCGCGCAACACGAGGGCAATCCCGACCATCAACACGCCCGACGCCGTCATCAGACCGGGCGCGACCCAAATCAAGCACGGGCCGTTAGGCGCGCAGAACATACCGACGTTGCCGGCGAGCCAGTTGGCCACTGGAATCGTCAGGCCGAAAAGGACCAAAAATATCAACCCCTCGATCCGACGTCTCATCTCGTTCGCTGCCTCTATAAGCACTGGAAGCTTGTTGCGCCGTGCAGGCATCGCCATCCTGCGCGGTCTGGCCACCGGATGCTGGATGATTTGCTCTACACATTGGTGGATTTTTGGGGGATTTTACCGATTAACAGCCATGACCGTCTAGCATGAAAGGAAAAGCCCAATGATTCCAGGCATCACATGAGCTGTAGTGGGCGACCATGGATGGCGCGACACTTGCAAGCGAAGCACCACGGAACAAGTTGAGCGGTTTTAACATGTACGCCAGTCCCCAACGACCTTCGCACAACTTGATGCGGAAGTTACGCAAGCAGGCGGGGATGCTGGCTGCGCGAGTAAAGGCGATGCAATTCCCGCTTGATCTCAGATTTTAGCCGCGGCGGTAACGCGCCGCCCTGGGCCGTGCGCAATTGCTCCAGACGCGCCATGCTTGCGGGCCCAACGGATGGTAATCGTAGATGCCTTGGAGCGCGCAAAGCCCTTTGATGCGGTTGACGTGTTGAACGCGTTCGGAGATCAAACGATCACGCTCACGGTGCAGCCGCCGCGCAAGTCAGCCTGGCCAAAAACGGCGCCGACGATGTCCTTCCGGACGGCCGTGGCGTCGATCCAGCCTCGCATCCCTGATCGAACTTAGGATCTGGGAGCCGCGGCTCCTCGCCACCGGATTGCTCAGGTCAGTGTGACTGCAATCCATGATTACAGCTGTTTTCTCAACGCAGCCGATAAGATATATTACGTGTCGTCAGAATAGGCGGGTTGGCCATCGACGCGGACAAGAAACATGGATGCTGTATTGAGCGGCCCTTCGAATGACTTGAATGCGAAAGCCGAAAATAGAGACGCGCGACAACTCGATCGGCCGTTCAGTCTGCTTCGGTGGTTTTCGATCGTCAGCCTTGTCGTGATCATTGTCGTTGGAACCGTCGGTGGGTGGATTCTGACGCGCTATCTGACTAGGCAGATGTTACTGCGCGACGCAGAGGTGACCGGCGAATTTCTTGAGAGCATTGCCGCGACCCAAAAGATGCGCGATTACCTACAGCCCTTTGCTCCGCCCCCGCCGCCCGAAGCGCTGGCCCTGTTTGTGGAGCACCTCCCGACGCTTCCGGACGTGGTTCGGGCAAATCTTTACGCATACGATCGTACCGTGCTTTGGTCTACCGACAGCGAGCTTGTCGGACGGAAATTCGAGACCAATGAGGAACTGAACCGAGCCTTCACCGGCCAAATCGTCATCGACTCGGGGCGATTGGCGGTTACTCAAAAAAAGGAGGAACACGTCGGCCTAACTGAAGAGACCGCAAAACCCGACTTCAATTACTTCGTAGAGACCTACCTGCCGATACGAGACGAGAGCGGCGAAAAGGTGCTGGCAGTGGTGGACGTTTATAAATTCCCTCGTGTCCTCGTTGCAGCCATTGACGAGGGTGTTTTTTTGGTTTGGATGACAACCGCAGGCAGCGGCCTCTGTCTGTATCTAGCATTTTTCGGAATTGTCCGGCGGGGAGATATGCTGTTGCGTGAGCAACGCGAGCGTCTTGTCGAGGCGGAGACGTTGACAACCATCGGCGAAATGGCAGCAGTTATTGCACATAGCATTCGGAATCCCCTAGCATCGATCCGGTCTGCTGCTGAACTGGCAGGGGAAGAGGATCGCGGCGGGATCGAAGAGTGCTTGCAGGACATCATCAGTGAGACCGACCGAGTCGACGGTTGGGTTCGAACACTTCTCTTGGCGTCTCGCGGCGCGTCGGTAAATGTTGAGGAACTGGATCTGAACGATCTCGTTCAGGAAATTCTCGACGATAATGCCGTCGAATTGGATCACCGGAATATCGAATTGACCCATTACGCCGCCACACTACCACAAATTCACGGTAATCGAGCCATGCTGGGGCACGCGCTCCGAAGCGTCGTGTCCAACGCCGTGCAATCGATTTCTGACCGGGGAAAATTGCGCGTCGAAACCTGTCGTATCGACAGTGGAAAAGTCCAGATCGTAATCGAGGATACCGGATCGGGGATGCCGGCATCGGCCGCACGCAATGTTTTTCGACCATTTTTTACGATGAAACCGAACGGGATTGGTCTCGGCATGCCGCTGGCCAAGCGCATTTTCGATCGGCATGGAGGCGGCATTACGCTCAAAAGCGCGGAAGGACGCGGCACGAAGGTTGTCATGACACTTCCCTTGTAGGGTTCGTAATATGGCTCGCGGTATTTTATTGATCGAGGACGAGCAAGTCTTCGCCAAGAACATTAAACGGTATCTCGAACGCCAGGGTTATGAGACGCTGCTGGCGAAAACTGCCGCGGAGGGAATACGGCTGTTCAACCAATCCGAGGTTGACTTGGTGCTGCTGGATCTCAATTTGCCGGATAGGCACGGTCTCAAGCTGCTTGATGAACTGCGGCAGCGGAATTCTAGAGTCATCGTGGTCTGCATGACCGGACATGGCAGCGTGCAAACTGCTGTCGAGGCAATGAAAGGCGGAGCATATGACTATTTGACCAAGCCCATTGTGCTGAGCGAGTTAAAAATCCTCATCGATAAGGCATTCCGACAGGAGCGCCTTGAAAGCGCGCTCAACTATTACAATTCGGGTGCAGGACCCGCGCCGGGCCTTGAGTCTCTGATCGGCGAATCGCCGGCAATGGTGTTATTGCGTGAACGAATTGGCGCGATTGTGGAGGCCGAACGGAATCTGCTCGATGGCATGCCTCCGGCCGTGCTGATTCGTGGAGAAACGGGTGCCGGCAAGGAACTCGTTGCGCGAGCGCTTCACATGCAGGGCTCCCGTCGCAACGCTCCGTTCATTGAACTGAATTGTGCAGCGCTGCCGATGGAGCTTCTTGAATCGGAATTGTTCGGGTACGAGCGCGGTGCATTTACCGATGCCAAGGAACGCAGGATCGGGCTCGTTGAATCAGCGCATGGGGGCACGCTCTTCCTTGACGAGATCGGTGATGTAGAAATTCCCGTCCAGCTCAAGCTCCTGAAGCTGCTGGAAGACCGGCAGGTTCGAAGGGTCGGCGGGGTGCGTGATCGCGTTGTCGATGTGCGCTTTATCTCCGCAACCAATCGGCCATTGGAGGATCTGATACGTCTCGGCAAATTCCGCTCCGACGTTTATTATCGCCTCCGCGTCGTTACCATCGATGTGCCGCCTTTACGGGCACGCGCCGGCGATGCCGAACTGTTGGCCAAACATTTCCTCGCTATGCATGAACGACGTTACGGCCGTTCGGCCATGCGATTTTCCGATCGCGCGCTCGAACGCATCCGCAAACACCTGTGGCTGGGCAATGTGCGCGAGCTTCGCAATGCAGTCGAGCAAGCAATCCTCAGTACACCGGGCGAAGTCATTGAAGAACAGAACTTGGGCATTGTTTCGGGGGCGAACCAAATAAGTCTAGAGGCGAATGTGCGGCCGCTCGAAGCTGGTGAAGCGGTCGACATGTCAGCCAGTGTTGAACCGTTTCAACCCGGTCCAGGTACGCTCGATGAGGTCGAACGATCCCTTATCGGCCGCGCCCTCGAACAATCCCAAGGCAATGTCACCCGTGCCGCAAAGGTTCTCGGCATCTCGCGTGACACACTTCGTTACCGTATCGAGAAGCACAAGCTCGTCTGAGGTAAGAGCCAGCAGCCGGCTCCATGTGAACCCGCCCCATCTGGTCGAACTCACCGTTTCACGTAATTGCAGTGAGGCATCAAAATAAATTGTGGAGCCGATCGACGATGTCCGGCCGGCGGGCGTCGCGCTTTGGCTTTTTTCTGCATGCGCGTGACGCGTGGAAGCGTCATAGCGCGCGCCTGAATGAGGCGAGGTTAGCCCAGGCCATGATCGATGTGGAAGTGGTCGCGGCCGGCGTGCACCGCGCGCAGCTCGAGCGCGCGTGGGCGGACGCGGACGCTGCCCGCGCGGTGATCGACGTCGCGCGGGCCAATCTCGCGCGTGCGGAAATGACTCTGGCCGATGCCAAGCGCGGCCCGTGCCGCGCGATCCCCGCCAGCGCGTCGATCTCGCAAACCCCGCAGGTCGGGTCCAGCCGAGCCGCGCTGGTTACGTCAATGCCGTGCAGGTGTTTCCGTTCGCCAAGGGAGCCCTCTACCAGGTCTATGCCGCGCCCGGACAGGTGACCGATATCGCGCTGCAGGAACGCGAGCAGCTGGTTGGCTCCGGCCCGGTCGCAGCTGGCGACACCTGCGCTGGATCATCGCTGACACCGAGAGCGGGCCTGCGAAACGCCAAGAGGGCCCACATCCTTGTCGAACCAACCCGGCCCGACGTCGTCACCAACCTTGCCATCAACACCGACCGCCGTACCTATCACATGGAGCTGCGCTCGACCGAGAGGACCTACATGGCCTCGGCATCGTGGATCTATCCCCAGGACCAGCTTATCGCACTCCGCCGCCAGAATGATCTGCCGACGCTGTGATCCTGGTCGACACCGGCCGCCTGTGCTTCCGCTATACAATCGAGGGCGGCAGCCCGCCCTGGCGCCCGCTGGACGTCTTCGATGATGACCGCAAGGTCTACGTCAAATTTCCACACGGCATTGCCCAGGTCGAGATGCCACCGCTGTCCATCATCGGCCCCGAGGGCGAGACCTCGGAGCTCGTGAACTACCGGGTGCGCAGGAATCACAGGGTCGTCGATCGCCTGTTCGCCGCGGCCGAACTTTGTCTCAGCGACGGCAGCTCCGAACGACATCGATGTATTCCTTCACGAGCAAGCTGCCGGAGAGCGATTTGCTTCTGAGTTCCAGCACCTGGCTCGCGATCATCTGCTGTTGCTGTTGCTGTTGCTGATGCGTGGTCACCCGCGCATACAACGCTGCCGGCTTCATATATGCTGAATCGATTCCACGGACCCGATGAGAAGTCGAATCGGAACTTGGGATATCGTGGTCGGCGGAGAGCACGCCGCGCCTACGCTCTGATCAGCTACGATCGAAGACTAGTGAACGCACTCCGAGAGAAATACGGTTGGCATGCGCAGAGGCAGAGAAGGGGGCAGAAATGACGTGAGTTGGGGAAACAAAAAATATTTTTATCTGCGTCAAGGCTAACCAGAGCCGCGCCACAGGTTATACTTGCACCATGAGGTGCTTCTTGCCCAAGCCTTCGCTCCACCGTATGATATCCGCAATAGTAATCCCGGCATCCCCTGTCCGTAAATGCATAGGTAACGCACAAGGGGTGCTATGACACGAAAAAGAAATCAATCCAATGCAATGGATTTTAATATTATAGATCGAAATGATTGATGGAAGTACGGCGAAATGACACTATGCGAACCATTGCAAAGCCTGTCGTTTTGAAGTCCATTCAGGAAAAATAGCCTTATCACTCCAAGCGTTGATCTGGAGTCAACGAGACGAGCCGTTTCCCGATCAGCTACGCCACTGACTGCGCAAATATGTGATCTAAATTCGCAGACTTTTTGTTACCTGACATCTTCCTGCCACACAGGCCGGGTACGTTGCCCCGCAAGATGAGCTAAATCGCCCAGAATGGGTGAAATGCCCCATCTGTAATCGTTGGCTTTTGCGAGGAATTGACGCGGCTGGCGAACTTGTCAGGCGATGAGGAGGATTTGCTCGCAGGCGACTCAAGCAGCTTAAGCACCAACAAAATTGCCGGCGAAGGAAATCGCCAGCGTGAATGCCGTGAAGCGCTACAACGGCGCTCCGTGCAGTGGTTAATCAGACAGAAGCTGCAGGTGTGAACTACAGTTAGTTACAATGGCATCCCAAGTGAGGGTCTGATTGCTGGCGGACCGGGCGGGGGTAGTGCGCGCGATCTCCGCCGCTGCTGATTGACCCCCGTCTGGATGGGGAATGTTCGAATTCATTGATGGAGGTGGGGTGCGGCCCCCGCGACCGCGAGGTTTTCGAATCAGCAATGAAATCTAGTCGAGGGTGAGTGGACGCCATCAGTAATGTCGCGTGGATGAGGAGACCAAGCATGTATTACCTATCGAATAAAGCATCACGCATCCGACTGAGAGAACCCAGAACGCTCGCAATAAGCGGGCGGAAATTATCAGGGCGCTATCAATAGGCCAAATCACCCGGCGCGATCTTTACAAATGGGGGCTCCCGACCTTTGGCGGACTGGCCTTGAAAGACGGCCTTAGTCCATTTGCCCCGAGCGCAGTCGCCGCTGGTGTACCGACCGGCGCGCCACCGAGCCCGGTGTAGGGCGCTCAGAAGTTTCACCCCGACCGCTGCCGCGGCTTTGCGCTGCAAACGCCGGAACCGCTCGGCTCTGCAGAGGGATACTTCCTCGATCGCGCGAGGGTACTGGCAGAACGATCCGGGGGTCGATTATGCCGCATCGCATTTTATTTATTGAGGACATGTCCCCCTCCGTACGAGACGAATGCGGTACTACGCTCGATATCATCTCCGAATTTGCGCCGTGGGACTCGTCCCTTGCGGAACGGTTGTGCAGGCGGCGCTTAGACCTCGTAGTCGCGGTGGCTGTCCCAAGCCGTCCTTCTGCGCACAGCTTCTTTCAGTGGCTTGCAAAGGCCCCAATCGGCGCCCCGACGCTTGCGGTTCTGCCTGGAGATGAAGACCTGATGCGCGCTGCCATAAAGGCAGTAGACGACTTCGTTGTTGCTCCATTCTCCGGAATAGAGTTCCGCCATCGCATCGCTCGGCTTCTCGGCAGTGAAATCGACGAGCGTACGAAGGCCGCAGCTCACGAGAACTTGACACACGAATTAGGGCTCACGGGCCTAGTTGGCAACCATCCCGCATTCCTCCACAGCCTAAAGCAAATTCCAGCCCTCGCACGCTCCCATAGTCCGGTGCTCATCACAGGAGAAACCGGCACTGGCAAAGAGATGTGCGCACGAGCGATCCACCATCTCAGCTCTCGGCGCGACCTGCCATTCATCGCCGTGGACTGCGCGGCACTGCCCGAGCACCTCTTCGAGAGCGAAATGTTCGGACATGTACGTGGTGCGTTCACGGACGCGCACCGCGATCAGGAAGGATTGGTGGCGCTCGCCGGCGACGGAACGCTGTTCCTCGATGAAATCGACTCGTTGCCGATCACGGCGCAATCGAAGCTCCTGCGCCTGTTGCAAGAGCACAGCTATCGTCCAGTCGGGTCCACGCGCTTCATCTCAACTGGTGCCAGGATCGTGGCCACCTGCAACCAAGATCTGGAGCGCTTGGTACAGGAGAAGAAGTTTCGGTCCGATCTCTTTTTTAGGCTCAATGTGTTGCGACTGCAGCTGGTGCCACTGCGCCAGCGCCGCAGTGATGTAGCGCTACTCAGCCGTCACTTCCTCAAGACACTTGCTGTCGAGCACGGCACGGCACGAAAAAACTTCGCTCCCGCTCTGATTCAGATGCTGATGGACTATGATTGGCCGGGCAACGTGCGCGAGCTTTACAATGTCTTGCAAAGAGCCGTGCTCTTATGTCCAAGCACCAATATCACGCTCGAACAAATAACTTACGTGCCAATCGGAAAAATGGCTGCGTCTGTGCAGTTGCCGCAGTCTGAGAGCAGCAACTTTCGCGAGGCGCGCGCACGCGCGGTAATGGCGTTCGAACGAAGCTATATCGAGGAAACGCTCCGTCACTCAGGCGGTAATGTCACGCGGGCGGCTCGCCTCGCCGGCAAAGACCGTCGCGTCTTTGGCCGCCTGATGAAACGCCACCACATTACTCGCGATCTCGGCTAGCTACCTCGTGTCGTGTCGCGGCATTGGTAGCCCGTGAGTGGGGACATTTTCGTCCCGCCTGAGACAAGCTGAATTATTCACGTCGATGCTCACCTTACCCGAAACCGTTGAGCCAAGCATCGCCGCCACTGGGCCCTGTTGGTCCCAGTTCGCGAGCGTGCCGCTCCAGAATCCCTCGTTCCTTCAACGCATCGTGCAGTGGCATCGGTCTTGCTCGGAGGCTGTCGGAGCGATGCCGAAGCCGATGGCATCGCCCGAAATTTTGGTGCAAGGCGACACGTCGGCGAATCCGATGTGGCGTCGACGGTGAGACTTTGCGCCAATCGACCGGGGAGGTCCGCCATGTCGATCCCTACCCAAGAAGCGCCACGAGGGCACGAGAAACAGAACCCGCGTCGCAATCGCAACGACGGCACCCTTGTTGCCTTCCGCAGCAGGCGTACGGTGCGGCAGGTAGCCGCCATCGATCGTCCCATCTTTCGCGGATGGCTCTTCGCGATATGCGGAGCGACGGCTGTATTCATTACCGCTGCGAGCCTGCTGACCGAGCCGACCGCTGCGCAAGCGCCGCAATGCCCGGCGCAACACGTCAGCATTGAGCAAAAGCCTCAGCTTTGCACGCTGGCCGGTCAGGCTCCGCTGCCGCCGACGCTCAACGGGCAGGATCTGGTGACGGCGGGCGTCATCGTCAACCGACAGGTCGCGCAGCAACTGGGCAAAGCGCTGTACTGGGACATCCAGATCGGCAGCGATGGTCAGGCGTGCGCCAGTTGCCATTTCCATGCTGGCGCGGACATCCGCATCGCCAACCAGGCCAACCCGGGCACGAACGCGGTCAATCCCGATTTGACGTTCAGCAGCCGGCGCAATCCGGCCAACGGCCCGACCGGACCGAACAAGACCCTGTCGGCCGACGATTTTCCGTTTCGCCAGTTGACGAACGTCAACAACCGCAACTCGACGGCCTTGTACGACAGCAACGACCGGTTCTCGTCCCAGGGTACGCACGCCGGCGAATTCGTGCGGCCGCAGCCGATCCCGCTCACGCCGACTGCCACCTCGGTCTTCACCGCCGACGATAAATGCACCGACACCTATGACCCCGTCAACAATCCGTTCCACAGCAACAATCTCATTCGCCGCAAGGTGGAGCCACGGCAGACCCCGTCGGTAATTAATGCGGTGTTCAATGTGCGACAGTTCTGGGACGGCCGCGCCAACAACCAATTCAACGGCGTCGATCCATTCGGCCCGCGAACATTCCAACCGCCGCAGAACATAGCTCCCGTGGGCTTGGTGGGCAATCCCAACGCCGCCGGTGCCGGAGTTCTGGTGAACGGCAACAGCGGACTCGCTCTCACGAAACCGCTGATCGACAATTCGAGCCTTGCCTCCCAGGCTGTTGGTCCGCCGCTCAGCCCTTTCGAAATGTCGTGCTCGCATCGGGCATTCGCGGATGTCGGCCGCAAGATGCTGACGCGCACCGCGCTGGCTTTGCAGAAGGTCCATCCGCTCGACAGCCTGTTCAGCAATCCGTCGGTCCTGTCGAATACGGGGACGGGCTTGAACCTCACCTACAATGAGCTGATCGCACGCGCCTTCGCGCCCCAATACTGGAACTCGGCGCAGCGGGTCACCATCGATCCGGCGACCGGGACGATCACGCCCGACCCGAATGGGTATCTCCAGATCGAACTCAATTTCCCGTTCTTTTTCGGCCTGGCGGTGCAGGAATATGAGGCCCTCCTCGTTTCCGATCAGGCGCCGTTCGACACCGGGATCGGATTCACGGCCGCAGCTCAGGCAGGGCAAACGGTGTTCACAGGCGGCAAAGCCAAATGCGTGAACTGCCATCACGGCCCACTGTTCAGCGCCGCAACGCGAACGCAGCAGCACGGAGACCTTGATCAGTTCGTCGAGCGCATGCTCATGGGTGACGGCAATCCAGCTCTGTACGATCAGGGCTTCTACAATATCGGCACGCGCCCGACAAAGGAGGATCTCGGCGTCGGAGGCAAGGATCCGTACGGCTTCGATCTGTCCTTCTCCCGCCAGTACAAGTGGGGCCTGCTCGGCAACAGCCGACTGGCACCCGACAAATTCAACGTCGCCCCTTGCTTGTTCGCCGAACCCTTCAACGGCGCGGGCAACACGGGCACGAATTGCTTGGTGAATTTCTCAGGCCCGACCGACCCCCTACTGCGGGACGCCGTGGACGGCTCGTTCAAGGTGCCCACGCTGCGCAATGTTGGCCTGACGCCACCATACTTCCATCATGGCGGTCAGGCGACGCTGGCGGATGTCGTGCGGTTCTATAACCGCGGCGGCGATCGGCAGGGGAACTTCCCCACCGACACGACTGGCTTCGGGCCGACGCCGTTCGGCCTGACCAACGGCACGAACCTCGATACCGATATCGGCAACTCCAACGACCCCAATTCGGCGCTGGGCTTGACCGATGTCGAGCAGGCCAATCTCGTCGCGTTCCTGCTCTCGCTCACCGACGACCGTGTCGCGTGCCATCGAGGACCGTTCGATCATCCCCAGTTGCCCATTCCTAACGGGCATCAGGAGACGGCGATCTCGGGAACACAACGCGCGGTGACTAATATCCTCACCATGCCCGCGGTCGGCAGCGACGGCCTCCAAGGGATCGGCAAGCCGTGCTTCCCGAACAACGGCAGCCTGTTCGGCGACCTGCAGACCACGTTCGCGATCGTCACGTCACCTTGATCGCGACGCCGTCGCCTCGCGGCGCCACCGCGTCGGCGCGGTCACGAGGGCCGCAACAGGTGCTGCGGCCCTGGGGTTAGCCGAAGTCGATGTGGCGGATCTGATCAACTACCTGGAGGCGCAAAACGCGCGACTGGAAGCCGCGGAAGCGTCGTCGCCGTCAGCCGGCCACGACCAAAAGCATCATGATCATGAGGGCGGGAAACACGAGCATCACAAGCTCTGAACACGGGCAGCAGACGATCGGCAATCGGAGACTCGCTCTAACCGTTTTGTCGGTGGCCGTCGTGCTAGGGGCGAGCGCGACTCCTCTTCGCGCCGAGGTCAACGTTCACGGAAACAGCGCGGCCGTTCACCTCGAGGCCAACAATGCGCCACTGTCCGAGGTTCTTTCCGCGCTGGAAAGTGCATTCTCCGTTCGACACCGCACGTCAGTTCCGCTCGATCAGGCAATCAGCGGAACCTATAGAGGACCACTGCGGCGCGTGTTGTCGCGCGTGCTGGAGGGCTTCAATTATTATGTCGCAAACACGGTTGACGGCAGGATCGAAATAATCGTCATCGGCAGGTCGGGTGCCCGGAGTGACACGGGCGGCCGTCATTTGGATCCCGTAACGACGGCTGGGACTGGCCAGCGGAGTGCCATCCAGGCGGTGGCGCCGTCGATCGGGTTGGAGACAATGCCGGTCAACACACGCGACGGCGGGATGAACCGCACCTGGCGGCGTTTGCGCGCGCTTCGAACGTGGGATTGATCGTGACGGCAGGCGCATTTTCGCTCGTTCATCGCTATGCGATCGTCAAGCTGGCAGGCACAAGCTGCCCGCGGT